>Ga0209630_10000154_pt1 | contig 78107 bp, 58 predicted proteins | sample COG_01_FD_184745 | JGI IMG/M metagenome (GOLD analysis project Ga0209630, IMG submission 184745) | Pelagic Microbial community sample from North Sea - COGITO 998_met_01 (SPAdes) (version 2) | ecosystem: Environmental > Aquatic > Marine > Neritic zone/Coastal water | place: Helgoland, sampling...
CGCGGCGTCGAGTTCGGCATCCGCCAGCGTCAGCGCGTCATAGGCGCGCGTATTGTCGTCGTCCGCCTCCAGCCAGTCGGTGAACGCCTGCCACTCGACCGCCGTCGCCGTCGGCAGCCGCAAATGCCATGCGATCGCAGCGGCATGCGCCTCGTCCTCGCGTTCAACGGCCATCGCAGCGGTCCTCCTCACGGGTAAGACGCGCTGCCCGACCGTCATCCTCACCCGCCGGGTCCCGCCGCAGGTGGATTTTCGCATAGGCGCGGTACAGCAGCTTCTCGACGCCGCTGACCGAGATGTTCATCCGCTCCGCGATCGCCTTCTGCGGCAGCTCCTCGAACCGGTACAGGCGAAAGGCGGTGGCGACGCGTTCGGGCAGCCGCGCGAGGATCGCCTCGACCTGCGCCAGCCGGTCGCGCGCGATCATCATCCGTTCGGCATCGGGGTGCTCGGCGGCGCCGGGCCGGCTGTGCGACCAGGCTCCGTCCCGGTCCAGCCGCCGCGCCGCACGGCGGCGGCGGTCGATCGCCATGTTATTGGCCATCCGGTACAGATAGGCGGCCGGATCCGCGATCGGGCCGCCGGCGGCGGTGTCGAGCCGCAACCACAGGTCCTGCAGCACCTCCTCCGCCTCGTCGACGTTGCGCAGCCGCGCAACCAGCATGCGCAGGAACGCCGGCCGTTCGGCGAGGAACACCGCGCGCAGCCCGCTTTCGTGCCCGGCGCCGTTCACACCGCGACCGCCGCCGCCGGCGCGCGGGCGTCACGGAGGAACATCGCCGCCAGCGCGAGGATCGCGATCAGGTTCTGGAGCAGCGCATGCCAGCCGGCACCATCGGTCCCGCCGACCCACAGCAGCACCGGCAACAAGGGATAGAGCGCAAGGCTGGTCACCAGCCCGACCGCCATCGACCGCCCGGGCAGCCCGAGCGCGGTCAGCCCCGCCGCTAGCGGCGCGCTGGCGAGGCCCGCGGTCCGCGCCGCCGCGACCAGCACGAGCAGCATCGTCCCCCCGCCGAAGCTGCTGCCGCCGAACGCGATCAGCAGCCGGTCGCCGAGCAGCGCCAGCACCAGCATGATCGGCACCGCCACCGCCAGCGCGAGGCCGGCGCTGCGCCACACCGTATGGCGCAACGCCGCCAGCTCGCCGCGGGCGACCTGCCCGGCGAGCACGGCATAGCTCGCCTGGCTCAGCAGCACCGTCGGCTGCGCGAGCAAGGCGGTCGCGCGCTGGGTCAGCGCGAGCAGCCCGGCGGCGGCGGGGCCGAGCAGCCAGCCGACGGTCAGCGGCGCCAGATTGGGCGCGAGTTCGCGCACCGTGATGTCGACATTGGTGATGAGGATGAAGCGGGTGAACCCCTCGGTCTGGCGCGCCGCACCGCGCCACGGCCCGCGCAGCCGCTCGCCCTGCGCCAGCCGCCGCCAGGCGACGAGGCCGAAGCCCCACATCGCCAGCCCCTCCGCCACCGCCGCGACCAGCCACACGGTCAGGAAGCCGATCAGGCCGCCACCCGCGACCCACACGCCGAGCGCGCCGATCAGGCGGATCAGCGGCGACACCGCCTGATGCAGGCCGATCAGGTCGAACCGCCCGGCGATCTGCAACAGTCCCTGCGGGGTGGCACGGACGGTGGCGATCACCGCGAGGCTGTAGACCGTCGCGATCCGGATCGTGTCCGCCGACCAGCCGAGGCGCGGGCCGACCAGCGGCGCGACGATCGCCGCGATCAGGATCGCGACCGCGCCGCAGCCGAGTTCGACGACCGCCATGAAGCGGACGATCCGCGCGAAGCCCACAGGATCGCCGCTCTCCAGCGCGATCCCGCCATAGCGGACCACGCCGTGGAAGCCGGAAAAGGCCAGGAGGCTGCCGATCAGCACCGCATAGGCGTTGACCAGCACCAGCACGCCGTAATCGGCCGCCCCCAGCCGGTGCGTCACCAGCACGAGGTAGACGAGGCTCATCACCCCCGCCGCCGCCTTGCCGCCGAGCAGATGGCCGAGATTGGCGAGCACCAGCCATACCCCGGTCTTCGGGGGCGACGGGGCATCGGGCCGATCGGCAAGCCTGCGGAGAGAAGGACGCATCGCGCAGCCAATAAGACAGCCGCGTTACGGCGACGACCGGAAAGTTCCCTCCGCCGCGCCAGATGACAAAAAATTTAATGAGGGTCGCGGGCGGCGTGGGCGTCTCACCGGCATGAAGATCGGTTTCTTGTTCAATCACGACCAGGTCCATCAGGTCGCGCACGCCCTGCCGACCGCGCTCGCCATGGCGCAGGACTATCCGCAGGCCGAGATCGTCGTCGCCACCACCAACGACCGGCTCACCGCCGAGGTCGAGCGGCTGTGTGCGCGGCTCTGCGTCACCGTGCCGCTGGTGCAGTTGCGGCTGCGCCGTCCGACGACGAAGGCGCTTGCCGCGACGCTGGAATGGGGCCTGCCGGTCACGAAGATCGGCATCTATCGCGACAATCTCGATTTCTTCCGCTCGCTCGACGCGCTGGTGGTGGCGGAGAAGACCTCGCTGCTGCTCAAGACGCGCTACGGGCTCGACGATCTCAAGATCATCCACACCCGGCACGGCGCCGGCGACCGCGCGATCGGCTTCAACCGGCACAGCGCGATGTTCGACCATGTGCTGGTGTCGGGCAGCAAGATCCGCCAGCGGCTGATCTACGACGCCGGCGTCGCGCCCGAGCGGATGAGCCTGATCGGCTATCCGAAGTTCGACCTGATGCCCGATCCCGCGCCGCGGCTGCCGTTCCAGGCGAACGGCAAGCCGACCGTGCTCTACAACCCCCACCCCTCGCCGCATCTGTCGTCCTGGTATGCGCAGGGGCGCGCCGTGCTCGACCATTTCCTGCGCGACGACCGCTACAATCTGATTTTCGCGCCGCACGTCATGCTGTTCCACCGGCGCTTCGTCGTGACCATCGACCGGTTCCGGATCGATCGCGCCGGCACGATCGCGCAGGCGTGGCGCGACGCGCCCAACATTCACATCGACCTCGGCAGCGCGGCGTCGACCGACATGACCTATACCGCCGCCGCCGACATCTACCTCGGCGACGTCAGCAGCCAGGTCTATGAATTCCTCCATCGGCCGCGGCCCTGCCTGTTCCTCGACGCGCATGCCACCGCCTGGGCGGGCGATCCCAATTATGCGCACTGGCAGGCGGGCGAGGTGGTGACGACCACCGACGGGCTCGGCGACGCGCTCGACCGCGCGGTGGCGCGCCATGCGAGCTATCGCCCGGTGCAGCGCGCCCTGTTCCAGCGCAGCTTCGAACTGACCCACGAACGCTCCGCGACCCGCGCCGCGCGCGCGGTGATGAGCGTGCTGGGCGATACGGGGGCGAACGCGCCGCTGCACCGGCCGGTCGCCGCGCCGCGTGCCGATGAGGGATTGCGCGTCGCCTGAACGGGCGCGACAGGAGCGATCGTCGCCGACCCCGCTCCGGGCGGCCGTTTTGGGATTGATGCACGACCGTGGCTTTACGCAAGGACATCTGGCGCCCGGCGATCGTGCAGGCGACGGCAAAGGAGATCGTCGCCCGCGGATCGATCGAGGGGCTGCCGCTGCACTGGCTGCCGCCGATGGGCAGCTTCCGCTTCCTCGCCGATCCGTTCGGGCTGTGGCGCGGGGATCGCCTGTACGTGTTCGTCGAGACCTATGACTATCGCGTCCGCGTCGGCGCGATCGAGGTGCTGGTCTACGATGCCGCGCTGCGCCTGATCGAACGCCATCCGGTGCTGGCCGAACCCTGGCACCTGTCCTACCCGTTGGTGTTCGAGGCGGAGGGCGAGACCTGGATGCTGCCCGAGGCGCATCGGTCCGGCCGGCTGACGCTGTATCGCGCGACCGACTTTCCGCGCCGGTGGGAGGCGGCGCACGTCATCGCGCTCGACCATGTCGCGGTCGATGCGACGCCGGTGTTCCACGACGGGCGCTGGTGGCTGTTCTACACCTCGGCGAGCCGCGAGCCCGACAAGATGAGCGCGCTCCACGTCGCCTTCGCCGACCGGCTGGCGGGACCGTGGACGCCGCATCCCGGCAATCCGGTGCGGGTCGATGTCGCCAGCGCGCGGCCGGGTGGCCTGCCGATCGTCGTGGACGGGCGGATCGTGCTGCCGGTGCAGGATTGCAGCCGGACCTATGGCGGCGCGATCCGGCCGCTGACGATGACGACGCTGACCCCCGACCGGTTCGCCGCCACCGCCGGCCCCGCGCTGCTCGCGCCGGCGGGCGCGGCGCCGTACGTCGAGGGGCTGCACACGCTGGCCGCCGCCGGGCCGGTGACGCTGGTCGACATGAAGCGCACCGAATTGTCGCCGCACGGCCTGTCGATCGAGGCGATCCGCGAGGTCAGGAAGCTCGCGCGCCGGGTCCGAACGCCGCGAGCCGGTCGAGGATAGCGAGCCCTGTCGCTGCGAACCGGTCCGGGCCGAAGCGTTCGAGCACGCGCGTTCGCCCGGCCTGCCCCATGGCCGCCAGCGCTGCTGGCTCGGCGAGGCACGCCGTCAGCGCACGCGCCAATGCCGCGGCATCGCCCGGCGGCACCAGCCGGCCGGTCACGCCATCGACGACGCTCTCCGCCAGCTCGCCGACGCGCGATGCGACGACGGGCAATCCCGCCTGCATCGCCTCATGCGCGCCGACGCACAGCCCTTCCGATCGCGACGGCTGGACGTAGAGGTGGCAGGTGGCGAGGAATGCGGCCGGATCCGCGGCGTAACCGATGAAGCGGACGCCGGTGACCGACCGCGCCGCCGCCAGCGACTCCAGCGTCGCCCGCTCCGCGCCATCGCCGGCGATCGCGACCTCGAAGGGGGTCGCCGTCGTCACCTGCGCGAGCGCCTCGATCAGCACGTCATAGCCCTTGACCGGGTGCAGCCGGCCGAGCGTGCCGATCCGCAGCGTCTCGCCCGGCCGCCACGCCGCCGCCTGCCGCGCGGCGGGATCGGCGCGGAAGATCGACCATTGTACCAGCCGCTCCGCCGGCACGCGCAGGCGCTCCGCGGTCAGCCGGGTCACCGCCGCACTGTCGCCGATCCACAAGCGCGACGCGCGCTGCATCAGCCGCAGCAGCATGCGGTTGGCGGGCTTCAGGAATGCCGCATGCTGCCAGCTGACGACCGGCCAGCCGCGCCGCCAGCCGATCAGTTGGCCGAGCAAGGTCGCGCGCGTCAGCGACGTCCACAGGTGCGTCGGCGCCCAGGCGCGCAATGCGTCGTCGAGCCAGCGCAGCGCGGCGACGTGGTCGCGCTCGCCACCGTCGCGCACGTGCAACGCCAGCCCCGCCGCGCGCATCGCCGCCTCGCCGCGCCGGTCGCGCGGGGTCAGCGCGAAGACCGCGACCTCGGCGCCGCCATCGCGCAGCACGCCGAGCACCGCCGGTACCGGCGAGGCCGCCCCGCCCCCCTCGACCGAGTTGATGACATAGGCGATGCGCACGCCCCGCACCGTCATCGCCGCACCGTAGCGAACAGGTCGAGATAGGCGCGCGCCACCGGCCCGATGCGGTGCTGCGCGACCGATGCCGCCAGCGCCCGCGGATCGGGCGGCGCGCGGTCGAGCATCGCGGCGATCGCCTGCGTCAGGGCGTCGACCGCGCCGATCGGCACGACGGCGCCGGCGCTGGGCGTGTCCCGCAACAGCTGCGTCGCGGGCGTGCAATCGGTGGCGACGACCGGGCGGCCGGCGGCCAGCGCCTCGACCAGTACCGCCGGAAACCCCTCGAAATCGGACGGCAGCACGAATAGCCGCGCCTCGTCCAGCCACGGGCGGATATCGGCGACATAGCCCGGAAAGGTCACGCGGTCCGCCACGCCTTCGCGCCCCGCGAGATCCCGCAATGCCCGCGCCTCTGGTCCGTCGCCGACGATCACCAGCCGCGCATCGCGTCCCGGCAGCGCGGCAAAGGCCGCGATCAGCCGGGCGAAGCCCTTCTCAGGCACGAGGCGCCCCGCCGCCATGACGATCGGCGTGCCATCGTCGGGGACCGGCGCCGGCGGAGCAACGGCATCGCCCAGCGCCGGCAGCGCGATCGTCGTCGCGACCGGCCGGCGCAGGATGCGATCCGACTGCCGCCGCGCACCGTCGGACAGCGTCGCGACGGCGGCGACATCGCGCAACAGCCATCGCATTCGCCGGTCGAATCCCCATTGCCGCAGCCGCCCGCGCTGCGGCTTGTCGAGCGCGGCGCTCACCTGCGCGACGACCGCGATGCCCGACCCGCCGAATGCCGCGGCGACCGGCCAATGGTAATTGCCGGGCACGAAGACGGCATCGAACCGGCCGCCCCCGGCAAAGCTGCGCGCCGCCCGCCCCAGCCGCGCGCGCGAGCCCCGCCGCCGCGGTATCGGCGGCTGCGCCACCGCAATCCCGACCGCGGCATTCGCCAGCGACCGCAACGGCCCCGCATCCGATCCGGCAAAGATCGTGACATGCGCGCCCGCCTCCGCCCAGGCGCTGGCGAGGCGAACCGCCACCCGCTCCGTACCGCCGAGCGCGAAATCATGCAGGACGACGAGGATATGCAGCGGGTCGGACGACATGGTGTCGCCGTTAGCGGCGTCGTGCGGCGTACGCCATCCTTGCGGGAGATCCTCCGCCGCTGTCACGCCGACGCGACCGACGCCGTGTCGGTGCAGCGGGAAATCGGAAGAGAAGCGCAGGGTCGCTCCGCCAGGACGGGTATCCCGGGGAGCAACCCTGCCATGCGTCACATGCGGAGCGACACGCCCGCCACGATCTGGCGACCGAGGAGGTCGTAGCCCATGATCGTGTTGCCGCGCAGCAGCCCGATGCGGGCGCGGCTGTCCGGGACGATCGGGGGATCGCGATCGAAGATGTTGTTCGCGGCGAGCCGGAACGTCATCTGCTTGTTGATGTCGAACGTCACGGCGAGATCGAACCAGTCATAGGCCTTGATGCCCGGATATTGATCGCGACGGGCGCTGTCCGGCTGCGCGGGAATGCCCGTGTCGGCCGGCGCGTAGACGTCGAGCGGCATGCCCGCGCGATGGCGCCAGTTCAGCGAGACGCTGGCCCACCGCTCCGGCAGGATCCAGGTCGTGCGCATCTGATGCGCCCAGCGGGGCAGGCTCTCGCCGCACTGGTTGCCGAAATAGCCGGTGCAGTCGCGCGGCGTGATGGTCGGTGCCCCCTGCGAACCGACACGCGTCGTCAGCGTGCCGTTGAAGCCGACGTCGAGCTTGCCGACGGAACCGAGCCCGACATTATACTGGCCCTGGAAATCCCAGCCATGCGACTGCGATTTGTACCCGTTGGTTGACCCGCGCGAGACCCATCCGGTCGCCGGGCTGGACGCCGGCGAACTGGACAGCGTGCCCGTCCCCGGATTGCGGATGATGCCGCGGCAGAAATAATCGTTGCCGGTGGTGAGGCAGCCGTTGAGCCAGTCGTTCGGATTGAGGAATTCGAGCTGGTCGCGCAGATCGATGAGGTAGCGATCGACCGAGACCGTCAGCCCCGGCAGGAAGCGCGGCCGCAGCACGACGCCGAACGTCTTGGTATAGGCGCTTTCGGGCGTGAGGTTGAACCCGCCCTCCCGCACCGTGCACCGGTCGTCGGGACAGATCAGCGATGCGCTGCCGTACAGATTGTCCGGCAGACCGGTGTTGCGGCATTGCTGGAGCGACGCCGACGGTGCCAGGCGAGCGCCGCCCGGATTGGCCGAATTGATCTGCGGCGCGCAGGGATCGGCGTAGAAGCCCTGGTTCCAGAAGATGTTGGCGGCGCCGGCCGCCGCTCCGACGCCGGGTGCCGCCTGCGACTTGTTGTACGAGCCGCGCAGCGTGATGTCCGCGATCGGGGACCAGATCCCCTCGACCTTCCAAGTATCGAACTTGCCGTTCAGGCGGTTGTACTTGGACACGCGATAGCCGGTGTTGACCTGCAGCAATTTGGTCCAGGAGTGGTCCTCCACCAACGGCACCTGCAGCTCGGCATTGGCCTCCAGAATGTTCTGCGTGAACCGCTGGTTCTGGCCGCCGTTGTTCTGGATGTAGATGTCGTTGACGTCGGTGCGTTCCATCTCGTCGCGATATTCGGCGCCGAGCGCGATCGCGACGCCCTGCTGCGCGAGGGGCGAGACGATCCCGTACTTGCCGAGATCGCCGCTGACCGTGCCGACGAACTGGAGCAGGCGCGGAATGCGCGTGCTGATCCCGCCCGACGCCGAGCCGTAGAGGTACCGGTTCAGCGCGATGTCCTGATTGAAGGGCGTGAACGCGTTGAATGGCACGCACCGCGGATCGGTGCCGTTGACCACCGAGCGGCAGGTCGGCGTGCCATTGACGTTGACCACATCCAGCGAGCGGTTAACGTTGTCATATTGCGCGAACGGCACGTCGATCGTGTCGAGCCGCGCCCGCGAGATCATGCCCGCGACATCGTAGGACCAGACGTCGTTGAACCCGCGCCCGCGCAGCCCGGTCACGATGCGATAGCCCTCGTTGGTGAAGCGCTGCTGCACCAGCGGCAAGCCGTCGAAGCGATACCGGACGTCAAGCGGAGCGAACTGACCCGCCCGTCCCGCATTGGCGCCGCACAGGGTCTGCGCCTGCGACGCCGACAGGAACGGATTGTCGCAGTTCACCCGGTACGGGTCGCTGCCGAATGCCGTATAGGAATAGACGCGGTTGAGCAGCGTATTGTACGACTTGTCCCGATAGAACAGAGCGTTGCTGTACAGCTCGATATCGTCGCTGATCTCGGCGGTGAGGAAGCCGCCGACATTGACCCGGTCGAACGGCCGCTGATAGGCGAAGTCGTCATACGGATTGGCGGAGGTGCCCGCCGGCCCGCTGTTGATCGGGATGAAGGTGCCGTTGCCGGCCGGGTTGTTGACGAGGACCTGGCCAGCCCGCGCCCCCGCTTGCGGTATGATCGTCCCTGCCGGGGTATAGCTGGCGCGCGAACATGCGAGGGGCGACTGGTTGGTGGGCTGCACCACCTCGCACACCGAATTCGAGCGGTCGACCAGCCGGACCAGGTCGGAATGCCGGTAGTTGATGAAGCTGGTGAAATTGACGCGATTGTCGAACAGGTTGACGCCCGCGGCGAGGCTGATCTCGCTGCGTCCGCCATCGTTGGTCAGGCCGTTCGCGGCGTTGAAACCGGCGCGCGTGGCGGCGTCGGTGACCGCGCTCCGGCCGTTGTCGTGGTTGTACAGGCTGTAATTGCCATCCAGACGGATGCCCTCGAAATTCTTCTTGAGGACGAAGTTGACGACGCCCGACACCGCATCGGAGCCATAGACCGACGACGCGCCGCCGGTCAGCACGTCGATCCGGTCGACCAGCGCGTTGGGGATGATGCCGACGTCGACGGTGTTGGCGAGGCCGACGCGCAGGCCGTCGATCAGGGTCAGCGTCCGCTCATATCCCAGGCTGCGCAGCTTGATGCGCTGGCGCCCTTCGGAATCGCTGAAGTTCTGCTCCGAATTGACCTGCACCTGCGGCAGCCGGTTGAGCACCTCCTCGATCGTCGTCGCGCCCTGCGCGGCGATGTCGGCGGAGGTCGTGGTGACGATCGGCGCCGCCGACCGGTTGTTGGGGCGCACGATGCGCGTGCCGGTCACGACGATGTCGCCACCTTCGGTACCGCCGGCCCGATCGGCGGAGGCGGACAGCCTCGCCGCGGCGACCGGATCGCCGGCGACGGCGGGTGCGTCCTGCGCCTGCGCATCGGTGTCCGCAGCTGCGGACGTCTGCGCGGCGGCAGGCAAGGCGAACAACGCCGCCACGCTGCAACTGGTGGTCAACAATCCCCTGAACAGCATTCTCTTACTCCCCTCAGCCCGCCTGAAGCGTCGGAGGGATCGGCGTGGCATGATCTGCCGTCTTTCCGGTCGGTTCGCCCCGTCACGACACGCGCGGCGCGATACCGACATTCCGGTCTTGCCCCATCCCCCGACGCAGGCCGCCGGATGCTGTCACAGAGATGATACCAAAACAATAGCAATACAGGCCTTGCGGTCACACCGTTGCCGGCGCGCCACAACTGCCTGACATTCGGGTCGCCGCAGCGGTCCGAAGCGCGTCCGACGATATGTCCGCAGGTGAAGTCCGCGGGCGCGAGCGTGCGCCCCTATCCCCCCGACCTCTTAAGCAAGGCGGTGCGCAGGCACCGGCAGACGATCTCGTCGCGCTGGTTCAGCATCCGGTGCGCGAAGGTGACGATGCCGGCATCCGGCCGCGATCTGCTGTCCTTCAGCGCGTCGACCTCCGTCTCGGCGCGCAGCGTATCGCCGAGGAAGACGGGCTTGGGCATGACCAATTCGTCATAGCCGAGATTAGCGACCAGCGTCCCCAGCGTCGTATCGCCGACCGACAGGCCGACCATCAGCGCGAAGGTGAAGGTGCCGTTGACGATGATCCGGCCGAATTCGCTCGCCTTCGCCGCCTCGGCGTCGAGGTGCAGCGGCTGCGGATTGTGCGTCATCGTCGTGAACAGCAGATTGTCCGTCTCGGTCACGGTCCGCCGGATGTCGTGGACGATCCGATCGCCGACCGTCCATGCGTCGAAGAAGCGTCCCGCCATCACCCCTCCCCCTTGTCGATGCGGACCAGCAACGTGCCTTCGGGCACCTGCGCGCCCTCCGCGACCCGCAGCTCGGCGACGATTCCGTCGAACGGTGCCAGCAGCGCCTGTTCCATCTTCATCGCCTCGAGGACGAGCATCCGCTCGCCCCTTGCCACGGTCTGCCCGGCATCGACCAACACGGCGATGACGCGGCCCGGCATCGGCGACAGCACCGCGCCATCGCCCTCGCCCGCCCCGCCGACGTGATCGGCGCGACGGGGGCCGAACGGCCACGCCTCGCCATCCAGAAAGAGGACGCCGTCGGCGGTGGAGGCGGCGGCTTCGACGCCGGGGGTGATTAGATAGGGCTTGCCCGCGACCTCCACCTCGACCGCCAGCGAGGGCGCGGCGTTGCTGCGGAACCCGCGCAGGCCGCCCCATGGATCGGCACTCGGCGGCGGCAGGATCGCCATGGCCGCCGCAGCGAGCACGGCGGGCGACGGCTCCGCCGGCGGGATCAACCGATCGGCATGGCGTTCGATGAAACCGGTATCCACCCGGCCCGCCACGAAGTCGGGATGCGCCGCCGCCTTTGCAAGAAAGGCGGCGTTGGTCCGCACGGGCCACACCTGCGTGCCCCGCGCCGCCGCCGCGAGCCTCGCCGCTGCATCGCGCCGCGTCGCGCCGTGGACGATCAGCTTGGCGATCATCGGATCGTAATAGGGCGTGACCGCCCCGCCCTCCTCGACGCCGCTGTCGATCCGTACGCCGGGCGGGAAGCGCAGCCGGTCGAGCGGACCGGTCGACGGCAGGAAGCCGTTGCCCGGATTCTCGGCGTACACGCGTGCTTCCATCGCCCAGCCGGTGATCGACAATGCGTCCTGACGCTTCGGCAGCGGCTCGCCCGAGGCGACGCGCAGCTGCCATTCGACCAAATCCTGCCCGGTGATCGCCTCGGTCACCGGATGCTCGACCTGAAGCCGGGTGTTCATCTCCATGAACCAGATCCGATCGGCACGCAGGCCCTCCGATCCATCGGCGATGAATTCGATCGTGCCGGCGCCGACGTAATCGACCGCTTTCGCCGCGCGCACGGCCGCATCACAGACCGCCGCACGCGTGCCCTCGTCCATGCCGGGCGCGGGTGCCTCCTCGATCACCTTCTGGTGGCGGCGCTGCAGCGAACAGTCGCGCTCGAACAGGTGGACGACCTGCCCGTGCGTGTCGCCGAACACCTGCACCTCGATGTGGCGGGGCGAGAGGATATACTTTTCGATCAGCACCTGCGTGTTGCCGAACGAGGCGGCGGCCTCACGCCGGCAACTCTCGAGCATCTCGGCGAAGTCGCCGGCGGCATCGACCTTGCGCATGCCCTTGCCGCCGCCGCCCGCCACCGCCTTGATGAGGACGGGATAGCCGATCGCATCCGCTTCCGCGCGCAGCCGCCCGGGGCTCTGGTCCGCGCCGAGATAGCCGGGCGTCACCGGCACGCCCGCCGCGATCATCCGTTCCTTGGCGGCGTCCTTCAGCCCCATCGCGCGGATGCTGGCGGGCGGCGCACCGACCCAGACGAGGCCGGCGGCGATCACCGCTTCGGCGAATTCGGCATTCTCCGACAGGAAGCCGTAGCCGGGGTGGATCGCCGCCGCGCCGGTATCGCGCGCGGCGGCGAGCAACCGGTCCTGCCGCAGATAGCTGTCGCCGGCGGGCGCCGTGCCGATGCAGACGGCGGCGTCGGCCTCGCGCACGAAGGGCATGTCCGCGTCGACGTCGGAATGGACCGCGATGGTGCGGACGCCGAGCGCCTTCGCCGTGCGGATGATGCGGCGGGCGATCTCGCCGCGGTTGGCAATGAGGAGGCTCTCGATCATCGCCGTCACATCCGGAACAGGCCGAACTGCGCGCGCTCGGGAATGGGCGCGTTCAGCGTGGCAGAAAAGGCGAGGCCCAGCACGTCGCGGGTCTGCGCGGGATCGATGATGCCGTCGTCCCACAGGCGGGCGGTCGCGTAATAGGGATTGCCCTCGTCCTCGTATTTCCGGCGGACCGGCGCCTTGAACGCCTCCGCCTGCTCCGGCGTCCACGTCTCGGCGTCGCGGTGCACGGTCGCGAGCACGCTCGCCGCCTGCTCGCCGCCCATGACGCTGATCCGCGCGTTGGGCCAGGTGAACAGGAAGCGCGGCGAATAGGCGCGGCCGCACATGCCGTAATTGCCCGCGCCGAAGCTGCCGCCGATCAGCACCGTGATCTTGGGCACTGACGCGGTGGCGACCGCGGTCACCAGCTTGGCGCCGTGCTTGGCGATCCCCTCCGCCTCGTACTTGCCGCCGACCATGAAGCCCGAGATGTTCTGGAGGAACAGCAGCGGCACCCGCCGCTGGCACGCCAGCTCGATGAAATGCGCGCCTTTCAACGCGGATTCCGAGAACAGCACGCCATTGTTGGCGAGGATCGCGACCGGCATGCCCCAGATGCGCGCGAAGCCGCAGACCAGGGTCGTACCGTAGAGCGCCTTGAATTCGTGAAACTCGGAGCCATCGACGATACGTCCGATCACTTCGCAGACATCGTATGGCGCGCGCACGTCCTGCGGCACGATGCCGTACAGCTCCTGCGGGTCGAGCGTGGGCGGGCGCAGCGTCGCGATCTCGATATCGACCGCCTTCGGCCGATTGAGCGTCGCGACGATGTCGCGGACGATCAGCAGCGCATGCGCGTCATTCTCCGCAACGTGATCGACCACGCCCGACCGGCGCCCGTGCGTCTCGGCCCCGCCCAGTTCCTCGGCCGAGATGACCTCGCCCGTCGCCGCCTTCACCAGCGGCGGACCGGCGAGGAAGATGGTGCCCTGATCGCGCACGATCACGCTTTCGTCCGACATAGCGGGGACATAGGCGCCACCCGCAGTGCAGCTGCCCATCACGCAGGCGATCTGCGGAATGCCCTCCGCCGACATCTGCGCCTGGTTGAAGAAGATGCGGCCGAAGTGATCGCGATCCGGAAACACCTCCGCCTGATGCGGCAGGTTGGCGCCACCGCTGTCGACCAGATAGATGCACGGTAGCCGGTTCGCTTGCGCGATTTCCTGCGCGCGCAGATGCTTCTTCACCGTCATCGGGAAATAGGCGCCGCCCTTCACCGTCGGGTCGTTGGCGACGATCATGCACTCGCGGCCCGAAACGCGCCCGATGCCGCAGATCATCCCCGCGCCCGGCGCGCCATCGTCATACATGCCGTTCGCGGCCAGCGCCCCGACCTCGAGGAACGGCGAGCCCGGATCGAGCAGCCGGTCGACCCGGTCGCGTGGCAGCAGCTTGCCGCGCGCGACATGGCGGGCGCGATGCTGCTCCGAACCGCCGAGCGCGGTCCGGGCGATCATGACGCGCAGCGTCTCGACCAGCGCACGATTGTGCGCGGCGTTGGCGGCGAAGGCCTCCGACCCGGTGTCGGCCAGCGAGCGTAGCGTGGTCATGCCGGCCTACTGCGCGCGGGGTGCGTCGTGGGCGATCAGCTCGCGGCCGATCAGCATGCGCCGTACCTCGTTGGTGCCGGCGCCGATATCGAGCAGCTTGGCGTCGCGCCAATAGCGTTCGACCGGCCAATCCTTCGTATAGCCCGCGCCACCCAGCGCCTGGATCGCCTCGCCCGCGACCCTCACCGCATTCTCGGACGCGAGCAGGATGCAGCCCGCGGCGTCGAAACGGGTGGTCTGTCCGGCATCGCAGGCCCTCGCCACCGCATAGACATAGGCCCGCGATGCATTGAGCGCGACGTACATGTCGGCCACCTTCGCCTGCATCAGCTGGAAGTCGCCGATCGGGCGGCCGAACTGCCGGCGTTCCCGCACATAGGGCAGAACCACGTCGAGGCACGCCTGCATGATACCGAGCTGGATGCCCGACAGCACGACCCGCTCATAGTCGAGCCCCGACATCAGCACCCTCACGCCGCCGTTCAGCGGCCCCATGACCTGTTCGTCGGCAACGAAGCAATCGTCGAAGACCAGCTCCGCGGTCGGCGACCCGCGCATGCCGACCTTGTCGATCGTCTGCCCGATCGAGAAACCGGGCATGTCCTTTTCGATCAGGAAGGCGGTGATCCCCTTCGACCCGCCATCGGGGATCGTCTTGGCATAGACCACCAGCGTGTCGGCATACGCCGCGTTGGTGATCCAGAATTTGGTGCCGTTGAGGCGATAGCCGCCATCGACCCTGTCCGCGCGCAGCTTCATCGAGACGACGTCCGAGCCCGCGCCCGCTTCCGACATCGCGAGGCTGCCGACATGCTCGCCGGAGATCAGCCGGGGCAGGTATCTGGCCTTCTGTTCGGGCGATGCCCATCGCCGGATCTGGTTGACGCACAGGTTGGAATGCGCGCCATAGCTGAGCCCGACCGAGGCCGAGCAGCGGCTGACCTCCTCGACCGCGACCAGATGCTCGAGATAGCCGAGCCCGAGGCCGCCGTCCGCCTCCTCCACCGTGATGCCGTGCAGGCCGAGCGCGCCCATCTCCGGCCAGAGTTCGCGCGGGAAGCGGTCGTCGGCGTCAACGCGGGCGGCGATCGGCGCGATCCGATCCAGCGCGAACCGACGCGTGGATTCGCGGATGGTATCCGCCATCTCGCCCAGACCAAAATTCAGGTCCGCCATATCTCTCTCCGCTTATCGTTGACGCGATCGTAGATCAGCGTGCGACCGGTGCAAAATTGAAATAAGCGGATGAACGGCATAGAGATCGTCTATGATCGACCGCTATCATCTGCGCTATTTTCTGGCCGTGGTGGACAGCGGCAACTTCTCGCGCGCGGCGACCGCCTGCAACGTCTCCCAGCCCACCCTGTCGGTCGGCATCGCGAAGCTCGAGGCGTCGCTCGGCAAGACCCTGTTCAACCGCACGAACCGCCGCGTGGAACTGACCGAGGCCGGCAGCCGGCTGGTGTCGCACGCCAGGATGATCGAAACCGGGTTCGCGACGGCGGAGCGCGAGGTGGTGGGATCGGTATCGCTCAGCACGGTCCGTCTGGGCGTGCTGGCGACGACGCCGCGCCGCTGGATCGAGGCGTTTCTGGCGGTCCAGCGCGCCGCTTCCGGTAGCGACCGGATCGAGATCGTCGAGGGCAAGGAGCAGGATCTGCGCAGCCGGCTTGCCCGGGGTCGCATCGACGTGGCGCTGACCATCCTGCGCGACGGGGACGCCGCCGGCGGGGGGCACCACCTTCTGACCGAGGGATATTCGCTCGCTCTCGGCGCCTCCCACCCGCTCGCCGCCCGCGAGAGCGTGCGGATCGAGGAACTCGCCAACGATCCCATGATCGTGCGCCGCCACTGCGAACTGCTGCCCGAAACGAGCCGCTTCTTTACCGCGCAGGGGATCCGGCCCTTCTTCCCCGCCCGCACGACCAGCGACGACAAGGCGCTCGGCTATGTGCGCGCCGGTCTCGGCCTCACCGTGATGCCCGACAGCTTTCGGGACCCGGGCATCGCCCGGGTCCGGCTGGACGGCTTCGACTTCACCCGCGACATCGGCCTCGTCTATGCCGCGCATGTCAACCGTGACGTCCTGCCGCGCAGTCGGACGATCGCCGCACTGGCCAGGACGCTCGGGCCGGATCACGACGGGTAAGCGCGCCGCCGCCGCTACCGGCAGCGCCGAGCGCCGCCGGTCGCAGAAAGGTCAGGCCGCCCGCTGCGCGTCGCGGGCGATCGTGTACCGGTTTGCCGGTACGCCGAGACCGAGGTGATCCCGGAAGGTCGTCCCCTCGTAATCGTCGCGGAACAGGCCGCGCGCCTGCAGGATCGGCACCACCCGTTCGACGAACAGCGCGAGTTGTCCCGGCAGCGGTTCCATGACCACGAAACCGTCGGCCGCTTCGTGTTCGAACCAGGTCTGCAAGGCGTTCGCCACCGTCTCGGCGCTGCCGACGAACGCGCCGCGCGGGGTCGCGAGCCGCTGCACGACCTGCCGCAACGTCAGGTTCCCCGCACGCACGTCGGCCAGGATCCGCAAGGTGCCGCTTTGCTGGCTGTCGAGGCCGATATGCGCGACATCGGGAAACGGTGCGTCCAGATCATACTGCCGGAAATCGTGATCGTTAAACGTGCGCGACAGAAAGCCGAACCCGGTTTCCAGCGATTCCAGAGCGACCAGTTCCTGATAGCGCGCCTCGGCATCCGCATCCGTATCGCCGATAATCGGGGAGATGCCCGGCAGGATCTTGAGGTCCCCGGGGTCGCGCCCGAATCCGCGCGCCCTTTCCTTGACGTCGCGATAATAGGCCTGGCCATCGTCGAACGTCGGCGCATGGGTGAAGATCGCCTCGGCGCGGCTCGCGGCAAAGTTGCGGCCATCGTTCGACGCCCCCGCCTGAAAGATCACCGGCTGGCCCTGCGGCGTGCGCTTGATGTTGAGCGGCCCGCGCACCTGAAAGAATTCGCCCTGATGGTCGAGCCGGTGCAGGCGCGACGGATCGACGAAGACGCCGCTGTCCTTGTCGCCGACATGGGCGCCCTCCTCCCAGCTATCCCAAAGCCCCTGTACGACGTCGACATATTCGGCGGCGATCCGGTAGCGGAGATCGTGCGCCGGATGTTCGGCGCGGCTGAAATTGGCGGCCGTGTCGCCTAGCCAGGAGGTGACCACGTTCCAGCCTGCGCGACCGCCGCTGATATGGTCGAGCGAGGCGAACTGTCGCGCCACGTTGAACGGTTCGGAGTAGCTCACAGTCAGCGTCGCCACCAGGCCGATCCGGCTGGTGACGGCCGAAAGCGCGGACAGGATGGTGATCGGCTCGACGCGGTTCAGATAGTGGGGACTCGATTTCTCGGTGATCGACAGGCTGTCCGCGACGAAGAGGAAATCGAATTTTCCCCGCTCGGCCAGCTGGGCCTGTTCCTTGTAGAAGGCAAAGCTGGTGCTGGCGTTCACGTCGCGATCGGGATGGCGCCAGTCGTTCCACGTCCGGCCGACGCCGTGAAGGATGAAGCCGAGCGCGATTTTACGTTGGTCAGTCATGGGAGCATATCCGTTGTTCGAGGTGCCGTGACACGCGATCCCGACGCACGGGGCCGGCGTTCATTCCGCCGCCACCGCCAGCTGTTCCCGCGCCAGGGCATGGCGGTTCTCGGGAAAGGGCAGGCCGAGATGGCCGCGCAGCGTGTCGTGCGCATAGTCCCGCCGGAACAGGTTGCGGGCCTGCAGGATCGGGACGACCTGGTCGATGAACCGGGCGAAATCGGTGGGGCTGGTGACGCGGAGGTTAAACCCGTCGGACGCGCCGCCGAGGAACCAGCGTTCGATCTCGTCGGCGACGGTCGCGGCGGTGCCGACGAACGGATTGGCCCGCGCGGCAAAATGCCAGGCGGTCTGCCGCAGCGTCAGCCCTTCCTGCCGCGCGGTCCGGACGATGCGCTCGGCATGCCCCTTGTAGCTGTTGAGCGTCAGCCCGCTGACGTCGGGGAACGGTGCATCGAGATCATATTGCCGGAAGTCGTGATAGTTGAACGGACGCCCCAGCTGCACCAGCGCCTTGTCGAGATCGAGCTTGCCGTTCTGCGCCTCCTCGTCGCTGTCGGCGATGATCGGCACCAGGCCGGGCAGGATGACGATGTGATCGGGATCGCGGCCCAGTGCCGCCGCCCGGCCCTTGACGTCCGCATAGAATTCGCGCGCCTGCTCGAAGCTCTCGGCATTGCTGTAGATGCCTTCCGCGATCGCCGCACCGAAGGCGCGCCCCTCGGCAGATTCACCCGCCTGGAAGATGACCGGCTGACCCTGTCGCGAACGCTGGATGTTGAGCGGCCCCGCAACCGAGAAGAATTCGCCCTTATGGTCCAGCCGGTGCAGCTTCGCCTTGTCGAGGAACACCCCCGCCGCCTTGTCACGCGGGAAGGCATCGTCCTCGTAGCTGTCCCACAGTCCCTTGACGACCTCGAGGAACTCGCCGGCGCGGCGATAGCGCAGCGCGTGATCGAAATGCGTGTCGCGCCCGTAGTTCCGCGCCGCGCCTTCCAGCCCGGTGGTCACCACGTTCCAGCCCGCACGCCCCTTGCTGATGAGGTCGAGCGAGGCAAACTGCCGCGCGACGTTGAACGGCTCCCAATAGGATGCCGTCAGCGTGCCCGCCAGGCCGATGCGCGACGTGGCGACCGCCACCGCGGACAGCAGCGTCAGCGGCTCCAGACGGTTGAGGAAATGCGGCGCCGTATCGGGCGTGATGAACGGCGAATCGACGATGAAGACGAGATCGAACCTCGCCGCCTCCGCCTTGCGCGCATTGTCGATATACCAGTCGATATCGACGCTCGCGTCGCCGGGCAGACCGGGGTCGAGCCAGCCGTTCTGCGTCGTGCCGACGCCACTGAGGATGGCGCCCAGATGCATTTGCTTGCGGGCCTTGGTCATCGCTTGTCTCCTGTCCGCGCGGTGGCCGGACGATGGCAATGCCAGGCAGGATAGGGCGCGCGCATTCGCCGACAAACGAGTTCGGCTGACCGGATGATAAGCAACGGTCATAGGCCGCACCTATAAGACATCGTGATGTAGACCGTTGCCAATCTCGTTTGTCGCCCCTTTTCCTCACCGGTACTCCCCGTTCCGTCCAGCAAGGAGCGCGGCATGGCACTCGACGATCCCAAACATTTGACGGCGCTGGAACAGCGCTATGCAACGCAGCCGCGTCCGGCGGCGATCGTGTGGAACGACGTGATCGCGGGACTGCTCGCGCATCGCTCGGTGCGCGCCTATCTTCCCCGCGCGCTGGAGGAGCGGACGATCGAGACGCTGGTCGCCGCGGCGCAGTCCGCCCCCAGCTCGTCGAACCTCCATCTGTGGAGCGTCGTCGCGGTCACCGATCCGGCGACGAAGGCGGAGCTTGCGGTGCTCGCAAACCATCAGCGCCATGTCGAGGAGGCCCCGCTGTTGCTGCTGTGGGTGGCCGATCTGGCCCGCCCCCATGCCCTCGGCGTGCGCGAGGGCGCGACGACCGCGGGGCTGGACTATCTCGACAGCTTCGTCACCGCCGCGCTCGACGCCGCGCTGGCCGCGCAGAACGCGGTCGTCGCCGCCGAATCGCTCGGGCTGGGGACGGTCTATATCGGCGCGCTGCGCAACCGCCCCGACGACGTGGCGGCGGTGGTCGGCCTGCCGCCCCGCGCGGCGGTGGTGTTCGGGCTCGTCGTCGGCTGGCCGGATCCCGAACGCCCGGCGTCGATCAAGCCTCGCCCCGCGCAGGCCGCGATCCTGCATCGCAACCAGTATCGGGCCGATGCCGAGGCCAACGCGATTGCCGATTACGATACGGTCAGCCGCATGTTCCAGCAGCAGCAGGGGCTGCCCGTCACCGGATGGAAGGCGGCGGTACTCGCCCGCTTTGCCGACGGCGCGGCGCTGCATGGCCGCGACCGCCTGCGCACCGTGCTGGGCAGACTCGGCTTCCCGCTGCGCTGACCCGGTTCCGACCGCCCTGACACGCTGGAGAATGTCATGACCGATACCGTATCCGAAAGCCTGACTCCGCAGTTCGAGGCGCTGCACGCGGAACGTGTCCGCACATGGGAACCGGACAAGCTCGCGAAGAACGTCGATCAACGTCGGGCGCTGGTCGCGGCATTCGACCCGGCGACGGTGGTGACGGTCGGCGACACCGTCGCGCCCTTCGAACTGGCGACCTCGCAGGGGGGGACAGTGACGCTCGACGAACTGGTCGCGCGCGGGCCGGCGGTGCTGATCTTCTTCCGCTGGGCAGGATGCCCGGCGTGCAATCTCGCGCTGCCCTATTATAACCGCCAGCTCTGGCCCGCGCTCGCCGCCGCCGGCATCGCGCTGGTCGCGATCAGCCCACACCTCCCCGAACAGGGGCTGGACGGCATCCGGTCGCGCCACGGACTGGGCTTTCCGGTCGCCTCGGACCGGGACAATGCGCTCGGCCGCCGCTTCGGCATCACCTTCGCACGCGGCGACGTGCCCGCCGGCCAGCCGACGCCGGGGTGGATCGGGGAACTCACGGGCACCGGCACCGCAGAGTTTCCGCAACCGGCCGTGGTGATCGTCGATACCGACCGCATCGTGCGCTTCGTCGACGTCAGCCCGGACTGGCTCGTGCGCACCGAGGCGCCGCAGATCCTCGATGCGATCACGGCGCTGAAGGTGAAGGCTGCCGCCTGACGCCGACGCCGGCCGCCGGTCTGGTCCCTCGGACCGACGGTCGCGTCGCCTGTCGGGCCCATCGCATTGCAGGAGGCCGAACCAACCCATGCGCCTTTCCCGTCACTGGATCGCCTTATGCGCGGCCGGACTTGCCGTCACCGGATCGGCCCGGGCCGACGACGATCGCGGCCCCGTCAACCGCGCGCCCACCGCCGCGGACTGGGCGCGGATCGCCACGCTGCCCGACCTGTCCGGCGTCTGGTCGCCGGGGCCGATGGACCGGTTCGGGCCGGGCAGCACGACCGCGCCGCCGTGGAAGCCCGGGCAGGCCGCGCAGATCGCGGCGCTCGAAGCGCTGGAAAAGCAGGGCAGACCGCAGAACATCTATGTGAACTGCCTGCCGGAAGGGCTGCCCAGTTCGGTGACGCAAACGCTCAATTCGGTCGAGTTTCTGGTGACGCCGGGCCGCGTGACCGTACTGGGCGAGTTCGACGGCAACCGCCTGCGCCGGATCTGGACCGACGGACGCCCGCATCCGGCCGACCCCGATCCGACCTTCAGCGGCGATTCGATCGGCCATTGGGACAAGGATACGCTCGTCGTCGATACGATCGGCTTCCTTCCCCAGGTGTTCATTCCGATGAGCCAGGGCGTCGGCCTGCCGAACGACGGCGACATGCACGTCGAGGAACGGATCGCATTGGCCGGGCCGGACACGCTCCAGGTCGATATCGTCGTCCACGCGCCAAGGGTGCTGACCCGCCCCTGGCATGCCCGGCGGCTCTTCACCCGCCACCGCGAGCGCACGTTCGATTTCGTAGAATCCTCCTGCCGTCAGGGCGACTTCCTCGACGACCTCGATGCCCATGGCAACGCGATCTACCTCCCCGTCCCGAAAGACGACGGCGGCGCCCGACTGCCGCCCGATCAGGCCCGTTCCAAATGACGTCCGCCACGAAACCCTCCCCCATGCCTCCCCGGTTCCGGCGGCTCCTCGCCGTGGCGCTGGTGCTCGCCGTACCGGCGATGCCACTTGCCGCGCACCACAGTTTCGCGATGTTCGATCCGGGCAGGCCGATGACCTTCCAGGCGACCGTCAAGACGCTGCAATGGACCGCTCCGCATGCGATCCTGTGGGTGCAGGCGGGTCCGGTGGGGGGCTATGACGCCGGGCTGTGGTCGCTCGAGCTGCCGACCAGCCCGGGCAATCTCAGCAAGATGGGCTGGTCGCGGACCGTGCTGAAACCGGGCGACAAGGTCGTCGTCGACATCAATCCGATGCGCGACGGCCGCCGGGCCGGCCAGTTCAAGAAGGCCAGGATCGTCGCCACCGGCAAGGTGCTCGGCATCGGCACCATCCCCGGCACCCAGCCGCCGAAATGAGGATGCCCATGCGCCCCGCCTCCCGTCTGCTCCCGCTGCTCGCGCTGGCGATCGCCTGCCCTGCGATCGCGCAGCGGGCGTCCGACCGGGTCGATCCCGCGCCGACCGCCGCCGACTGGCAGGCGATCGCGCGGCTTCCCGACTGGAGCGGCACCTGGTCCCCCGACATCGTCGACCAGAACGCGCAGATCCGGACCAATCCGACGCCGTGGAAACCGGATATCCAGCGTCAGGTCGACCATTGGACCGCAGAAGAGGCCGCCGGGCGGCCGAAGGGCCTGCTGATCGACTGCCTGCCGCACGGCACGCCGACCTTCATCCTCATCACCCACAATGCCCTCGAAATCCTGTTCAGCCCGGGGCGGGTGACGATCCTCGGCGAATCCGACGGCAATCGGCTGCGGCGCATCCACACCGATGGCCGGGCGATGCCCGCCGATCCCGATCCGAGCTTTCACGGCTATTCGGTCGGCCATTGGGACGGCAGCACGCTCGTCGTGGACACCAAAGGCATCCTGCCGCAGGTCTATCTGGCGGTCAGCGAGGCGGTCGGCATTCCCAACAACGGCGACATGCGCGTCAAGGAGCGCATCCATCTGGTCGATCCCGATACGCTGGCCTTCGATCTGGAGATCGACGCCCCCCGGGTCCTAACCCGCCCGTGGAAGACCACCCGCCTCTACCACCGCAAACGCCAGCGCAGCCACGAGATCGTCGAGGGGGTCTGCCGTCAGGGCGATTTCCGCGATGCGACCGACGCCCGGGGCAATGCGATCTTCGCGCCGGCCTATCAGCAGGACGGCAATATCCTGCCCGCTCCGAACGAAAAATGAGGGAAACGGCTATGACGCGCCTCGTTCTCGCCGCCGCCGCGCTCACCATGCTGGGCGTGGCGACCAGCCCGCCGGCCGAGGCGCACCACAGCTTCGCGATGTTCGATCCGTCGAAGGCGCGGACGCTCAGGGGCACGGTGCGCGAGTTTCGCTGGGTGAACCCGCACGTCTCGCTGTTCGTGCTGGCCGACGGCGGCACCGGTGGCGCGCCGGAGCTCTGGGCGGTGGAACTGACCAGCCCCGGCAATCTCACGCGCCTTGGCTGGACCCGCAAATCGCTCAAGCCGGGCGACAAGGTGCTGGTCGAGATCAATCCCTTGCGTGACGGGCAACGCGGGGGTGGTTTCCGCAAGGCGACGCTGGTCGAAACCGGTCAGGTGCTGCAGGCGCGGCTGATCGATATCGAGAAAAAAGGGGAGCAATAGCGCACCCGATGAAAGCCGGAGCCGGCACCCAAAGTCGCCCGTTCGCCCGGCCAGCGTTTGAACGCGACCGTCACCCATAGCCTACGCGGATCGTTGCAATTGGTAGACCGGCATGCCGTTGCCGGCGGTCGTACAGCCAAACTGGCCATCGACACAGGTCTGGGTGGGCAGGCAGGCGATATCGCAAGCATCGATATTTTCGGAATAATTGCCAATATCCATCTGGTTGCCCCCGGACTTTTGTATCTACGGAGCCACTAATGATGGATATCCCCAAACATATCCCCCGGCAGCGCGGTCTATCGTCATAGCGTAAATCCGATCAGTCGTCCGAATGTCACGATCGCCACCCACAAGGTCAGCGATGCGCCGCCCGACAATTTGGGAGCGAGCGCGCCCTCCTTCGCCAGATGGCGGTGCGCGAAGAGGTGGAACGCGATCATGTTCGCTCCGGCGAGCGCCAGAAGGATCAGCTTGCCGAGGAAATAGGCGTTGGCGCTGTAGCCGATCGGATTGGCCGCAAAGAGGAGGATGCCGGTCACCACCCCGAGTGCGAAGGCGGACCAGGTGATCGGCAGGATCGACGCGATCAGTTCCGACGCGTCCCGCCGCCGCGCGGCCAGCCCCAGCAGCCGCAGGTCGACGATGGCGATCGATCCGACGACGAGCGTGATCGCGATCACGTGCAGCGATTCGATCGCGGGAAAGGCGGTTTCGGAATCGGTCAGCGCGATCGACAGCGGCGTCTGCGACAGCCAGTCCGCGAAATCCTCAAGGTTCATGATGGTCGTCCCGGTGAAAGGTGAGAGGGATCAGGCCGGGGCGCCGGGCCAGGCTTCGACATAGGCGATCCAGCGCCCCGCCACGATCACGCCGAGCCACAGCAGCAGCGCCACGAGCGCGATGGCCTTGCGCGTGACGCGCACCCGGGGAACGCCGAAATCCGTCGCGGACAGGGCGGACCGGTGCGACCAGGTCAGCAGTCCGGCCGCAAGGATGAGCGCCATCTTGACCCAGAAGATGGTGCGGAAGACGGCGCGCGTCGGCTCACCCGCGATCAACAGCGCACCGGTGATCGCCAGCACCAGTATCGCGATCCCGGTCGGCAGCAGGAAGCGATCGAGCACCGCTGCGATCGGCTGGCTGCGCTCGACGATGCCCACGACGCGCAGGTTGATGAGCAGCACGCCCGAAAGCACCACCGCCACGCTGAGGATGTGGACGACCTGCAGCGCCGGCACGATCCAGAAGTGACCGGCCACCGTTGCGGCGAGCCATGTGCCGCCCAGCCAATGCGTAAAGTCGACCAGCGATGCCGTCATCATCGTACCGCCCCCAATCGGTAATATTCCACCGACCGATACAGGCTCGATCGCCTCCTGTGTCTTTGGAACATGTCATAGGTCGAAGAAGTCCTGCTGATCTGATCGCCACGCCGCCAGATCCGGCGCCAGATCCGGCCGCCCCGATCGATGAGTAATACTGGACCGGATATCAGCAATGCTCGTTGGCCAATGATCCGATCGCGCGGCACTGCCGTGACGACATCTTCCAGGGTCCATTGCCATGCTCGCAGCGACGAACCTGCGCTTCCGGGACGCCACTTCCCGGCCGGCCGCGAAGGCCGCGCCGGCCTGTCGCGCCCGGCGCCGCCGGGGTGATCGTGGAGCGCCGGTCCGGACCATACCGTCCTAGCGCACATGGCGAATCTTCTTCCGCGCAGCAGGTCGGCACGCTGGCTGGCGGCCGCCACCCTGCTCCTCCTCGCCGTATTGCTCGTCCGCCACGTCCTGCCGCCGACGGCGCGCGCAGCGATGGTGCGGGCCGATCCGGACACGGTGCTGGCGGACCCCGCGCTGGCAGCCGTCGCGCTGCCGCTCGGCCGCAGCGTCTTCGCCCGCCATTGCGCGCGCTGCCACGGCATTGCCGGAGAGGCCGATGCGGCGCGGGGCATCCCCTCCCTGCGCGACGGCGAACACCTCTACGGCGAGGGGCGCGTCGCGGAGATCGAATCGATCGTCCGCCACGGCATTCGCTCGGGCGACCGGAAGGGCTGGAACCTCGCCGCCATGCCCGCTTATGCCAGCGCCCGCCCCTATGCCGCTGAACCGATCCCTCCGCTTACCCCGCAGGGAACGAAGGACGTCACGCAATTCCTGCTCGGCCTGGCCCGCCGCAGCACCGACGATGCCGCCGCGGCGCGCGGCAGGCGCATCTACGGCGGATCGGGAGGCTGCTGGGATTGTCACGGCGTCGACGCCCGGGGCGATCCCGCGGTCGGTGCGCCCGATCTCGCCGATCCGGTCTGGCTGTATGGCGGGACCGCACCCGCGATCCGCCGCTCGATCGCCTATGGACGGGGCGGCACCTCGCCCGCATTCGCCAAGGCGCTCGACGCCGCCGCCATCCGGGCCGTCTCGGCCTATGTCGCATCGCTGTCCGCGCCGCCGCCGGAGACACCATGACCGCCGACCCGATACCCGACGATGCCGTCGCCAGCGGCGCGTGGAACCTAGCGGGCGCCGACGCGCGCCGGTCGCTGGCGCTGTGCGCCATCGGGGCGGTATTGGGGCTGGCCGTCGCCGGCTACGGCCTGTTCACCGCGCAGGGCACACGCACCGCCGGCCTTCCCGCCGAAGACGCCGCGATCGTCAACCAGGTGCCGATCCTGCGTACCGACGTCATCCAGCAGCTGCGCGCGCTGCACGACACCGACCTTGCGCATGCGACGCCGGCGCAACGCCGGCAGGTGATCGACGACATGATCCGCGAGGAACTGTACGTGCAGCGCGGCATCGAACTCGGCCTCGCCAACGACGATATCGACGTGCGCGCGGCGCTGGTGGCCGCCACCGAGGGACAGACCGCGATCGAGGCGACCACCGCCGGCGCGACCGATGGCGAGTTGCGCGCCTATTTCGCCGCGCATCGGGACGCTTATGCCGGCGAGGGGACGATCGAACTGGCCGACTGGCTGGTCCCGGTCGGCCAGGACGCGCGGGCGCCGGCGATCGTTGCGGCATTGCGTGCCGGCGCGGCGCCGCAACGCCAGTCGCTGACCCGTTCGGGTGTGATGAACGACGGCGAGGAATATTATTTCGCCGCCCGGCTGCACCTCGGCCCCGCGCTGTTCGCGCAGGCCGTCCGACTGGCCGATGGCGCCATCTCGCCGCCGGTCGCCAGCGGCGGCCGGACCCATATCCTGATCGTACGCCACAATCGGCCCCCCGCCCCGGTCCGGTTCGGCGACGTCCGCGATCGCGTGCTTAGCGACGTCGTGCGGGACAAGGTCGCCGGGCTCGAGCGGAACAACGGCCGCTTTCTGCGCCAGCGTGCGGATATCCGCATCGCGCCGGACCTCGAATGACGCGCCTCGCGATCGTGCTGGCGATGCTGACGGCGCTCATCGCCGGCGCCGGCGCGGACGCCCACACGCGCAGCGAATCGCATGGCGCCTGGCGCATCGACGGCCGCAGCGTCCATCTCAGCTTCGCGATGAGCGACGGCGAGGCGCAGCGCATCGTCCCGAGCGCATCCCGCCCGAGCGACGCCGCGCTCATCCGCTATCTGGCCGCCAACGAGAAAGCGACCGCGGGCGATCGTCCCTGCCGGACGGCCGCGCCGCCCCGCGCGACGGTCGCCGCGGCCGGTTACCGCCGCATCGCGTTCAGCTTCCACTGCCCGTCTGCCGAAGGCATCGTCCTCCATAGCGACGCCTTTTTCGATCTGGTGCCGACGCATGTGACCATCGCCCAGATCCGGACCGGCGCCGAGGGCTTCGCCGAACAGCTGTTCGACCGCGACCACCGCAGCATCGCGATCGACAGCGGCGGCGCGCTGGAGGGCGCAGGGTTCCTCGCCTTCGTGCGGATGGGGATCGCGCATATCTTCACCGGCATCGACCATATGTCGTTCCTGGTGGGGCTGGTGCTGATCTCGCGCCGGCTGCGCGATCTCGCCTTCGTCGTCACCGGTTTCACGCTCGGCCACAGCCTGACGCTGGCCTTGGCGGTGACCGGCATCGTCCGCCCGCATGCGGAGTTCATCGATGCGCTGGTGGCGCTGACGATCGCGCTGATCGGGATCGAGAATATCGCCGTCGCGACCCGCCGGCCGGGGCTGCTGGCGCTCTGGACCGGCGGCGTGCTGGCGGCGATGTTCGCGCTGCGGCTGGCGGGCGTCGGACTGTTGCCGCCGCTACTGCTGCTGGGCGCAGGGCTGTTTTCGGCCAATTACCTGATGATCTCAGGCCATGTGCGCGACGCCGGACGCCTGCGGCTGATGGTGACGTTGGTGTTCGGGCTGATCCACGGCTTCGGCTTTGCCGCCGACCTGCTTAGCGATCCGATTCCGCCGGCGCGCCTCGCCGAACTGCTGGTCGGTTTCAATGTGGGCGTGGAGATCGGCCAGTTGAGCCTCGTCCTTGCACTGTCGGGCGCGATATGGGGGTTGCAGCGCCACAGCCTCACCCTGCCGCGACCGATCGTGGTCGATGTCTGCGCGTCCCTGCTCGTCGGACTGGGGATGTTCTGGTTCGTCGGGCGGAGCTTCGCCATCTAGAGAGGTGGCCGCCTGCCGGACGGCGCCCGCCCCTCGCCGGAATCAGAAGTTCTTGTCGATGAAGACGTTCACCATCCGCGGCTCGTTGTACGCCCGGTAATAGGTCGGATAGACGCCGGCATTGGCCGGCACATAGGTCGCCGTCTGCGCGCGTCGCAGGTCGAAGACGTTGTTGACCCGCACGCCGACGGTCAGTTGCCGGTCTTCGGTGGTATAGCCGATCGATCCGTTGGCGAAGGTCTGCGCCCGGGTCGCGGTCTGCTCGGTATTGAAGATGTCGCCATAGCGCTTCGATTCATATTGCACGTCGACGCCGATCCGCCATGCGCCGGGTCCGGCGAGCGGCAAGCGATAGCTGGCGGACCCGCCGACCTGCCATCGCGGCGAGAGCGGAAAGTCCAGCCCCAGCAGCGTCGTCCGGCCGGGGACGTTCGCCGGCAGCGTCGCCGTGAAGCTCTCGTAGCGCGTGCGCAGATACGCCGCGCTGGCCGATACCTGCAACCCGCGAACGGGCGCGGCACCGACCTCCAGTTCGGCGCCTTGGGAGGTGGCGCTACCGGCGTTCAGGAGTTGGTTGGTGACTGGTCCCAATGCCGCAGCGCTCGATGCGCGCACCTGCAGATCGGTGATGTCGTTGTAGAAGATCGCGACATTCGCGGTCAGGCGACCGGCGAACAAACGGGTCTTGAGGCCGGCTTCGTAGGTCGTCAGGATCTGCGGCAGATACGGCGTCTGGCTGCCGATCGCCGTGTTCGTGCGCAGGTCGTAGCCGCCGCTCTTGAAGCCCCGGGCATAGGACACATACTGGAAGACGTCGGGCGTCCACTGATAGTTCAGCCCCAGCTTTGGCGTGAAGCTGGAAAAGCTGCGCGGGCGGGCGGTCACGTCGAAGGAGGTGAAGGTGCTGCCGGCGGACACGCCCCGGGGATAGAGCCGGAAGAAGGCGTCGGGATCATAGCCCCAGTCCTCCGGCTGATGCAGTCCCCAGCGCGTCCCCTGCTCGCCGATGTTGCGGAAGCGGCGGCGATCGGTCGTCCAGCGCGCGCCCAGCGTCACGGTCAGCTTATCGGTCGCCGCGTAATTGCCCTGCGCGAACCCCGAATAGCTGGTCGTGCGCAGCCAGTTGTCGGTATGCGTGACGGTGCCGACATTGTCGACGGTGCCGCTCGCGGACTGGCTGAGCCGATGATTGTGGAAATATTCGGAGAAGTAATATAGCCCGGCGACGAAGTTGAACCGGTCATATTCGCCGTTGAGGTTGAATTCCTGCGTTTTTTGATACTGGCGGAACCCGGCGTAGCTCGGCGACTTGATCGCCGCGACGCCGGAGTTGCCGTAATAGATCGGTCCGTCGATGCCGCGATAGGCAGTGACCGATTTCAGCACCAGATGCCGGTCGATCTCGTAGCGGACGGTCAGCGAGCCGCCATAGGCGTTGGTGAAATTATAGGGCCGCACCGGTTCCCAGGTCAGGTCCGGATCGGTCCGCCGCCCCGTACCGGTCTGGCCGTCGGGCTGGTTGACGGGGGTGTAATAGCTCTGGCTGGAGCGATCGAACATCGCATCGGCGGCGAGCGTCACCGACAGGCGCCCGTCGAGGCGCGACTTGAGCTTGGTGCGCAGCACCGTCAGGTCGAGGTCGTTGACGTCGATGTCGAGCGGGACGTCATGCTGCCATCCATCGCGCGTATGCCGGATGATCGAGAAGGAGCCGTTGAGCCGGTCGTCCGACAGGATGGCGCCGCCGATCCGCGCCTTGAGATCGCGATTGTCGTAGCTGCCATAGGTCGCGCTGACATAGAGCTGGCGCTCGGCGGTCGGCTCCCGGGTGATGAAGCGGATCGCGCCCGCGCTGGAATTGCGCCCGTAGAGCGTCCCCTGCGGTCCGCGCAGCACCTCGACCCGTTCGAGATCGGGCGTGTCGTAGAGCGACCCGACGGTACGCGCGAGATAGACGTCGTCGACATAGACCGCGACCGACGGCTCCGGATAGGTGTCCGTCTCGCCGATGCCGCGGATCGAATAGGTCTGGGTCGTATAGGCGGTCGACCGTTTGGGAGCGAGCAGGCCCGGCACGCGCCCCGACAGGTCGCGGAAGGTGACGATCTTTTGCTGGTCGATCGCATCGCTGCCGATCGCGGTGACGGCGATCGGCGTCCGCTGGATGCTCTCGGTCCGGCGCGAGGCGGTGACGACGATATCGCCCAGCCCCTCCCCCGCCGGATCGGCGTCCTCCCCGGTTGCCCGCGTCCTGGCGTCCTGCCCCGCGCCGCGTCCGGTCGCCGATGCCGGCACCGCCACCGTGGCCAGCAGGGCCGTGGCGGCGCCGGCATGAAGCATGACGCGGGCGACATGGCGCCCGCCCGACGTCGCAGATGCGCTGGTCATGGACGATTTCCCCCTGTTTCGCAGATCTTTGCCGTTCAGGCCGTCGTCTGGTGACGATCGATGGCATCCTGTCCGGAGGATCGAGGGCGCCGGGACCGGCGAAGCGCGCGATGCCGATCGTGACCGCATGTATTCCCCGCAACCGAATCGCCAGATCCGACAGGACAATACTGTCCTACAAGACGATTACGCCGGGGTATTATGAATAAGACGCGCCCTCCTATTGATAATATACAAGCTGTTCGCGATCGGTCGCCGGCGGATTCATGGATTCACCATCGCATGACCGGAACATTCGCGCCTCTATTTGTGCGCAACGGCGTACGACACATGCATGCCCGGAGAGGAACGGGGACCGGCGCTCAATAATATATCGCCCGGGGCTGCCCGCCGCCCGCCGCGATCGCGTCGCCGTTGATCGCGACGCTGCGGGGCGATGCCAGAAAGGCGACGATCGCCGCCACTTCCTCGGCCTCGACGATACGGCCGATCAGCGAATTGCCGTACAGCGCCGTCTCCGCCGCCGCGATCGACAGGCCATCCGCGGCCGCGCGGGCCGCGACGATGGCGGCGGTGCGTTCGGTGCGGGTGGCGCCGGGATGAACGACGGTGACGTTGATCCCCTTTGGTCCGAGTTCGTCGGCGAGGCTCTTGGTGAGCGCGGCGACCGCGACGTTGCGCACCGACCCCGGGATCGTGCCGGTCGTGCGCGCCGCGAGGCCACTGATGTTGATGATCCGGCCCCAGCCGTTGGCGACGAGATGCGGCGCGGCGGCGCGGGCGACGCGCAGATAGCCGACCAGCTTGGTATCGATCTCCTCCAGAATATAGGCCGAGCCGACGCCGGCGATGCCGGGAACATCGGGTATCGCACCGGGGCGGGCGGCGGCGTTGACGACGATGTCGATCCCGCCGAGCCGCTCGACCGCCGCGGCGACGAAGGCATCGACCGACGCATCGTCGCGGGTATCGACACCAAGCCCGTACACGTCGCCACCGCTCGCCCCGGCCAGCGCAACGGCGGTGCGCCCGACCTCGGCACCGTCGCGCGCCGCGATCACGACGCGTACGCCCTCGTCGAGCAGCGCCCGAGCGATCGCCCGACCGATCCCGCGACTGCCACCGGTCACGATCGCACGTTTGCCAGCAAGATGAAGGTCCATCGTCTCTTCTCCCATTCACGGCAACGCCTTTAAGGATCGCCCGCCCGGATGAAACAGCCATATCGATGATAAATATTGAACGGAGCCATCAGTATATCTGATCGCCACGGACACGTTTGAATATTCAATAGATATGCCGGCCATATTCATAATACGCGAACCCGATCGCACGGTATTGTCGTCATTCCACTGGAAGAACCACGGAGACGCATCGCCATGTCAACTGCTGCAGCCGCAATCCTGGAACGTGCGGATCACAACGAGATCGCCATTCGCCCCCTGCAGCCGACGATCGGTGCGGAGATCGGCGGCGTCGACCTTCGCCAGCCGCTGTCGCCCGCCGTACGCGACGCGATCAAGGCGGCGATCCTGCAATATAAGGTCGTCTTCTTCCGCGATCAGACGCTGACCGACGAACAGCACGCCGCCTTCGCCCGGCAGTTCGGGCCGCTGTACACCCACCCCAGCACGTCGCGCGATTCGACCATCGCCCAGATCCACCGGATCTCCGCGGAGGATGCCGCCAGATACGAGAAGAAACGCGCGCGCGACGTCCGGCCGGGTGATGCCTATCATACCGACACCAGCTGGCGGCTGGTGCCGACCTGGGGGGCGGTCCTGCGCGCGGTGACGCTGCCGGAGGTCGGCGGCGATACGATCTGGGTCGACGCGCATCTGGCCTATGAAGGGCTGTCGGACGAGCTCAAACAGCGGCTCGACGGGTTGCACGCGACGCATGACTTCCGTGCCGCGCTCACCGCGGGCGGCCACGACTATCCGGTCGTCGCGCATCCGCTGGTGCGCACCCACCGCGAAACCGGGCAGAAGATCCTCTGGGCCAATTTCACCCAGAAGCCGCAGATCCTGGGCGTCGAACTCGCCGAAAGCCAGGCGCTGCTCGACGAGATCCTGCGCCAGTACAAGCGCCCCGAATTCCAGGTCCGCTTCTCGTGGAAGCCGGGGTCGATCGCCTTCTGGGACAATCGCGCGGCGGTCCATTATGCGGTGCGCAACTATGGCGATTTCCCGCGACTGCTCGAGCGCGTCCTGATCGCCGACGAACCGCTCTACGCCGACCTGTAGAACCGGCCGAGGCGCCGCCTTTCCGCACGGAGGGTCGGCGCCGTCGCCGTTCCTATTGGAAAAGCTCAACATACGGCGCGGGCAGAATACAATATGCCCATGGCTGCGCGTCACTATTGAGCAGGTAGAGCGCGCGTTCGTAGTTTTTCTTCCGTTGCGGACACGATAGATTTGCAGGGGCGTCCGAAGATCATGGGTAGCTTTATCCCGACACGCACCATTCCGGCAGCAGGGAATTTCGAATGAGCGAGCCGCGTGCCTCCCGGACGTCCCCGCGGTTGCCCGTCGCGGCATCGGTCGTGGTGGTGATCCTGATCGTCGCGACCGGCCTCCTGTTCCTTCGTCACGCATCGCCGTCGCGGGCGGCGGCGGGCGACACGCTGACGGTCGGCGACCAGCGCGGCGGGGCGCAGGCGCTGCTCGCGGCCGCCGGCGAGCTCGACAACCTGCCCTATCGGATCGACTGGGCCCTGTTTCCGGCGGCGGCGCCGCTGCTGGAGGCCCTGTCCGCCGGCGCGGTGGATGTCGGCGGCGTCGGCAGCGCGCCGTTCGCCTTCGCCTATGCCAGCGGCGCGCACATCAGGGCGGTCTATGCCTATCGCGCGGCGGACGGGGCCGGCCGGGCGTCGGCGGTGATCGTACGCCGCGATTCGCCGCTGCGCACGGTGGCGGACCTCAAGGGCAAGAAGGTCGCGACGATCCGCGGTTCGGCGGGGCAGAATCTCGTGCTGCGCCTGCTGGAACAGGCGGGGCTCAAGGCGTCCGACGTCGAATGGGTCTATCTCGCCAATGGCGAGTCCAAGGCGGCGCTCGGCACCGGCGCGATCGACGCCTGGTCGACCTGGGGCAGCTGCGTCGGCATCGCCCTGCTCGAGGACGGCGACCGGGTGCTGGCCGACGGAACCGGTCTGTCCAAGGACGTCGGCTTCTTCGCCGCGAACGACGGCGCACTCACCGCCAAGCGCGCGATCCTGGCCGATTTCGTGCAGCGCCTGTCGCGCGCCAAGACATGGGCGCAACAGCATCCGCGCGACTATGCCGCGGTGCTTGCCAGGGAAACGGGCCTGCCGTTCCGGGTCGCGCTGTTCGCGATCACCAGCAACCTCGGATCGACCGTGCCGATCGACGACCGGCTGGTCGCCGAACAGGTGCGGATATTCGAGCGATACAGGCGCGCCGGCGTGATCGCCGCGGTGCCCGACATCCGCGGCGGCTACGACCCGATCTTCAACCGCGGCAGCGAACCGGCGGTGCGCTGATGTCGCGCCTGCCGTTCGAATCCGCAGCCTGATGGAGGTATCCTTGGCCACATTACCGTCCGCCGCGGCGATTCCCGCATCCGCCGCCCCCAGACGGCGCTTCGCCTTCACCCGCCAGCGCTGGGCGTCGCCGATCGCGGGGCTGCTGCTGTGGGAGGCGGGGTCGCGGCTTGGCCTGATCCCGCCAAACGTCCTCGCCGCGCCGAGCAGCGTGGCAGAGACGATGGCGGGCATGATCGTCAGCGGGGAACTGCCGTACAATCTGCTGGTGTCGCTGGGCCGGGCGCTGGCCGGTCTGGCGATCGGCCTGATCCTGGGCGTGGCGCTGGCGCTCGCGGCCGGCCTGTCGCGCGCGGCCGAGGCGGCGATCGATCCGCTGGTCCAGATCAAACGGACGATCCCGACATTGGCGTTGACGCCGCTGTTCATCATCTGGTTCGGGATCGGCGAGCAGCCCAAGATCTTGCTGATCGCGCTGGCGACGCTGTTCCCGGTGTATCTCAACCTGTTCAACGGCATCCGCGGCGTCGACGTGCGGCTGATCGAGGCGGCGCGCACGCTGGGCCTGAGCCGCGGCGAGATCGTCACGCATGTCGTGCTGCCCGCCGCCCTGCCCGCGCTGCTGGTCGGCCTGCGCTATGCGCTGGGCGTGGCGGTGCTGGTGCTGGTGGTCGCCGAGCAGATCAACGCGACCGCCGGGCTCGGCGCGCTCATCAACCGCGCGCGCGACTTCATGCAGACCGACGTGATCGTCGTCTGCGTGATCGTCTACGCGCTGCTGGGGCTTGCGGGCGACGCGCTGGTGCGGCGGATCGAAACCAGGGCGCTCGTCTGGCGGCCAACGATCCTGGGGCATTGACCGCGCCGGTGCGCGCGCGGCCCCGTCAGAGGTCGCGCACCACCTGCGTGGCGAGTTCGGCGAGGCGGGCATTGGCCATGCCGAGGTCGTTCGCCTTGCCGACGATGCACGCGACCTGCGGCAGCGCCGGCAGCGTGTCCGCGCTCAGGCTCGCGCCATCGCCGATGAACAGATGCGTGCGGCAGGTGACGCCCAGCCCGGCCTCGACCGCCGCCCGCAAGGTGCTGAGGTTCGGCGTCTCGATCGCGATCCGCCACGGACGCCCGGCGGCATCGAGGCTCGCGATCGCCGCCTCGCGGAACCGGCACGGCTGTTCGAGCACGGCCAGCGGCAGGATCGCGCCCTCCGCCAGCGCAGGGCTGCCATACCATTTCATCGGCGCGATCCGGACCGCGGCGGGATCGTCGGCGCCGGCGAAGCCGATGACGATGTCCAGCTGGCCGCGTTGCAACATCGTCAGCAATTCCGCCGTCCCCGCGACCCGCGCATAGATCTGCGAATCCGGATGGAGTTCGGCAAATCGCTGCAACAGCCCCGAAAACAGCGTGTCCGCAAAATCCTGCACCATCCCGACCCGGACCGGGCCGGCGAAATTGCCGGCCCCGATCGCCACGATCGCCTCGTCGTGCAGCGCCAGGACACGCCGCGAATAGTCGAGCAGGACGGTGCCGGCGGGGGTCAGCACCAGTCGCCGCCCCTCGCGCGAGAACAGGACCTGCTGGACCAGATCCTCCAGCCGCTTGATCTGCAGGCTGAGCGCGGACTGGGTAACGAACACCTGCTCGGTCGCGTTGAGCATCGATCCCGTATCGACGATCGCGACGAAACTCCGCAGCAGCGTGGTGGGAAGATTGATCGGCATCCTGATGTTCACCCGTTCGTAGAACCGGTCCGCAGACGGACGGTTCGGATCAGATCACCCACCCCGGCACGACGCGGCGCAGGCATGGCTCGGCAGGGGGCTCGATGCGGAGCAGGACAGGCCGACACCGCCCCGATCGGGATGCCTTTCGCCTCCCGGCACCGGTGCTGCACCGTCCCGGTTTCGTCCTGCCCTGCGCGAAAGGTCATGGTCCATCGCCCCCGCGAATATCCTATAGCGCGGATAGGGTTTGAACCTCATCCTTTTCGGTTTAGCGGCTGAAAGAGGATTTTTGGCGCCCCAGAAACAGGAGATATATTGTCGGCTTAGCAATGGCTTATCCCCTGATCGTGGCCACATATGAGAGGCTCCAATAGGTCCGACTGCCAAACTCCATTGCATCGGTAGGACTTAGGCGCTGTAATCCCGCGAATGCGCGCTCACACCTCGCCCCGACATTCGCCGAACCATCCCGCGCGGGCGCCTTCCGGAGAGCCGATCGTATGAACGTCGCTTTCGCCCCGCCCCCGGTGCCGCCCGAAGACACCGCACCGTCTGCCGCGCGGCTGCGGGGATTTACCCGGCGGTTCGGGGTCAACACGATCATCGACGGGCTCGACCTCGATATCGCCGAGGGGGAATTCGTGGCGCTGCTCGGCCGGTCCGGCAGCGGCAAGACGACGTTGCTCCGCACGCTCGCCGGTCTCGACGATGTCGCCGGGCAGGACGTGGTGGTGCCGCGTTCGCGCGCCGTCGTGTTCCAGGATGCGCGGCTGATGCCGTGGAAGCCGGTCTGGCGCAACGTCGCGCTCGGCCTGCGCGGCGGCGACATGCGCGCGCGGGCCGAAGCGGCGCTGCACGAGGTGGGGCTCGGTCACCGCCTCGATGCCTGGCCGCTGACCCTGTCGGGTGGCGAGGCGCAGCGTACCGCCCTCGCCCGCGCGCTGGTCCGCGAACCCGAGTTGCTGCTGCTCGACGAGCCGTTCGCCGCGCTCGATGCCCTGACCCGGATGAAGATGCACGGCCTCGTGCTGTCGCTGTGGCGCGCGCACCGGCCGGCGGTGATGATGGTCACCCACGACGTCGACGAGGCGATGGCGCTGGCCGATCGGGTGCTGGTGCTCGACAAGGGGCGCATCGTCGCCGAGGAGCGGATCGCGGCCGAGCGTGGCAGCCGCACGGCCGCGATCCGGCCGCTCCGCTCACGGCTGCTCCGCCATCTCGGGGTCGAGGCGCCGGAGGGCTCCTATGCCGATGTCGTCGCGATCCCGACCGGACCGGCGCGATGACCGCCGCCCCTATCGGACAGGCGTCGCCCGATCTCGCCGGATTGCGCGCCTTCGTCACCGGCTTCGGCGATCTGCTCGCGTCGACCGACGACGAGGCCGCGATCCTCGCGACCGGCTCGGCGCTGCTCGAACGGCTCGTTGCCCGCGACGACTGGCTGCCGGACGCCTATGCCGTGCCGGACCCGGCCCGCTACCAGCAATATCTGCTCCATTGCGACAGCCGCGCGCGCTTTTCGGTGGTGAGCTTCGTCTGGGCGCCGGGTCAGGCCACGCCGATCCACGACCATCGCGTCTGGGGACTGGTCGGCGTGCTGCGCGGCGCGGAACGGGTCGAGAGCTTCCGGCGGCAGGACGGGGCGCTGGTCGACATCGGCGCCCCCGAAATCCTCGCGGCCGGTCGGGTCGATCGGGTCAGCCCCCGGATCGGCGACATTCACCGCGTCGCCAATGCCCATGACGATCGCGTCTCGATCAGCATCCACGTCTATGGCGCCAATATCGGCGCGGTCGAACGCGCGACGTTCGACGCCGCCGGTCGGCCGAAGCCGTTCGTCTCGGGCTATGCCAATGCCGCGCTCCCGAACATCTGGACCGAAAGCCGGGCCGCATGACCGGCATCAGCCCGCAGGCGGTGCGCCACGCGCTGCTGACCCGCGCCGAAATCGCGATCGTCGACCTGCGCAGCGAGCACGTCTTCGCGCAGGATCATCCGCTGTTCGCAGCACAGCTGCCGGTCGACCGGATCGCCGTCGAGGCCGGTGCGCGCCTGCCGCGCAAGACGACGACGATCGTCCTCTACGACGACGGCGAGGGCCTGGTCGCCGCTGGCGAGGCCGCCTTTCGAGCGCTGGGCTATACCGATGTCCGCAGGCTCGAGGGCGGATTGCAGGGATGGCGCGCGGCGGGGTTCGAGCTGTTCCGGGACGTCAATTCCTACAGCAAGGCGTTCGGCGAACTGGTCGAACATCGCCGGCATACGCCGTCGCTGTCGGCCGAGGACGTCCACGCGCTGATCGAGGAAAAGGCCGACATCGCGATCCTCGACGCGCGCCGCTTCGACGAATATGCGACGATGAGCATTCCGACCGGCACCAGCGTCCCCGGCGCCGAACTGGTGCTGCGCGCGCGTGCGGTGGCGCCCGATCCCGATACGCTGGTGATCGTCAATTGCGCCGGCCGGACCCGCAGCATCATCGGCACCCAGTCGCTGGTCAACGCCGGCCTGCCCAACCGGGTGGCGGCGCTGCGCAACGGCACGATCGGCTGGACGCTCGCCGGCCAGACGCTGGACACCGGCCAGCAACGCCGTGCGCCCGAAATCGATGACGCGATCGCCGGAGAGGCGCGGCGCAAGGCGCGCGACGTCGCCTATCACGCCGGCGTCAAATGGATCGATGCCAGGGGGCTGGCGGCGCTCGCGGGGGAGTCCGCCCGGACGCTGTACCGCTTCGACGTCGGCGCGCCCGAGGATTATGCGCGGCGGCATATCCCCGGCTTCGCCAACGCCCCCGGGGGACAATTGGTACAGGAGACCGACCATTTCGCGCCGGTGCGCGGCGCGCGGATCGTGCTGGCCGACGACCTCGGCGTGCGCGCGGCGATGACCGCCTCGTGGCTCGCGCAGATGGGATGGGAGGTCTATGTCCTCGACGGCGTCGACCTGTTCGCACCCGGCGCCGGCGCGCCCGGCCCTGCACCGCGATCGCGCGAGGGCCGCTACAAGCGCCCCTATGAGGGCACCGACAATCCGGCGGCGGCGATGAACGCCTATCTGGAATGGGAATACGGGCTCGTCGCCCAGCTCGCGCGCGACGGCAGCCACGGGTTTTTCGTCATCTGAACCACGCAAGGGAGCGACCATCATGGGCGTCCAGTTCATCGGCTATATCGGCTTCAACGACCAGAGCGAGATCCACGAGGCGGTGCGCGGTCGCGCGCTCGACCTCGAATATGTCGAGGCGGCGGCCAAAGCGCAGGAGGCGGGCGGCTTCGACCGGGTGCTGATCCCGTTCGGATCGACCTCGCCCGAAAGCCAGATCGTGGCGGCACATGCCGCGGCGATCACGACCCGATTGGGCTTCCTGGTCGCGCACCGCCCCGGCTTCACCCAGCCGACGCTGGCCGCGCGCCAGTTCGCCACGCTCGATGCGCTGTCGGGCGGCCGGGTCGCGGTGCATATCATCACCGGCGGCGCCGACAGCGAGATGGCGCGCGACGGCGACTTCACCACCAAGGACGAACGCTACCAGCGCACCGACGAATATCTGACCATCCTGCGCCGGGAATGGACGGCGGAGCAGCCGTTCGATCACCACGGCCGCTTCTACCGGGTGGAACAGGGGCTGGCATCGGTGAAGCCGACCAACCTGCCCGTGTTCTTCGGCGGGTCGTCCGACATCGCGATCGAGGTGTCGGGCAAGCATGCGGACGTCTATGCGCTGTGGGGCGAGGCGCTGGCGGAGGTGCGCGAGGTGGTGTCGCGGGTCCGCGCCGCCGCCGCACGGCACGGCCGGCGCCCGGGCTTCTCGCTGTCGCTGCGGCCGGTGATCGCCGATACCGAGGAGGCCGCCTGGAAGCGCGCGGACGAGATCGTCGAGCGGGTCCGCGACCTGCGCACGTCGGCGGGGCTGAAGACCAGCGACCATGCGCCGGTGAACGCCGGATCGCAGCGGCTGCTGCAGACCGCGACGCAGGGCTATCGCGTCGACAAGCGGCTGTGGACCGGCGTCGCGGCGCTCGGCGGCGCGGCGGGCAATTCGACCGGGCTGGTCGGCACGCCCGAACAGGTGGCCGACGCGCTGCTCGACTATTACGACCTGGGGGTGGATCATTTCCTGATCCGGGGGTTCGAGCCGCTCGGCGACGCGATCGCTTATGGTCGCGACCTGATCCCGCTCGTCCGCGACCTCGTCGCGCAGCGCGACGCCCGCACGTTACCCGAGGTCGCATGACCGGAACGTCGATCTCCCGCCGGCGCGCGCTGGTCCTGCTCGCCGCGTCGGCCGGGCTCGCGGCATGCGGGCGGGACGGGCGCGCGATCCTGAAGGTCGCCAGCCAGAAGGGCGGGACCAAGGCACTGATGCTCTCGTCCGGCGCGCTGGACGGGGCGGACTATGATGTCGAATGGTCCGAATTTCCGGCGGCGCAGAATCTGCTGGAGGCGGTCGGCAGCGGCGCGGTCGACGTCGGGCTCGCTGGCGATGCGCCGTTCCAGTTCGCCTATCAGAGCGGCAGCCCGGTCAGGGCGGTGTCGGCACAGCGCGCCGAACCGCGCCCGCGAGAGGCGATCGGCGTCGTCGTTCCCGGCGCCTCCCCGGCGCGGACCATGACCGACCTGCGCGGCAAGCAGGTGGCGACCACCCGCGGGTCGATCGGTCATTACCTTGCCCTGCGCGCGATCGAGACCGCCGGACTGCCGCCCGATTCCGTGCGGTTCGTCTTTCTCTCTCCGGGGGATGCGAAGGCGGCCTTCTCCTCCGGGGCGGTCGATGCCTGGGCGGTCTGGGTCCCCTATCTGACGACGGCGATTCAGGAGGGCGGACGGGTGATCGCCGATGGCCGCGACCTGACGGTCGGCTACGGTTTCGATGTCGCCAACGACACCGCAATCGCCACCAATCGCGCGCTGCTGGTCGACTTCCTGCGGCGCGAGGGCGACGCCCTGCGCTGGGCTGCGGCCCATCCGGACGCTTACGCGCGCGTGCTTGCCGCCGAAACCGGACTGCCGCCGGCCATCGCGCGGATCATGGTCGACAAGAACCGGCGGCTGCCGGTGCCGATCGATGCACGGGTCGTGGCGGACCAGCAGATCGTGCTCGACACGTTACGCCGCGCCGGCCTGATCCGACGTCCCCGGTCGATCGACGAGGCATTCCGGGCGATCTGACGTCCGGCCCGGTCCGTTGCCGGCGACCGCGGCGCTATCCGGCTTGCGCGATGCGCTCCGCATAGCGCCGCGCGGCGATCTCGGCGCCCTCGCCCAGCAGCGGGCCGAGCCGCCAGAAATCGCGCAGGCCGCCATGCCGCCGCCGATCACCAGCACGTCGGATCGAAGGATGGTCGCAGGACCCGTCATCGGATTGCCCTCGAAAGCGACGCCGGTCAGAACTGGAGCCGCAGGGTGGCGCCGTAGAAGCGCGGATCGCCGACCGCCCCGGCATAGGAATAGGTCGTCGCCTGATCGACCGAGGCGTTGGTGTAATAGAGCGTGTCGGCGAGGTTGCGGCCCCACAGCTTCAGGTCCCACACGCCATTGGCATCGCGGATGCCGATATAGGCATTGACCAGCCCGTAAGCGGGAATCAGGCTGTAGGGGTCGTCGTTGAGCGCGCCATAGGCGCTGCTGCGATGGCTGTAGTCGCCACCGAAATAGGTTTCGGTGTCGAACCCCCAGGCCTTGCCCGTCGCGAAGCCATATTCCGCCGAGGCGTTGTAGACGAACCTCGACACGCCGCTGACCGGCCTGCCGCTCAGGTCGCAGACGCCGGCATTGGCGGCGGTGCGATCGCGATACGGGCACGCCGCATTGACGTAGGAGCGGAAATACGCGTCGTTATAGGTCGCCGCCGCGGTGATCCGCAGTCCGTCGATCGGGGTGGCGCGGACATCGACCTCGACGCCCTGGGTCCGTACCGTGCCGACGTTGGTGATGAAGCTGCGCAGCACGCTGGCGCCGTTGATCGTGGCGATAATGCTCTGGTTCGCCTGATAATCCTTGTCGTTCGACAGGAACAGCGCGGCATTGAACGTCAGCCGGTTGTCGAACAGATCGGTCTTCAGCCCGATTTCGAAGGCGTCGACGATTTCCGGCTCGAAGGTCTGCGGTGCGGGACTGTCGGCGAGCTGGACGGGCGCGGCCAGGTTGATGCCCGCCGACTTGAATCCCCGCGAGTAGCCCGCATAGACGTTGACGTCGCGCGTCACCTTGTACAGCGCGTTGATCGTCCCCGACACCTTCCCCCCCTCGGCCGCGGCGTCATAGGTGTTGGACAGCGGGAAGCTGCTGTTGCGCTGGTTGACGATCGCGGTCCGCTGGGCGGCGGTCAGCGCGGCGAACACCGGGTCGGTGATCGGTATCGCATCGACCTGATAGGCGTTGTAATAGCCCACGCGCTTTTCATAGGTGTAGCGCGCGCCCGCGTTGATATCGAGCCGCGCGGTCGCGTGCCAGGTCGCGTTGACGAAGCCCGAATAGCTCCGCGTCGTCGCCAGATAGAGGCCGCGCTGGCCGACGCCGTTCAGCGCCTCGGCGGGATAGGCGGCCCCCAGCAGATATTTGGCGGCGTCGGGACCGAAGGCGTTGTACGGGATCTCGCGGTTGCGCTGCCAGAAATAATAGAGGCCGGCGGTATATTCGAGCGCCTGCCCGCTCGGCGAGGCGATCCGCAACTCTTCGCTGAACTGGCGCTGATAGGTCGGCAGGTTGCTCGCGGTATTGATCGCAGCCCCCAGACGATCGCCGTCGAGCGACGGCGTCCAGTCCCAGAAGCGCCAGCCGGTGATCGAGGTCAGCGTATGGCCGGCGACCGTCTGGTCGAGTTGCAGCGACGCCCCGCCGGTCTTCATGTCGACCGTGAAGGGCGTGTCGAGATCGGTGCGGCGGGCGGCCGGATCGATCGGCAACGGCGTGTATCCGGCGTCGGCGGCACGCGCGTAGAAGTCGCGCGCGACGCCGACGCTGCCATCCGCCCGCAGCCGCGGCAGAACGCCACGGATCAGCTGAAATCCCTGATATTGATGCTGCTTGTTCAGGTCGGCGATCAGCCGGGCGTGGAACGATTCGGCCGGGCTGCGATAGGCGATCTCGCCGCGGACGGCCTGATTGTGGTAATCCTGCCACGGCGCCTTGAACCGGGTGTTGTAGATCGTGCCGTCGCGATCGGACTTGATCCCGGCGAGGCGCACGGCAAAGCCGGTGTCGTCGATCGGCGCGGACACCGCGATCTTGATCTGGCTGAAATCGTAATTGCCGTAGGTGATCTCGCCGCTTGCCTCGGGCGTATAGGAGGCCGGACTCGTGTTTACCTCGATCACGCCGGCGACCGTGTTCTTGCCGAACAGCGTCCCCTGCGGCCCGCGCAACACGTTGACGCTGGCGACGTCGAACGTATCGAACACCGCGATCGACGGCCGCGCGTTGTACACGCCGTTGACATAGACGCCGACGCCCGGCTCGATCCCGCTGTTGACCGTCCCCGCGGTCGTGCCGAGGCCGCGGATCTGGATCGTGATGTTGCGCGGGTTGAAGCCGAGGATCGACAGGCTGGGGACCTGTTGCTGGATCTGCCGGATGCTGAAATTGCCGGAGGCGGCAAGATCGCGCGCCGTCACCGCCGTGACCGCGATCGGCACGCGCTGCAGGTTCTCGCTGCGATGACGCGCGGTGACGGTGATCGCCTCGACGTGCTGGCCCTCGTCGTCCGCAGGCGTGGCGGCCGCAGCATCCTTGCCGGCCGTTTTCGCCGCGGTATCGCCAGCCCGGTCGGCAGCCAGAGCCGCACCGGCCGTCAGAACGCTGCCGGCCGAGCCGAGCAGGACCGGCATCACGATGCAGCGAGACAGCCTGCCCAGTCGCGTCGCATGAAACATCAACACCCCCCATCAGAACCACGGGGATATCAATGTGGAGTAACCGCGATCAGGAGAACGCAATCATTCTATGATGCCGCAAACGAAAGTTATCATTTTGATGATATCATGAAATTATGAGGAAATTTAATACGAACAATTCTTAGGGAAGAGGAGAGTTGCGAGGCCCGATTTTTAATCGCCGGCTGGTTTCCTAGACTGAAGAAACCCGGACAGCACTTGCGACGAGGCATTTCGAACACGGAGGTGCCACGCAACAGCGGAAGTATAGACCGAACCTAGTGCTACCGGCTGGCGCGCGATGTCGGGCGCGGCGCGGCGCGTCCGCCCGGATGCGCCTTCGCCCAGTCGAGCGCCTCCTGCAGCGTCGTTACCCACAATCGCGACCGGTGCATCGCCAGCCAGTCGAGGAAGGCCTGATGCACCTCGGGTGAAACCCGCAGCTGCTCGCCGCCGACGCCGTGGAACAGATACACGGCCCAGCCGCCACCCGCTTCCGCCCGTTCGGCCAGCGCGATCAGCTGCGCCAGCGTCGTGCCTTCGGCGAAGCCCTGCGAGGGAACGTGCATCGGGTCGACCGTCGCGACGTCGGCGGCGAGGTCGGCCGGTCCGGACGACACGCCGCGCACATAGGTGACCAGCCCGGATTGGCGCAGCGGCTCCAGATAGTCCGCGCCGCCCGCGATCGTCTGCCCGCAGGGCGTGGCGAAGCCGTGTCGGACCTTGCCGTCGAGCGCACGCAGCAGCACGTTCTGCTGTGCGATCTCACGCAGCAGCGAGGCGGGCGTGTAGCGATCGAGGGTGTAGCGCGGGTCGCTGGGATAGGTGGCCGCGGCGCAGGGATGGAAGATGGTGTGGTTGGCGAGTTCGTTGCCGTCGCGCGCCGCCGCGCGCCACCGCTCGACATCGGCTTCGCGAACCGCGGCAAGGAAGAAGGTGCCCCTCAACCGCGCGCGACGCAGCGCCGGAACGACGCGATCGAGCTGCGACGGCAGGGCATCGTCATAGGTCAGGACGATCGCCGCCCGGGCGCCCCCGGGCCAGCGCGTCCCCTGTGCGACGCTCGCTGTCGGCCAAATCGCAAGCGCCGCAACGCCCGCGATCAGGGCCTGCATGTTTTTCGACCACCCCATGCCACAACCTCTCGACGATCGGCCACGCTGACACTGGTAGCGCGAACCGTTAACCGGCATAGCATGTCTTTTGTCTGACTAGGGAATGGGGACGGCATTGATATTGATCGCCTTGGCCGCCGCGCTTTCCGGACCGGCCGCAACCGCCGCGTCGCCCTCCCCGCCGCCGACGATCGTCTCCCGCGACGGGCGGCACGTACTGATGGTCGATGGCGCCCCCTTCCTGATGCTGGGCGTCCAGGCGAACAACAGCAGCAACTATCCAGCGATGCTGCCCAAGGTGTGGCCGATGGTGGCGCGGCTCCACGCGAACACGCTGGAGATCCCCGTTGCATGGGAGCAGATCGAACCGGTCGAGGGGCGGTTCGACTTTTCCTATGTGGACGCCCTCCTTCGCGGCGCGCGGGACCATGACGTCCGTCTGGTCCTGCTGTGGTTCGGCACCTGGAAGAACACCAGCGCCGGCTATGTTCCGGCGTGGGTCAAGACCGACGGCGCCCGCTTCCCACGGATGCGGAAGGCCGAAGGCACCGCGCATTACGCGCTGACCCCGCACGCACGCACCACGCTGGAGGCGGACAAGGCCGCCTTCGTCGCGCTGATGCGCCACCTGCGGCAGGCCGATCCGGACCACCGCGTGATTATGGTGCAGGTCGAGAACGAGACCGGCGTCTACGACCAGAACCGCGACCTGTCGCCCGCGGCACAGGCATTGTTCCGGCAGGAGATACCGGCGGCGCTGGCGACGCGGACCGGCCGGCGCGGCAGCTGGACGGCGGCGTTCGGCAAGCTGGCCGAGGCCGCGTTCAACAGCTGGTATGTCGGCCGCTACGTCGACGAAATCGCCGCCGCAGGCCAAGCGGTGCTCGACGTGCCGATGTATGCCAACGCCGCTCTCGGCGATGCCTTCGCCGCCCCCGGGGAGGGCGGCGGCGCGAGCGGCGGGCCCAACTGGCAGGTGATCGACGTCTGGAAGGCCGCCGCCCCCCACCTCGATCTCGTTGCACCCGACATCTACAATCGCGATGCGCGTGCCTATGAGGCCTATCTCGACCATTACGCCCGCCCCGACAATGCGCTGATGGTGCCCGAAACCGGTAACGCCGCCGAATATGCGCGCTTCCTGTGGCCGGTGCTGGGGCGCGGCGGCATCGGCTTCGCCCCGTTCGGCTTCGACGATACCGACTACGTCAACTATCCGCTGGGCGCGAAGGTCGTCGACGCGCCGACCATCGCTGCGTTCGGCGACGCCTATGCCGCCATGGCGCCCAACGCGCGCGCCTGGGCGCGGATCGCCTTCGACCGGCAGACCTGGGGCAGCGCCAAGCCCGCGGACGGCAGCGACCGCAGCGCCACGCTCGGCCGGTGGAAGGTGACGGCGCAATACGGCCTGTGGCAGTTCGGGGTAAAAGACGCGCCCTGGCTGAAGGCCGATCCCAACCCGCTGAAGGATCAGCCGGTCGGCGGCACCGCCGTCGCGCTGCTCTCGCCCGACCAGTTTCTGGTCGTCGGCACCGACGTGCGGGTGTCGTTCGACCTCGCCAGGCCCGGCAAGGGCGAAGCAGCGCAACTGATCCGCGTCGAGGAGGGCGGCTTCGACGCCGCCGGCGGGTGGACGTCGACGCGGGTCTGGAACGGCGACCAGACCGATTACGGCCTCAACCTGACCCGGCCCGTGCTGCTGCGCGTGACGCTGGGCAGCTATCGATAGGATCAGCGATGAACCGTCTTCTCGCAGGCGTCGGCGTCGGTGCGCTTGCCTCTCTCGCCAGCGCCGCGTCGGCATCGAGCGTGCGCCACGTGGACTCCGGCGTGGTCGTCGTGCCCGATCGCGGCCCGACGGTGAGCGTCGTTGCCTATGGGGATGCCGTGTTCCGGGTGACCGCCACGATGGCCGGAGCACCGGCGCTGCCCGATAGCCTGATGGTCGTCGACCGGCCGCACGGCGACCCGGCGATCGTCCGGCGCGGCCAGACGGTGATGCTGCGGCTGCCGCGCGCGACGGCAGAGATCCGCCTGGCCGATGGCCACGTCCGCTTCCTCGATCCATCGGGCAAGGTGACCCTGGACGAGGCTGCGCGCGGCACCATGGCGCCCAGTGTCGCCGAACGCGGCTATCTCGCCGTCGGCCAGCAGTTCAACCGCGGCACCGACGAAGGCTTCTACGGCCTCGGCCAGCATCAGAACCGGCAGATGAACTACAATGGCGAGGACGTCGAACTCGCCCAGCACAATATGGATATCGCGATCCCCTTCGTCGTGTCGACGCGCAACTATGGCGTTCTGTGGGACAACAATTCGATCACCCGCTTCGGCGATCCCAAGGCGCCGACGCCGGTCGGCACCGACCTGGCGGTGACGAGCGGCGGCAGGCCGGGATGGAAGGCGGACTATTATCTCGGCGACCGACTGGCGGTCAGCCGGCAGGAAGCGACGATCGCCTATCAGTATATCCGCGACCTGGCGCGCTGGCCGAAGGAGGCGAAGGCGCCGACGGTCGCGTCTGCGGACAGCGGCCAGAACACCGCGGGCAAGGTGCTCGGCAAGCAGCGCGTGGTCTGGACCGGCACGCTGGCCCCGACCCAAACGGGGCTACACAAGTTCCGGGTCTACGGATCGAGCTATTTCAAGGTCTATGCCGACGGCAAGCTGGTCCTCGATCGCTGGCGGCAGAACTGGAACCCCTGGTATCACAACATCGACCTGCCGATGGTCGCGGGACGACCGGTCGACATCCGTATCGAATGGGAACCCAACGCCGGCTACATGGCGTTCCTCCACAACGACCCGCTGCCACCCGCCGACCGGCATTCGCTCTGGCTCTCGTCGGAGGCGGGCAAGGCGATCGATTATTATTATGTCGCTGGCCGATCGATGGACGATGTCGTCGCCGGCTATCGCGGGCTGACCGGCAAGGCGCCGATCATGCCGCAATGGGCCTATGGCTTCTGGCAGAGCCGCCAGCGCTACGAGACGCAGGACCAGTTGCTGGGCGTCGTGCGCGAATATCGCAGGCGGGGCATCCCGCTCGACAACATCGTCGAGGACTGGTTCTACTGGCCGCAGGATCAATGGGGCAGCCACCGGTTCGACGCGGCGCGCTTTCCCGATCCGCAGGCGATGGTGGACGAGGTCCACACGCTGAACGCGCAGCTGATGATCTCGGTCTGGCCGAAATTCTATCCGAACACCGACAATGCGCGCGAGCTGGCTGCCAAGGGCTTCCTGTACCAGGGCAACCTTACCATGGGGAACAAGGACTGGGTCGGTCCGGGCTACCTCAATACCGATTACGATCCCTATGCGCCCGAGGCGCGCAGGATCTATTTCCGTCAGGTGCGCGACCGGCTGGTCACCCTGGGCATCGATGCGTGGTGGATGGACGCGACCGAGCCCGACATTCACTCCAACCTGTCGATCGACGAACGCAAGGTGACGATGGGCCCCAATGCGCTCGGTCCGGGCGGCGCCTTCTTCAACAGCTTTCCGCTGGTCCACGCGCAGGGGTTCGCCGAAGGGCTGCGCACGGCGACGCCTGCCAGGCGCCCGTTCATCCTGACGCGGTCGGGATTCGGCGGAATCCAGCGGGCCAGCGCGGCGCTCTGGTCGGGCGACGTCGCCGCGCGGTGGGACGACCTGCGCGACCAGATCTCGGCGGGGGTCAACCTGTCGATGTCGGGCGTCCCCAACTGGACGCACGATATCGGCGGCTTCGCGGTCGAGGACCGCTACACCAACGCCGAGCCTGCAGCCCAGTCCGAATGGCGCGAGCTGAACCTGCGCTGGTTCCAGTTCGGCGCGCTCAGCCCGCTGTTCCGCAGCCATGGCGAGAAGCCCAAGCGCGAGATCTACGAACTGGGGGCGGACGATCCGGCGATGATGCGCTCGATGATCTGGTACGACCGGCTGCGCTATCGCCTGATGCCCTATATCTACACCGTGGCCGCCGACACCTATCACCGGGAAGGCAGCATCATGCGTGGGCTGGTGATGGATTACGCCGCCGATCGCCGGACATGGGGGATCGACGACGAATATCTGTTCGGCCGCGATCTGCTGGTCGCCCCCGTCACCGTGTTCAAGGCGCGCGCACGCCAGGTCTATCTGCCTGCGGGTGCCGACTGGTACGATGTCGCGACCGGCACGTTTCACCGCGGTGGCCGGACGATCGTCGCCGAGGCGCCGTACGAACGCATGCCGCTGTTCGCGCGGGCGGGCGCGATCCTGCCGACCGGCCCGGCCGTGCAATATGCGCGCCAGCAGCCGGACGGGCCGCTCGTCCTCCACGTCTTCACCGGCCGCGACGGCAGCTTTTCGCTCTACGAGGACGACGGCGTCTCGCCCGGCTATGCCAAGGGGCAATATGCCCGCATCCCGATCCGCTGGGACGAGAAGGCCGGGGCCCTGACGATCGGCACACGCCAGGGCAGCTTTCCCGGCATGACGGCGACGCGTACCATCTCGGTCCGCTTCCATGCCCCCGCGATGCCCAAGCCGCTCGACTTCGCCGACGAGCCGGCGACGCGCGTCACCTATCGCGGCGCGGCGTTGACGATCCCGATGCGCTGACCGGTCGCGCCGGTCAGCGTACCCCGCAGCTGACCGGGCCGGCGGGCGCGGTGCCGATGCGGATGCCCGAGATGTCCACCCCGAGCGTGCCGCTGCTCGTCAGGACGAACGGCCGCGTCACCGTGGCCATCGACACGCCCTGATCGGCGAAACAGCGCAGCGGGACGGCGGCCGTCATCCAGTCGCCGGTCTTCATCGCGCCGGTCAGCGGCACCGTCGCGAGCTTCGCCCCGTCGGCCACGCCCAGCGCGACCTGGCCGGTGGGCGCCGCGGTGACGCGATAGTCGACGATCAGGCTGAGTTGACCGTTGGATTCGCGGGTGATGTCGATCGGCATCGCCTGTTCGATCGCCACCGCACCCTCGCCCTTCACCGCGATGCGCAGGCTGTCTTCCTGCCCGCTGCGGTCGGTCCGCGTGACGGTGGCGCCTCCATCGGGCGAGATCCGCGCACCGCCGGCGATCCGGCCGCGCACGAACAGCGCATTCTGGTCACCCGCCGCCACCGCCGGCTTCGTTTCGTCGAGGCGGCCGACGCTGGTGCGATCGGCATAGGTCAGGCCATAGCCCAGCGGGAACAGCGGGTCGTAGCCGGGATCGCGCGCGTTGAGCACGAACTGGTCGACCCGCTTCGGCCAGCTGAACGACAGCTTGCCGTGGAAATCCGCGACCGGGCGGCCGCCCTTGCCCGCGATCATCACGTCGGCGACGCCGCCGCCCTCCGTGCCCGGCAGGAACGCCGCGACGAAGGCGTCGGCGGCGTTCAGTTCGGGGTTCACCCACAGCGGCCGGCCCGACAGGAAGACCGCGACGGTCGGCACGCCCGCCGCCTTCAGCTTGCGCAAAAGTGCCAGGTCGCTCTTGTCGTCGGGGCTATATTCCAGCGTCGGCCGGTCGCCGGTGAATTCGGCATAGGGCGTCTCGCCGAACACGACGATCGCGACGTCGGGCTTCTTCGTGAAGCCGCCATCGACCGACAGGCGGGCGGTGCCGCCGGCGGCCCGCGCCGCCTGCTCGATCCCCGACCAGATCGACTGGCCGTTGGGGAAATTCCTGTTCGACACGCCGGTGCCCTGCCAGGTAATCGACCATCCGCCCGATTGCTGGCCGATGTCGTCGGCGCCGCGACCGGCGACGAGGATGGAGGCACCGGGCCGCACCGGCAGGATGCCGCCGTTGTTCTTGAGCAGGACCAGCGATTCGCGCACCGCCTGACGCGCGATCGCGCGGTGCCCGGGCGCGCCGAGCAGGTCGAACCTACCCGACATCGGCCGCGACGAGGGACGCCCCGCCTCAAACGTGCCGGCCAGCACCTTCACCCGCAGGATGCGGCGGACGGCATCGTCGAGCCGCGCCGCCGGGATCGTGCCGGCCTTCGCCTCGCGCAGGGTGTTGGCGTACAGGTCCTTCCACTTCGGTCCCGAATACATGAACATGTCGAGCCCGGCGTTGATCGCCGCGGCGCAATCCTCGTTGGTGCAGCCGGGTACCTGGCCGTGCGCGTTCCAGTCGCCGATGGTGAACCCCTGAAAACCCCAGCGATCCTTCAGCACGCCGGTCAGCAAACTCTTGTTGCCCGTCATCTTCTCGCCGTTCCAGCTCGAGAAGCTGGGCATCACCGTCAGCGCACCGGCGGGCAATGCGGTCATGTAGCCGGCAGCATGGACGTCACGCAGCACGCGTTCCGGCACGCGCGTGTCGCCCTGGTCATGCCCGCCCGTGCCGCCGTCGCCCAGGAAGTGCTTGACCGACGAGATGACGCGGCCCGGCTTCATGAAGTCCCGGCCGATCGTGCCCTGTATGCCCTCGACCATCTGGCCGGCATAGCTGGCGACGATCGCGGGGTCTTCCGAATAGCTTTCGTACGTGCGGCCCCAGCGATCGTCCTGCACCACCGCGACGGTCGGCGCGAAGCTCCAGTCGATGCCGGTCGCCGCGGTTTCCAGCGCGGTCGCCGCGCCGATCTTGCGAATGAGCGCGGGATCGCGCATCGCGCCGAGACCGATGTTGTGCGGAAACAGCGTCGAACCGACGATGTTGTTGGCGCCGTGGACGGCGTCCGTGCCCCAGATCACCGGTACCACCGGGCGTCCGTCCGACCGCTTGACCGATGCGTCATAGAAGGCGTCGAACAGCTTCAGCCATTCGGATGCGGGTGCGAATTCGTCGTTGTTGGGTGCCGAATTGCCGCCGTTGAGGATCGAGCCGAACTTGTACGTCTCGAGGTCGCCGGGGCTGATGCTGGCGATGTCGACCTGGATCAACTGGCCGACCTTGTCCTCGATCGACATCCTGGAAAGGATCGCGGCGACCCGCGCCTCGACCTTCGGGTCCAGCTTCAACGCCATCGGCAGCACCGGCCATTGATCGGGATGCGCGATCGAAGCGGGTGGCTGGGCCTGTTGCGCGTCGGCCGATGCCGCGGTCGTCATCAAGGCTACCGCCGCGCATGCGGTGTGAAACGTGAAAGCCATCTACCCCTCCTCGCCGATCGCGTTACGCCAGAGATGCGCTGCGCCGCGTGACGCTCCGGGTGCCATGAGTCGCCGCCGGCAACAATACCTATTTCAATTTGGCTTTTTAGTTTAACTGTGCTTCGTTCCGATCCGACATGACCTCCACGGAAAGGGGTCGGCTGGGGGGATGGCGATGATGGCGAAACGCGGCGTGGTGGTGATGCCGGTGATACTGGCGTGCCTGTCGGCGGCGGCGGGCGCGCAGGTACTCGGCCCCCTCGACGCCGAACTGCCCGCAGGCGGCACCGCGATCCGCCAGGCGTTCGGTGGCGATACCGCGGTACCGATAACGACGCCGCGCTGGACCCTGTCGGCATGGGTGGAACCGCGCGACTTGCCGCGCGGCACGGCGCGCATCGCCGGCTTCGGCGACGACGCGGCAAACCGCTTTCTCGCGCTGACCGACGGCAAACCCGCGCTCGTCACCGAGGCCGGATCGATCGCGGGTTCGCAGCGGCTGACGGCCGGTGGATGGCACCATATCGCGGCGACCGCCGACGGGCGCACGGTTCGCCTGTTCGTCGACGGACGTCCGGTCGCGACCCGGACGCTGGCCAGCGCCGCGGTCGCACCGGTGGCGACGCTGGCCCCGCGGGCCGGCAACGCGCCGGTGTTCGCGGGTCGGGTCGCCGGTTTCCAGCTCGAGGCGACGGCGCTGACCGCGGACGACATCCGCCGGCGGGCGCAGAAGGCTCCCGATCCGACGCTGGTCGCCTTCATCCAGGGCAGCCCGCACTGGCCGGTACAGGTCCGCCAGATGTACGGCCAGGTCGCGCCGCAGGACGCATCGACCCGCCCCCGGTCCAAGGCCCCGATCCCCGCGCCCGTCGCCAAGCCGCTGCCCGTGGTGCGCGGCCCGTTGCGCCAGCCGGACGGCAGCTGGACGATCGACGGCTGGCGCCTGGCGGAAGCGCCCGGGGTGACCGCGGCTGGCGCCGCGATCAGCCGCGCGGGCTTCGATGCCGGCAGCTGGTATGCCGCGACGGTGCCCGGCACCGTGCTGACGACGCTGGTCGATCGCGGCGTCTATCCCGATCCCGCCTATGGCCTGAACAATACGGTGATCCCCGAAAGCCTCGCGCGGCAGGACTATTGGTATCGCACCGAATTCGACGTGCCGGCGGAGGCCGCCGGCAAGCGGCAGACGCTGGTGTTCGACGGCGTGAACTATGCCGCCGAGGTGTGGGTGAATGGCGCGCCCGTCGGCGGCATGAAGGGCGCGTTCGTGCGCGGGCGCTTCCCGGTCACGCTCGCCGCGGGGCGCAACGCCGTCGCGGTCAGGGTGTCGCCACCGCCCCATCCCGGGCTGGCACATGAGGAATCGCTGACCGCCGGCGTCGGCGAGAACGGCGGAATGCAGATGCTCGACGGCCCCACCTTCGTGGCGACCGAGGGCTGGGACTGGATCCCCTCGGTCCGCGACCGCAACACCGGGCTGTGGCAGGGCGTTCGCCTCGTCGCGACCGGCGCGGCGGAGCTGGGCGATGCGCGGGTTGTTACGACGTTGCCGAGGGCGAACAGGTTGGTTGCGGATGTCGAGATCGCGGTGCCCGTCGCCAACACCTCGGCGCAGCCGGTGACGGCGAGGGTACGGGCGGCGTTCGACGACGTCGCCGTCGAGAAGCAGGTGCGGCTCGCCCCCGGCGAAACCGCGACGGTGGTGATGGCCCCCGCCGACTTTCCCGCGCTGTCGGTGCGCAACCCGAAGCTCTGGTGGCCCAACGGCTATGGCGACCCGGCACTCCACGATCTGACGCTGACCGCCAGCGTCGACGGCCGGCCGAGCGACACCCGGCGGCTGCGCTTCGGCATGCGTCAGGTGACCTACGACATTTCGCTGATGGACCGCGCCGGCGTGCTGCAGCGCGTCGCCATCGACCTCAGCAAGGCGCGGTCGCTGGGCCAGCGGATCGTCGACGGCAGCCACGACGGCATCCGCCAGGTCGCGAACGGCTGGGCGGCGAGCCTGGTGCCCGGTGCCGAGAAGAGCCCGGCGGTCACGCCGGTGAAGGACGATCCCGGCCTGTCCCCGCACCTCGTCATCCGCGTCAACGGGGTGAAGATCGCCGCGCGCGGCGGCAACATCGGCATGGACGATTTCATGAAGCGCATCGATCGCGCCCGGCTGGAACCGATGTTCCGCCTGCACCGCGACGCGCACCTCAACATCATCCGCAACTGGGTGGGCCAGGATACCAGCGACACCTTCTTCGATCTGGCCGACGAATACGGGCTGATGGTGCTGAGCGATTTCTGGGAATCGACGCAGGACTATAATATCGAGGCACAGGACCCGGCGCTGTTCATGACCAATGCCACCGACGTCGTGAAGCGCTATCGCAACCACCCGTCGATCGTCGTGTGGTTCGGCCGCAACGAGGGCGTGCCCCAGCCGCTGCTCAACGAGCGGCTGGAGGATCTGATCGCGAAGGAGGACGGCACCCGGCTGTACATGGGATCGTCCAATCGCGTGAACCTGCAGAATTCGGGGCCCTACAACTGGCGCCCGCCGGTCGAATATTTCACCGAGCACGCGCGCGGCTTTTCGGTGGAGAGCGGCACGCCGTCGCTGCCGACGCTGGAGGCGTGGCAGCGTGCGATCCCCGCCGCCGACCAATGGCCGATCAGCGACGCCTGGGCCTATCACGACTGGCACCAGACCGGGAACGGCGCGGTGACGTCGTACATACAGGCGCTCGACGCGCGCTTCGGCAAGGGCACCAGCCTGCCCGACTTCGAGCGCAAGGCGCAGATGATGCAGTATGAAAGTTACCGCGCCATCTTCGAGGGGATGAACGCCGGCCTGTGGACGGTCAATTCCGGGCGCATGCTGTGGATGACGCAGCCGGCCTGGCCGTCGTCGGCGTGGCAGATCTTCTCGTCCGACTATGACACCCACGCCAGCTTCTATGGCGTCAAGAAGGCGTCGGAGCCCGTCCACGTCCAGATGAACCTGCCCGACGGCAAGGTGGTGCTCGTCAACAACCGGCTCGCCGCCATTCCCGGCGCGACGGTCACGGCGAAGGTGGTCGATCTCGCCGGCAAGACGCTGGCCGAGCGCCGGACGACGATCACCGCGAAGGCGGAAGCGGCCAACGACGCCTTCGCGCTCGACCTGCCGGGCCTCACCGCCAACGGCATGGTGCTGGTCGACCTGAAGGCGACGGACGCGAACGGCGCCGAACTGTCGAACAACGTCTACTGGCAAGGCAAGGACGACACCGCCTACCGCAGCCTCACGACGCTCGCCTCCGTCGCGCTGACGGCGCAGGCGACCGCCACGCCTGCGGGCGACGAAACCGAAGTGCGCGTGGATCTGGCGAACAGGACGGCGACGCCGGCGATCGAAACCAAGCTGACCGTCGTGAACGCCGACGGCAGCCAGGTGCTGCCCGCCTATTTCAGCGACAATTACGTGTCGCTGCTGCCCGGCGCCACGCGGACGGTGACGATCCGCTACCCTGCCGCCGCCGCGCGCGACGCGCAGATCGCCATCCGTGGCTGGAACGTCGCCCCCGCCTCCGCGGTGCTGCGATGACGCGGCTGCTGCTCGCCGTCGCGGCCCTCGCCGCCACCCCCGCCGCAGCGCAGAGCGTCGCGTCGCCCGACGGCCGGCTGATCGTGACGCTGGACACCAACGCCGACGACCAGCCGACCTACAGGCTCGCCGTCGCGGGGAAGCCGGTGATCGGGCCGTCACCGCTCGGACTGCAATTCGAGCGCTACGCCAGATTGGCGGACGGCCTGCGCACGACCTCGACGCAGGCGACCGGCGGCCGCGACCGCTACGCACTCGTCGCCGGCAAGACCGCGGCGGTGGACGAGCGCTACAATCAGATCGTGGTCCATATGACGGAGAAGGACGGCAAGCGCCGCCGCCTCGACCTCGTCATCCGCGCCTACGACACCGGCATCGCGCTGCGCTACGCGATCCCGCGACAGCCCGGCCTGACGACGCTGCGCCTCGTCGACGAGCTGACGCAGTTCGCCTTTCCCGCCGACTATGCCTGCACCGGCCTGAACCTCGGCAGCTTCGGCAGCAGTCATGAGGGCGAATTCGATCCGGTCCGCGCCTCGCTGATCCGGCCGCACAATCTCTACGAACTGCCGCTGGTCTGCCAGACGGGCGCGGACGGGCCGACGATCGCGATCGCGGAAGCGGCGGTCGAGCGGTGGCCGGCGATGTACCTGACCGGCACCGAAACCGGGGCCACCGGCGTCGCGGCGAAGCTGACCCGCCGCCCGGACGATCCCCCGGTCGCGCTGACGCTCGACGTCGGCAACGGGGTCGTCTCGCCGTGGCGCGTCGTCATGGTCGCGCCCACCGCCGGGGCGCTGATCGAGAATACGCTGCTGACCAGCCTCAACCCCGCGCCGCGCGGCGATTTCGCCTGGGTGAAGCCCGGCAAGACCGCATGGGACTGGTGGTCGGGACCGCTGCTCGCCGGCGTGACGAAGGCCGGATCGAACGCCGCGACGGAGCGGGCATTCATCGATTTCGCCGCATCGCTCAAGCTGCCCTATATGATGGTCGACGAGGGCTGGTACGTGAACAGCGGCGGCGGCGGCACGCTGTATCCCGGCGCCGACCCGACGCAGCCGGTGCCCGGCATCGACCTGCCCGGCCTCGTCGCCTATGGCCGCGCGCGCGGCGTCGGGCTGATCCTGTGGATCCACTGGGCCTTGCTCGATCGCGACATGGACACGATCCTGTCCGCCGTCGCGCGCGTCGGCGCCAAGGGCATCAAGGTCGACTTCATGAACCGCGACGATCAGGACATGATCGCCTTCTACCACCGCCTCGCCGAAGCGACGGCGCGCCACCACCTGCTGCTCGACCTGCACGGCGCGACCCACCCCTGGGGCATGACGCGCACATGGCCGCACGTCCTGACGCAGGAGGGCGTGCTCGGCGCCGAATACAACAAGTGGACGCGGCGGATCACCGCCCGGCACAACATCACCCTCGCCTATACGCGGATGCTGGCGGGGCCGATGGACTATACGCCCGGCGGCTATCGCAACCGCACCCCGGACGGCTTCGCCATCGCCGCGACCGGGCCGCAGACGCAGACGACGCGGGCGGCGGAACTCGCCAAATACGTGGTGTTCGAGAGCCCGCTGCAATCGGTCGCCGATACGCCCGACGCCTATCGCGGCCAGCCGGGGCTCGATTTCCTGGCCGAGGTGCCGGCAAGCTGGGACGAAACCCGCTTCATCGCCGGCAATATCGGCGAATCGATCGTGCTCGCGCGGCGCAGGGGCGACGTCTGGTACGTCGGCGCGATGACCGACGCGGCGCGCAGCGTCACCGTCCCGCTCGCCTTCCTCGGCAAGGGCCGATACGCCGCCCGGACGTGGGGCGACGGCGCCGCGCCGACCGATCTCGTCACCGCCAGCCGCACCGTCGCCGCGGCCGACACGCTCACCCTGACGTTGCACGCGGCCGGCGGGGCCGCGGCCATCCTCTCCCCCGTCCGCTAACCGGAGCCCCAAGTCGATGAAGCGCCTGCTCGCCCTGATCCTCACCTCGCTCTCCACCGTCGGGCTCGCCCAGACCCAGCCGACCGCCGAACAAAAGGCGCAGTGGGAACGCGAGGCGGAGGTGCGCCTGCATCAGGACTGGCCGTGGCTCGGCCGCTATCAGGAAGCCAACGCCAAGGTGTCCGGGCCGGTGCAGGTCGTCTTCATCGGCGATTCGATCACCCAGGGCTGGTTCGACATGATGCCCGGCTTCTTCACGCCGGGACGCTACGGCCGCGGGATCGGCGGCCAGACCACGCCGCAGATGCTGCTGCGTTTCCGGCAGGACGTGATCGACCTGCACCCCAAGGTCGTCCAGATCATGGCCGGCACCAACGACATCGCCGGCAACACCGGCCCGATGACGCCGGAGCAGACCGAGGCGAACCTGACGACGATGGCCGAACTGGCGCGGGCGCACGGCATCCGCGTGATCCTCGCCTCGATCCCGCCGGCCGATCACTTCCCCTGGCGGCCGGGACTCGACACCGCGACGAAGATCGCCGCGCTCAACGCCTGGATGAAGGGCTATGCCGCCCGCACCGGCGCGACCTATGCCGATTACTGGAGCGCGCTGCACGACGGCCAGGCGCTGAAGGCCGCCTGGACCTATGACGGCGTTCATCCCAACGCGGCCGGCTATGCGGTGATGGCGCCGGTGGCGGAGACGGCGATCCGCACGGCGATGGCAAAGCCGGCCCCGCGGGGAATCGCGCAGTGATCGCGCTGTTCGCCCTCGCCCTTGCCACCGCCGCCGCGTCCGCCGGCCCGGTCGTGCGCACCGCCGACGGCCCGGTCCGCGGCGAGGCAGCCGGCACCGGCGGCGTGTTCCGCGGCATCCCCTTCGCAGCGCCGCCCGTCGGCGCCCGGCGCTGGCAACCGCCGCAGCGGCCCCGCCCCTGGACGACGCCGCGCGCGACGGTCGCCGACCATGCCACCTGCCCGCAGGTGTCGTTCGGCTGGAACGCGACGTCGGCGGATGCCAGCGACGAGGACTGCCTGTTCCTCGACGTGCGCACGCCCGATCTGCGCCCGACGGCGAAGCTGCCCGTGCTGTTCTGGATCCACGGCGGCAGCAACCGCGCCGGCGGTGGCGGCGGCACGGTGGAATCGCGGATCGCCGACAAGGGGCTGGTGGTCGTCAGCGTCCAGTACCGGCTGGGCGCGCTCGGCTTCCTCTCGCACCCCGCGCTCAGCCGCGAACAGGGCGGGCACAGCGGCAATTACGGGCTGATGGACCAGCAGGCGGCGCTCGAATGGGTGAAGCGCAACATCGCCCGCTTCGGCGGCGATCCCGCCCGCGTCACCATCGCCGGCGAGTCGGCCGGCGCGATGGACGTCGGGCTGCACATGCTCCTGCCAGGCTCGCGCGGGCTGTTCGCGCAGGCGATCGCGGAGAGTGGCACGGCGGGCTTCGGCACCCCGCCGCGCAGCCTGGCGACGAACGAGCGGCTGGGCACGCTGATCGCCGGTCGCGCCGGCCTGTCGGGCGACGCGACGACGGCGCAGCTGCGGGCGCTGTCGTGGCGGCAGGTGCTGGCGGCCGACAGGGACGCGCCCGTCCCCGGCCTGGACGACGACGGCTTCATCTGGCTGCAGGCGATCGTCGACGGCCGCGTCCTGACCGACACGCCGGCGCGTCTGCTGGCCAGCGGCCGGATCAACCCGGCACCGCTGGTGATCGGCATCAACGCCAAAGAGCTGACGCTGCACGGCGGCGCCGACGCCGCGGTGCCGACACTGCGCCGCGAATTCGGTGCCAATGCCGAGCGCGCGCTTCGCCTCTACGGCCTGCAGCCCGGCGGCACGCCCGTGTCCGATCCGCGACTGGGCGACGTGACGATGCAACTCGCCAACGACCTGACGTTCCGCTGCCCGACGGTCGCGGTGTCGAACGCGCTGACGGCGCTGGGCGGCAAGGTGTGGCAATATCAGTTCGACTATGCGCCGCCCGGCGGCAGCGTGAGCCACGCCAGCGAGGTCGGGTATCTGTTCAACGAGCCGCAGCCGGGGCAGCCGCCGCTCCAGGCCTATTGGACCAATTTCGTCCGCTTCGGGACGCCGAACGGGCCGGGCCTCGTCACCTGGCCCGCCTACGACCGGCAGGGCCGCGCCTATATGGCGTTCGATCAGGACGGCCCGGTCGCGAAGGCGGGTCTGCGCCGCGCGATCTGCGACCTGCGCACCTCGCCCTGATGAGAGCCGATCGCCGTGGCGATCGGCATACCGTCAGCCGGCTTTACTAAGGAAAATTGAAATATTTCTCCACTTCGGCCGGTGACGATCCAACCGACGCGGGCTAGGGTCGCCCCGTAAAAGAGGAGGACGGATGAAGATCACTTTCGGCAGCAAGTCCGGCCGACGGATCGATCCTTCCACGACGGAAAGCCGGGACGCCCGGCTGTCGCGCAGTCTGTCGGGCACCAACCTGGAACGCGCCGGCGATTACAACCTGCGCACCGTGCTCCAGGCGATCCGGCTGGGCGGCGACACGACGCGGGTCGCGATCGCCCACCAGACGGGGCTGACCGCGCCGACGATCGCGAACATCACCGGGCGGCTGATCGAGATGGACCTGGTCCGCAACGCCGGCCGCATCCAGGGCGGGCGGGGCCAGCCCGCGCTGCGGTTGCAGATCAACCCCGACGGCGCATTCGGCATCGGGCTGAACATCGATCGCGATCACCTGACGCTGGTGACGCTCGACCTCGCCGGCCAGGTCCGCAGCCGCATCACCCGCGAGGTCGCCTATGCCCTGCCGGACGACGTCGTCGCCTTCGTGGTCGAGGCGATCGATCCGTTGATCGCGGAGGGCGGGATCGACCGGGCGCGGGTGCTGGGCGTCGGCGTCGCGATCCCCGACGACCTCGGCCGCATCGCCCTGCCCAACCGTCCGGCGACGTACGATCGCTGGAGCCAGGTCGACCTGACCGACATGCTGTCGGTGCTGCCGTGGCCGATCCATTGCGACAACGACGCCGCCGCCGCCGCGCTGGGAGAGGCGGAATATGGCACGGCGTTCGACAATCCGAGCTTCTTCTATCTGCTCATCAGCGCCGGTCTGGGCGGCGGACCGGTGATCGACCGCTCCTATCACCGCGGCGCCAACGGTCGCAGCGGCGAGATCGGCCTGATGCCCGACCTGACCGGCCCGCCGGGCGCGACGATCCAGGATACGGTGTCGTTGTCGGCGCTGCTCGCCCGGATCGAGGCGGCGGGGTTCGCGCGCCCCGGCATCGACGAACTGGCCGGCCCGGCGCCGGCATTCGCAGCGGTGATCGATGCGTGGATCGCCGATGCCGTCCGCTCGCTCTTCGCGCCGCTGGTCGCCATCAACTGTCTGCTCGATCCCGATGCCATCCTGATCGGCGGACGCCTGCCGATGGCGTTGATCGAGCGACTGGCGGCGGGGTTAAGCGAGGCGCTGGAAGCGGTGCCGCAGCCGTCGCGCGCGGCGATCATGCCCGCGGTGATGGCGCGGGACGCCCCGGCGATCGGCGCCGCGATCCTGCCGTTCCTCGATCACGTCCTTCCCTCCGATTCGATCCTGATCCAGAGCGGACGACGGTGATCGTCAGGGCCGGGCTGGCGATGGCCGCTGCCGCCGCGCTCGTCGCGGCCGGCGACGAACCGCCGGCCAGCAGCATCTTGGTCGACCAGATCGGCTATGAAACCGACGGTCCGAAGCACGCGATCGTCGTTGCCGCCGACGACGCCCCGCAACGCTGGACGCTGATCGATGCCACCGGCGCGGTCGTCGCCAGCGGCGACACCGTTCCCGCCGGTCTCGATCCCTCGTCGGGCAAGACGGTGCAGCAGATCACGTTCGACGGCGTGCATCGCCGCGGCACGGACTATCGGCTGACGATCGGCACCCGGCGCAGCGCGCCCTTTGCCATCGCCGACCGCCCCTTCGCCGCCGCCGCGTCGGCGGCGTTGAACTTCTTCTATCAACAGCGCAGCGGCCAGCCGATCGAGGCCCGCTTCGTCTCCCGCCCCGATCTGGCGCGTCCCGCCGGTCATCCTCGCGACGTCGCGACCTGCTTTGCCGGGCACGACCCGCGCGGCGTCCGCTGGCCGGGGTGCGACTATCGCCTCGATGTCACCGGCGGCTGGTACGATGCGGGCGACCACGGCAAATATGTCGTCAACGGCGGTATCGCGACATGGACGCTGCTCGATATCGGCGAGCGGCTGGCATCCCGGGCAAGCGCCGCCACGCTTGAGGACGCACGGGTGCCAGGGGTCGCCCCCGGCGCGGGGATCAACACGCTGCTGGCGGAGGCGCGGGTCGAGGTGGAGTTCCTGCTGGCGATGCAGGTGCCCGACGGGCAGCGCCTGACCGTCGCCTTCCGCACCGACACCGGCCGGCCGGCCGGCGACTTCCGTACGATCGATGCCGGCGGGCTGGTGCATACCAAGGTCGCCGACGTCGCGTGGACCGGCATCCCGACCGCGCCCGCCGACGATCGGATGCGGCGCTTCCTGTATCCCCCCTCGACCGCGGCGACGCTCAACATGGTCGCGATCGCGGCCCAGGCGGCGCGCATCTGGCGTCATCGCGATCCCGCCTTCGCCGCGCGCGCCCTCGCCGCGGCGCAGCGGGGTTGGGCGGCAGCCCGGCGCGTGCCCGATCTGCGCGCCAGTTCCGATTTCACCGGCAGCGGCGGCTATGGCGATGCGCAGTCGGCGGACGAACGCTTCTGGGCGGCGGCCGCGCTGTTCGCGACGACCGGCGACCCGTCGCTCGGCGAAACCGTCGCCGCCTCATCCTTCCTGCGCGGCAACGGCGTCGATTTCGGCTGGGGCGATACCGCGCTGCCCGGGGTCATGACGCTCGCCATGCTGGACGATCCCCGCGCCGCGCCCATTGCCGCGCGTGCCCGGGCCCGGATCGTCGTCGCCGCCGACCGCCTGCTTTCGGAACGACAGCGCAGCGGCTATCGATTGCCATATGCGGGGTCCCGTTTCGAGTGGGGGTCCAACGCGACGCTGCTCAACCGCGCGATGCTGCTCGGTGCGGCGTGGCAGATCACGCGCAGGCCGGCGTTCCGCGATGCGGTCGTCGACGTCGCCGATTATGTGTTCGGCCGCAACGCGCTCGACCGATCCTATGTCACCGGCTTCGGGGCGCGGACGGTACACCAACCGCATCACCGGTTCTGGGCGCATGCCGCCGATCCGCGCTATCCCGCGCCGCCGCCGGGCGTCATCGTCGGCGGACCGAACAGCAGCGCCGGCGTCGACGATCCCGTGCTGAAGGGACGGTGCGTCGGGCAGACGTGCTGGCGCGACGACTGGCGCGCCTTCACGATGAACGAGGTCGCGATCAACTGGAACGCGCCGCTGGTCTGGGTCACCGCCTTCCTCGACGCGACGCGCGGTCAGGCGCGCCCGAGCGCCCGCATGAGGTAGTTGCGGATGCGCTCGCTGCGCCCCGGCGAGGGCGTATCGAGCACGCCCCGCACCGCCGGCGGCAGGTGACCGGCCGCGGACGCCGCATCCGGGCCGAACACATAATGGTCGAACCAGCCGCGCACCGCCTCGCGCTCGCCCGGCGGTAGGTCGCGCACCGCGAGCAGCGCATGGATCAGCGCGGCGAACGGCGACGCCGCCGCCTGCTGCCCCCACCAATAATTGACCAGCAGGTTGAGCGGCCCGCGCGCGGTCACGTCGTGCCACCACAGCGACGGCACGAAGATCGCATCGCCCGGCTCCAGCTCGGCGACCTGCATCGCCGCCTGTGCGGTGGCGAAGCGGGGATAGCGCGTCAGGTCCGGCGCCTCGAGATCGACCATGCTGGTCGGCTGGCCGGCGATCGTGTGATCGAGCGGCCCGACGTACAGGTTCGGCCCCTGATCGGGCGGGAACAGCACGAAGCGTCGCCGCCCCGCGACCACCGCAGCGATGTTGCTCGACACGTCGTAATGCGTCGCCACGCGGCTGGCGTTGCCGATCCACAGCCGCGGCACGGCGTCGGGCGTGGCCAGCGGCAGCGGGTTTGCCTCGACCCAGCCGGGGAAGGTGTCGGGCGCGGTCGCCGCGCCGGCATAGAGCGCGGGCGGCGCGGGATCGCCGGCCTGCGCAACGAGCTGGTCGAGCAGGATCGGCAGCATGATCTGCGCCCGGGTGAAATTGAACCCCGACAGGTCGGGGGTGTAGAAGAACCGCCCGCGCTCCTCCGGCGCGGCGACCATGACATTGGCCGGCCGGCCCCCGTCGAAACGACGGATATAGGCCGCCATCGCGGCGGCCCCCTCCAGCCCCGCCGCGACCGCGGGCCAGTGGCGGACGAGGCCGCGCAGCACCACCGGGCGATAGGCGGGCACGACCTCCGCCGCGAACCGCTCCGGCGTGACGTCGTGCCATTCCTCGACGCGCGCCGCGGTGGCGATGGCGCTGTTCATGACGAATTCCGTGCGGTCGATGGCATGGCGCACCCTAGCCCGGATGCACCGCATTGCCGATACAAAGAAGGGTGGGCGGCCCGACACGGCCACCCACCCTTCAGGGGAGGACACGCAGGGATCAGAACGTCAGACGCGTCGTGATCGAGAACTGGCGGTCGCTCTTGAAGAAGGAGCGCGGCGCGGTGAGCCCCTTCGAATCGAGCAGGAACACCGTCTTCGTGGTGGTATCGAGCAGGTTCTGCGCCTCGATGCCGATCTTGAAGTTCTTGTTGACCGTCAGGAACACCGATCCGTCGAGCTGCCCCGCCGACAGGGCGTAGACCGGCAGGAACGGGAAGCAGCAGTCGCGGTTGGTCAGCAGGAACTTCGAACGCCAGCTATAGGCGAAGCGCGTGTAGATCCCGCCCCTGTCGTAGAAGGCGGCGACGTTGAAATTGTACTTCGACAGGCCGGCGAGCGGCAGGTTGGAGTAGATCCCGCCGACATCGAGCGGCGGACGCGAACCGTCGCCTGCCGCGTTGGCGGGCACGCCGTTCGGGATCTTGCTCGGCTGAACGAAGGTGAACGTCGCCTGCGTTCCCAGACCCGACAGAATGCCCGGCAGGAAGTCGTAGGTCTGCTGATAGCTCAGTTCCGCACCCTTGACCTTGCCATGCCCCGGTGCGTTTGCCGGACCGTTGACGGTGACGTTGAACGTCTGGCCGTTGTTGGTGAAGTTCTGCTGATAACCGTAGTTATCGATGATGATGTTGGTCAGGTCCTTGTAGAAGACCGCACCGGTCAGCGACCCCACCTTGGCGAAATACCATTCCGCGGTCAGATCGAACTGCTTCGCCTCGATCGGACGCAGATACGGGTTACGCGCCGATGCCTCGAAGGTGTAATTGCCTGCAGTGGCCGAACCCGAGGGGTTCACGCCGATGAAGTTGCGGAGATCGCCGAAGTTCGGCCGCGAGATCGCCTTCGATGCCGCGAAACGGAACAGCAGCTTGTCGGTCGCCTGCAGCTTCACGTTCAGGCTCGGCAGCCAGTTGCCGAACTTCTGCGTCGCGACGTCGGCGCGAGTGCCGGCAGTCCCGCCCGGTACGAAGTTCGAGAACGCCGAAATCGCCGCCTGCTGCGCCGGGGTCAGCGTGCAAAGCACCGGGATGGTGCCGCCGGACGGATTGGCGATGCGAAAGGCGCAGAAGGTCGCGAGGTTGGTGTAGCGCGGCGGGTTCTGCGTGTCCGGCGTGAACACGCTGTTCACCGACGGGAAGGTCAGCTGGCCGAAGGATTCGTCCTTGGTGCGGACGTAACGGACGCCGATATTGCCCGACAGGCTCATGCCGTTGCCGAAATCCTCGACGCCGAAATCGGCGCGCGCATAGGCGCTCCACGTCGTTTCGGTGTTGCGATAGGAGGGCAGCACACCGCGATCCTCGAGCGGCGTGTAATTGCCGCCGCCTGCCTTGGTGACGGTGCGCAGCAGCGCGGTCAGCGCGTCGTGATCGCGCATGATGTTGTCGGGGATGTAATAGGTGCTCGGTGGCTGCACCGCCTGGTTGCGATAGAAGTCGCTATACGCGAACAGCGACGCCTGATCCGCCGGCAACGCGTTGAAGCCGACGGGGCCGCCACCGGTCCAGGTGTCCGACACCGCGCCCCAGTTGTTGTAATCGTTGGTGCGGACCGTCTGGTCGCGCTTGGCATAACGTCCGCCGACACGCACCTTGCGCAGGAAGCTGTCCTCGCTGACGTCGTACTGGACGTCGCCGCGGAAAGCGTATTCGTCGCCGTCGTTATCCTGGACGTTGTTGAAGGCGTCGCGGAAATAGGTCGACGCCTTGTTGCCGAAATATTCGGCGGTGTTGCGGCCGTCCGGACGCAGCGTGATCTGCGGCGTCTTGCCACGCAGATCGATGTCGACGCCCGAATAGGTCGCCATGTCGACGATGTCGTCGCGCCCTTCCGACTTCGACTTCACATATTGACCGTCGAGATTGATGTGGAGGTTGGCGACCGGCTCGATCTTCGCGTTGAGCGAGAAGTCCTGCGTCGTCGCCTTCTGATAGAAACGACGGTTCGAGAAGGTCGTGAAGATGCCGTTGGGCGCAAACTGGTTCAGCTGGCCGTAAACGCCGTTCGGACCGTTGCCGAACACCGCGCCCGTGCGCTTGACGATCGATCCGCTGGTGAAGACGCCGTTGGCATCATAGGTGTTGGTCGTGCCGGCGCGCGGGAAGGTGGTGGTGACGTCGCCGTAATAGACGTTCGGCTCGATCGTCTTTTCGAGCCAGTCCTGCGTGCCTTCGGTACGCAGATATTGCGCGGTCAGCAGGAAGGTCTTTGCGGCATTCTCGAACTGCGCCGCGGCCGAAACGCCGACGCGCTTGCGATCGAAGCTCTGCGTGCGCGAACCGCCGCCGACCGGCGTATAGACCGGACCGGCACCATTGGGCACCGGATAGGTGTCGAACAGCGGCGAGGCATAGCTGGTGCCCGCATTGATCGTGCGCCCCTCGCCCGCGTCCTGCACGCCGTTGCCGTTGCGGTCGTCATTGTAGCGCGGCAGCATCGAGGCGAGGAAGACCGAGTCCGAGCGGCTGTACTGCTGCGAATAGCTGGCGCTGGCGAGGATGCCGAAGCGGCTGCCGCCCGCGGTGTCCCACTGCTGGCTGTAGAGGCCGACGACCGACGGCGCGCCGCGCTGCTCCAGGTCGCCCCAGTTCATGCTGCCTGACAGATAGACCAGGCGCTGGTCCTGATCGAACGGCTTGCGGGTGTTGATGTTGACCGTGCCGGAAATGCCGCCCTCGATCAGGTCGGCCGTCAGGTTCTTGAACACCTCGACCGAGCCGATCAGCTCGCTGGGCACGTCGTTGAAGCCGATCTCGCGACCGCCGGACACGGCGAAGGTGTCGCGGCCGTTGAACTCGCCGCGCACGTAGCTGAGGCCGCGGATGACCACGCCCGAACCCTCGACCGAGAAGTGCTGCGAATCATTGGGCGCGGCAAAGCGGCTGATCGCCACGCCGGGCACGCGCTGCAGCGCCTCGTTGACCGAACGGTCGGGCAGCGCGCCGATGTCCTGCGCCGTGATCGCGTCGACGACGGTGTCGCTGTTCTTCTTGATATTCTGTGCGGTCGCCAGGCTCTGGCGCACGCCGGTGACGACGATTTCGTCGCGGCCGGTGTCAGGCGGCGTCGTCGCTGCGTCCTGCGACGCACCGGACGTACCGGTCGTGGCCGCGGCCTGATCGTTCGCGGTCGGCGCGGTGCCGGCGTCGACGGCGGGCGTGCCCGACGTGGTGCCCTGCGAGCCCTCGGCGACGCCCTTGGTCGGCGTGGCGCCGTCCTGCGCCGACGCCGGCGCGGCGGCGCACAGCACCGCCAGCACGGAGACGCCGATGCTGAGATCGGACAGCCGGAGCCGCCGGGCGGCGCGGCCCGTTACCCTGTTTGCACGAACGGTCATGTTTCCCCTTCCAGTCCCCATCCCAAACCGCCTTCCGGTTCCGGCCGGAAGATCTGGTGGCAACGGCGCGTCCGTTGTGGATCACACCGCACGAGCGTCGTTATTACAGGCATGACAGCGGCTTCAAGTGAATTATCGAAACTTGATATAAATAATCGGGGCAGTATGCATTTGAGCAACAGGTATGGCCGACGCGGATACAGGTCGGCATGCCGAACCTAAATGGGGAGAGGCCCGTGCTCGCAGAGCGAAAGACGAGGGTCGTCGTGGTCGGCGGCGGCACGGCGGGCTGGATGACCGCCGCGTCGCTGGCCTCGCTCATCCCGCGCGCGGCCAGCATCCATCTGATCGAGAGCGCCGAAATCGGGATCGTCGGTGTCGGCGAGGCGACGCTGCCCCATCTGCGCGCGTTCATCACGCGGCTGGGCATCGACGAGGCGTCGTTCATGGCGCAGACCCATGCGACCTTCAAACTGGGCATCGAGTTTCGCGACTTCGGCGCGATCGGCGACCGCTACATTCACCCCTTCGGTACGTACGGCCAGTCACTCGCCGGAGTCGGATTCCACCATTACTGGCTGCGCCGTCACGCCGCGGGCGAGGCGGCGCCGATCGGTGACTATTCGATGGGCGTCGCCGCCGCCGAGGCGCGGCGCTTCGCCCGGCCCAACCCCGGCTCCGACGAACTCGGCGACGGATTCGGCTATGCCTACCAGTTCGACGCGACCCGCTTCGCGCCCTTCATGCGCGCCCATGCCGAGGCGCGCGGGGCCATGCGGACCGAGGGCATGGTGGTCGACGTCGAGCGCGACGCCCGGAGCGGCGACGTGGTCGCCGTCCTGCTCGCCGACGGGACACGGATCGAGGGCGACCTGTTCGTCGACTGCTCCGGCTTTCGCGCGCTGCTGATCGGCCGGACGATGGACGAGGCCTGGGAGGATTGGTCCCACTGGCTGCCGTGCGACCGTGCCGTCGCCGCACCCTGCGCCTCGCCGCCGGGTCCGATCGAACCGTTCACGCGCGCCACCGCCATGCCGGCCGGCTGGCGCTGGCGCATCCCCCTCACCCACCGGGTCGGCAACGGCTATGTCTATTCCAGCGCGCACCTGTCGGACGACGCCGCCGCCGATGCGCTGGTCGGCGCGCTCGAATCGCCGCCGCTCGCCGAACCGCGGCTGCTCCGCTTCGCGGCGGGCCGGCGACGGCGCAGCTGGGTCGGCAACGTCGTGTCGGTGGGCCTCGCTTCCGGTTTCCTCGAACCGCTCGAATCGACCAGCATCTATCTGGCGCAGATGGCGATTACGCAGTTGATCGAGCATTTCCCCGACCGGCAGGCCACCGACGCCGACCGCGACGGTTTCAACGCGACGGTCGACGCCGAATACGATCGCATCCGCGACTTCCTGATCCTCCACTATCATGCGACGACGCGTGACAATTCGCCGTTCTGGGATCATGTGCGGACGATGACGATCCCGGATACGCTGGCCGAGAAGATCGCCCTGTGGCGACAGACCGGACAGGTGTCGCGCTACAGCCACGGGCTGTTCCTCGAACCCAGCTGGATCGCGGTCTACCTGGGCCAGGGCATCGTTCCGACCGGCTGGGACCCGCGCGCCGACCTGCCCGAGGCGGCGGCGCTCGATCGCGCGCTGGCGGGGCTGCGCACCGGCATCGCCGCCGCGACCGCGGCCATGCCCGATCACAAGGCATATCTGGCCAGCGCAGCATGAACCGACGCGCGGGTCTGGACCGGATCGTCGTGGTCGGCGGCGGGATCACCGGCCTATGCGCGGCGATCGCGTTTCGCCGCGCGCTGCCGCGCACCGCGGTGTCTCTGATCGCGCCGCCCGCCGATCCCGCCGCGCTGGCCGACCGGCTGCCCGCCGTCGATCAACGCGGGCTGGCGCTGCTCGCCCGGATCGGCATCGGTGAGGAGGCGCTGGTTGCCGCCGGCGCCGCCACGCACCGGGTCGGACAGACCTTCGCCTGGGGCGACGCAGCCTTCACCATCGGCGAAGGCGACGGCGTGGCGATGCTCGCCGGCACGGCGCTGCACCAGCTGTGGCATGCGCACGGCGACGGCGCGTTCGACGATGTCGTGCCCGGCGCCGCGCTGGCGAAGGCGGAGCGGTTCGTCCATCCCGACGATAGGCCGGACTCGCTGTTGTCGCACGTCGATTATGCCCTGAGGCTCGATCCCGATCGCGCCTCGTCCTGGCTGCGCCACACCGCCGAGCGTGCCGGCATCGTCGTCAGCCCCGCCGCACGCGTGTCGCCGGAATGGCGTGACGGCCGCTGCGCGGCGCTCGTCGTCGATGGTACGCGGGTCGAGGCGGATCTGTTCATCGATGCGAGCGGACCGCGCGCGCTGCTCGCATCCGACCGGACGGCGTGGATCGACTGGAGTGCGACGCTGCCGATCGATCGCCTGCTGCTCGGCACCGTGCCGTCCGCCCCCTCGCCCTGCGACCGCTACGACGCGACCGACGATGGCTGGACGGCGCGATGGCCGCTGCTCGATCGGACGCTGGTCGGGACGGCCTTCGCCGCGGACGCGGCCAGCGATGCGCGCGCGAAGCGGCTGGCGCCCGCGAGGACCGAGCGCATCGACATCCGCCCCCGCCGCCAGGTCGCGCCCTTCGCCGGCAACGTGCTGGCGCTGGGCGATGCCGCCGCCGCGGTCGGCCCGCTCGGCTGGCTGGGCCTGCCGCTCGCCCTGGCGCAGCTGGACATCGCGCTCCACCTGATGCCTGCGCGGGGCGACGGCCCGTTGCTGGCGTCGGAGTATAACCGACGCGCCACCCTCGCGGCGGATCATATCCATGCCTATGCCGCGGCCTTCTATCTCGCGAAGCCGCTGCGGCGGGGCGCGTTCTGGCGGTCGATGCGTGACCGCACCGCACCGCCGGAACTGGCGAGCGCGCTGGTCCAGTTCGGCCGGCGCGGATCGCTGCCGCCGATCGAGGAGGCGATGGTGCCGCGCGGCCTGTGGCAGCAGACGCTGATCGGCCTCGGCGTCCGTCCCCAGATCGCCGACCCGGTCGCGGGCTCGGTATCCGCGGTCAGCGCCGTGGCCGCGCTGAGCCAGCTGCGGCGCGCGGTCGCGGCCCTCCCGGCGACGCTGCCGCGCTATCCCGATTACCTGGCCGGCATGATGAAGGCGGTGGCATGAGCGGTGAACCGATCGAGAGCGTCGTGATCGTCGGCGGCGGGACGGCGGGCTGGATGGCCGCCGCCGCCGCCGCCCGTTTCCTCGACGATGGCCGACGCACCATCACCGTAATCGAATCCGAGGCGATCGGCACCGTCGGCGTCGGCGAGGCGACGATCCCGCCGATCCGCGGCTTCAACGCGCGCCTCGGTATCGACGAGGCCGATTTCTTGCGCGCGACCGGCGGCACCCCCAAGCTGGGCATCGAGTTCGTCGGCTGGACCGATGGCAAGGACCGCTATTTCCACCCCTTCGGTACGCACGGCCGCGATATCGAAGGGCTGAACTTCCACCAGCTCTGGCTCAAGCTCCGCGGCCGCGAGGGGATCGGCCCGATCGACGATTACGCGATGTCGGCGGTGGCGGCACGGCACGGCCGCTTCGCGCATCCTTCGCCCGATCCGCGGTCGCCGCTGTCGGGGCTGGAATATGCCTATCACTTCGATGCCTCGCTTTATGCGGCGTTGCTGCGCCGCCATGCCGAGACGCAGGGCGCGGTACGGATCGAGGGCCGGATCGTCGGCGTCGAGCGCGACGCGCGGGGCCATGTCGCGGCGGTCAGGCTCGACGACGATCGCCGCATCGCCGGCGACCTCTTCATCGACTGTTCCGGCTTTCGCAGTCTGTTGCTCGGCGAGACGATGGGCGTGGGGTTCGACGACTGGTCTCACTGGCTGCCCTGCGACCGGGCGATCGCGGTGCCGACCGCACGGACCGAGCCGTTGCTGCCCTACACCCGGTCGACCGCGCATCGCGCCGGCTGGCAATGGCGAATCCCGCTTCAGCACCGGACCGGCAACGGCCATGTCTACGCCAGCGCCTTCGTCGACGACGACGAGGCCGAGCGCGTGCTGATGGCCCATCTCGACGCCGCGCCGAGCGGGGAGCCGCGGCGGCTGTCGTTCAAGGCGGGATGCCGGACGCGGTTGTGGGAGGGCAACGTGGTCGCGCTCGGGCTTGCCGGCGGCTTCCTCGAACCGCTCGAATCGACCAGCATCCACCTGATCCAGGCGGGTATCTCGAAGCTGTTCGGGCTGTTCCCCGACCGCCGCTTCACCGATGTCGAGCGCGACGAATACAATCGGCTGATGCGCGATCAATATGCGGCGATCCGCGACTTCATCATCCTTCATTACGCCGCGACCCGCCGCGACGACACGCCCTTCTGGAACCATGTCCGCACGATGCCGCTGCCGGACACGCTCCGCCGCAAGATCGCGCTGTTCCGGGAAAAGGGTCGCATCTTCCGCTACGACGACGAACTGTTCGCCATCCCCAGCTGGGTCGCGGTGATGCTGGGCCAGGGCATCGTGCCCGACGGCTATGATCCGGTCGTCGACGCGCTCGACGAAGACCGGATCACCGGCGCGCTCCACCAGATGCGCGCAGCCAATGCCGCGATGGCGCAGCAGATGCCAAGGGTCGGCTGACCGCCGCCTCAGCGCATCGCCGCGACGGCCGCCGCATGCCGCGATATCAGCCGGACGGTGGACCGATCGCTGTTGAACACCCCGTACCAGCCCTGCGGCTCATGCGGCGGATCGCCCAGATACTGCAGATCGCCCGGCTTGAACCGCGCATCCGCATGCTCCGCCCGCCCCTCCCCGTTCCACGCCCAGAAATTGGTGCCGGCGATCGGCCCGCCCGAGGCCATGTCGCGCTCCGCGGCGGCATAGATCAGGCCGTAGAAACGATCGCGATAGGTGGTCGCCGCCGCCGGATCGTTGCTGCCGCCATCGCGCGGGAAACCGAACTCCTCGACGACGAGCGGCTTGTTGAGCCGGCGTGCGAAGCCGACGTGCTGTTGCAGATAGTCCGCGCTCAGCGTTTCGCCGCGCGCAAAGGTGCGCGGCAGGTCGGCCTGCTCGACCCAACCCCAGTTGTTGGGCCAGATGTGCGCGGTCAGATAGTCGATCTCGGCGATGCCATGCTCGGCAAGCACGATGTCGCCCTGCTCCAGCGCGCCCTTCAGCCCCTCCGATCCCGTCGAGATCAGGTGATGCGGATCGAGCGAGCGGATCAACTGCGCGGTCCTGCCGACCCAGGCGTAGAAGGTCGGCAGGTCGGCATGCGCCATGTCCCCCGCCGGTCGCGGTTCGTTGGCGAGTTGCCACGCCATGATCGCAGGGTCTTGGGCGTAGGGCTTGCCCGTCACGCCGTTGGTCCGGGTGACGATCGCGCGGACGTAATCATGGTAGAGGCCGACCGCCTTGTCGTTGCCGTAGAAGGCGGCATTGGCGTTGGCGAAGGCGGGCCAGGGGTGCGCGGGATCGTTCGCATCGATATAATGCCCGCCGTTGACGTACCATAGATAGGTCATCATCCCGCCCGACCATTCCCAGAAGTTGGTCAGGTACAAGGTCGCGCGCATGTCGCGACGGCCGATCTCGGCAAGCGCATAGTCGAGCCCGCCGAGCAGCGCCTGGTTATAGTCCGGCCCCGGGCCCCGGAAACCGGGCTTGATCGCATTGCGCAACGGCCCCTCCTCCCCCGACGCCAGGATGCGCAGGTTGGTGACGCCCATCGCCTTCAGCGCATCGAGTTCGCGCCGCAGCCGCGCACGGTTGCCGAACGGAGCATCGGCACCGAGAAAGGCGGCGTACCAGATGTTCGCTCCGACGAAGCGATACGGGCGCCCGCCCGCCATCAGCCGCATCCCCTCGCGCGTGACGAAGGGCGTGCGCGCCGGGGCCGCGGCATGAAGCCCCGCGAACGCCGTGGTGCCCGCTATCAGCGCCGAGGATCCCAGCAGCGTGCGTCGATCGATCGTCATGTCTTCGTCCTCATGTGAATAGGCGGCAGCGACATCATCGCCGCCGCGCGATCTCGTCCAGGGTCAGATAGCGCTCTGCCCGATAGGCGGCACGCAGCGTGTCCGGCCGGTTCTGCACGGCCTCGGTCAGCCAGCGCGTATGCCACGTCATGAACCACAGCCAGTCGGCGTCGGGACCGAGCAGCGCCGGGTCGGGGATCGGCCCGTTCTCGTGCAGGCAGATCGGCACGGTCTCGCCGACGATGCGCTTCACCGCGGCGAACATCGGCGCCAGATTGCCGTGGTCGCTTGCGTAGATGTCCGCCCCCGCGACGTCGACCATCGACCGGCCCGGATAATAGCGGGGGTCGACGTTCTGCCCGGCCCAGCCCAGCACCCAGATCAGGTTGGTCAGCCGATGCCTGTCGCCGAAGCGCGTGAACATCGTCGACCACAATCGCCGGAACGCATCCGGCCCGTGCTTGCCCCACCAGAACCAGTCGCCGCTGAATTCGTGGAAAGGCCGCCACAGTACCGGAACGCCGCGATCGCGCAGCCAGCGCAGCTCGCCGGCGACCGCATCCATCTGCTCCAGCATCGCGCGGTTCTCGACCGTCCCCGCGCGAAGCGCCGCCACGACGTCGAAGTCCTTTTTGGAATTCTCGTAGCCGGTGCCGGTCGTCGGGGCGCCCCAATGCCAGCACAGGGTCACGATACCCCCGCGCCGATGCCACGCCAGGGCGCGCTCCCGCACGCCGCCCCAGTCCGCCGGGTCGATGTAATCGAGGCCGAGCAGCGCCGGCTGGCGACCGGTAACCCGCGCGATATACGCGAGTTCGTCGCGTGGCAGGCCGGGGTTCTCCTGCTGGCCGGTCAGCGTGCGCTTGCCATATTGCGACCATAGCCAGGCATAGAGCGCGCGGGCCCCCGCATCGGCAGCGGGCGTCGCCAAGGCGACACCATGCCCGGCGGACGCCGTTGCGGAGAGCAACGTGCAGGCAACGGCGGACAAGAGCGTATTGCGGCGCGTCCACATCGGCCCACCGGCCCCGCCGCCAGTCGACCCGTCGGTCGTCACGGCGCACCCATCCATCCTGCCGCAAACGGTCTCGTCGCCGCCCATCGATCCACATCCTCGTTTCCCGACGGCAGGGTGGCAGGCAGAACGATAAAAGAAAATCATTTTCTGTTCGTGTCGTTGCCGACGCACAACGACGGGATCGGCTTTTGCGAACGAACCGCGCCACGGGCGCGCTCCCGCCTGACCGAGCAGACGCCCCTGGCATCGAACCGCCCCGGCTTTCGTTCGCGGATACAGATCTACCAGGCACTGGGTATTTTGGCACGATATGGGCCTGCGCGGTGCGGTGGTAGCAGTTGGTGCCATGACCGATCCTGCCCCGTCCCAATCGACACCACGAACCGACGCCGAAGAGCGAGACTATCTTCTCAAGCGTGCAGACGATCATCGCCGGCTGGCCGCGGAGAGTTCGGACCCGACGTCGCGATCGCTCCATTTGCGCTTCGAGCAACTCTATTGGGATCGAGCGCGCGGCAACAGCGATGGTATTTTACAACCAAGCGCACCGGCAAAAATACCAGGAACGCGACATCCTATCGACGGTTGAAACGCTCGAACCGGCCGCAACGCAGCGATCCCGGCCGAGGGAACAGCGCATGAAGACATTGGTGATGGCGTGCATGGGTGCACTGACGCTGACCGCGTGCGCTGCGCCCGCAACCCGTATCTCGACGGGTCTTCAGCGCTACGGGCTCGATCAGCAACGTGCGGACTGCGTCGGCACCCGGCTGCAATCGGACCTGTCGCTCGGCCAGCTTCAGACGCTGGGCCGTGCCGCCGCGGCCTATCGCCGGGGCGACGCCACGCCCGGTGTGCTGACGGTCGGCGACCTCCTGCGGGTCGCGGGAGAGCTGAAGGATCCCGCCATCGTATTGGCCGTCGGCAAGGCCGCCGCAGGCTGCGGCGTCGCGCCGTAACGATAGGCCGCGTCTTCATTCTACTCTTCATTTTACCAGGAATCGATCATGAACAAGGACGAGTTTCAGGGCGGCGCCCGCTATGTGGGCGGCAAGGTCGAGAAGGCGGTCGGCGATGCCGTCGACAGCCGCGACTGGAAGGTCGACGGCGTGGTCGATCAGGTCGCAGGCGGCGCGCAGCATAGCTACGGCCGTGCCAGGTCGATCGTCGGAGACGCGATCGACAGCGCCCCCGAACTGGCCGAGGAAGCGCGTGAGCGTCTGAAGGCGGCCGGCGAGCGGGTTGCCGACGGTGCGCAGAAGGGGGGCAAGATCGCGGCCCAGACCGTGCAGGATCAGCCCGTAATCTGGGCCCTTGCCGCGGCAATGGTCGGCTATGGCCTTGCCTGGCTCGTCCACGGTCGCCGCGACTGATCCGTCATGGCCGAGGCTTCGTTCAAATCCCTGCGCGAGACCGCAGATCTGCGCCACCTGCGCCAGATCATCGTCGGTCTCGACGAGGGCGTGATCCTGATCGATCCCGACCAGAGCCTGCTCTGGGCGAACGACGCCGCTTTGGCCATGCACGGCGTGCAGGACATTGCCGATCTCGGCGCGACGGTGGACGAGTATCGTTCACGGTTTCAGCTGCGCTACCGCAACAATCACCGTCTCGAGGCCGACGATTATCCCATTGAACGCGTGGTCGCCGGCGACGCCTTTTCCGAAGTCGTGGTCGAAGTGACCGTCGCGGGCGAGGATGCACCGCGCTGGGTGCATCAGGTGCGCAGCCTCGTCCTCAACGATGCCGACGACGCCGAACCGGCCTGCCTTGTGCTCATCATGCAGGACGTGTCGGCGCGCTTCGAGGCGGAAGACCGCTTCGAGCAGTCGTTCAACGCGAACCCCGCGCCTGCGGTGATCTGCCGCCTGAGCGACCTGCGTTTCGTGAAGGTCAACCAGGGCTTCCTCGAGATGACCGGGCACGACCGCGATCAGGTGCTGGGCAGGACGGTGTACGACATCGACGTGCTGCGTGCCGCGGACCAGCGCGATCTGGCCAAGGAACGTCTCGCCGAGGGGCGGACCATCCCGCAGATGGAGGCCGAACTCGCCATGCCCGATGGCGGAACCAGGCTCGTCATCGTGGCAGGGCAGCCGATCGACATGGGCGACCAGCCCTGCATGCTGTTCACCTTCGCCGACCTCGAGCCACGCCGGAAGGCGGAAGGCGCGCTGCGGCATAGCGAGGAGCGGTTCACGCGCACTTTCCAGCTCGCGCCCGTGCCGATGGCGATCGGCGTGCGCGACGGCCATCTGCTGTGCGAAGTCAACGCCAGCTTCACCGAGATGACCGGCTACGACGCGGCCGAGATCATCGATCGTCCGCTCGGCGAGATCGAGCTGTGGGAAAGCGACGCCAAACGTCGCGAGATCGAGGCGTCGATCGACGGCGGCCATGACCTTCGCGGCCACGAAGCGCGCGTCCAGGCCAAGGACGGCACCACGATCGACTGCATCGTCTCCACGGAAGCCATTCGGCTGGGTGACGACGCCTGCGTCCTGTGGGCGTTTCAGGACATCACGCAGCGCAAGGCGACCGAACTCGAACTGGTCGAGGCGATCGAGGCGGTGATGAAGGATACGAGCTGGTTCAGCCGCTCGATCATGGACAAGCTGGCTCGACTCCGCGCGCCCCAGCCCGACGTCGCGGGCCCCGGTCTCGATGACCTGACCGCACGCGAGCGCGACGTGCTGGCGCTGATCTGCCGCGGCTATGACGACAAGACGATCGCGCGGACGCTCGACGTGGCTGGCAATACCGTGCGCAACCATGTGGCGCGCATCTACGCCAAGATCGGCGTCAATCGTCGCATCGCCGCGGTCGCCTGGGCACGCGCGCGTGGCTTCGACGGCGAGGGCGTTCGACACGAGAAAACCGAACAGGAGACGGCAGCATGACGGCTCGACATAGCGGCCCGCAAAAGCCGACCGAGGACCGAACGAAGGCTGCCGCGACCCGCGAGGCCAAGGGGTCGGTGCAGGAGGCGATCGGCAAGCTGATCGGCGACGATGCCGTGCGCAGACGTGGCACGGCCGAGAAAGAGGCCGGCGCGGCCGATGCCTCCGACATTCCGGAATCATCGCGGCCCTGACCGCGGCGACACATTCGTTTCAACAGGAGATACTATGGCGACCCACGTAACCACCGGCCTCGCGCCGGTCGATGAAGCACGTCCCGGCAAGACCCCGACCCGCCTGTCATGGGGCGCGATCTTCGCCGGCGTCGTGATCGCCGTCGCGGTGCAGCTCGTCCTCGGCATTCTCGGCGCCGGGATCGGCCTGACGATGGTCGATCCGGTCGACGGCACGACGCCCGGAGCGACGGGGTTCGGCATCGGCGCCGGCATCTACTGGCTCATCACCACGATCCTGGCGTTGGGTGCGGGCGGCTATGCCGCGGCGCGGGTCGCCGGCGTCCACGAGCGGTTCGATGCGCTGATCCACGGTCTCGTCGTCTGGGGCGTCACCCTCATCCTGACCCTCTATCTCCTGACGTCGGCGGTCGGTGGCATCATCGGCGGTGCCTTCCGCACGGTCGGCGCGGTCGCCGGCGCGGCGGGGACGACGGTCGGTACGGCCGCACCCAAGGCGGCGTCGATCGCCGGCATCGACGAGGGCGACGTGCGCAGCGAGGCTGCGGCCTATCTGTCGGACGCGCCGAGCGATCCGGCGCAGATGACGCCGGAACAGGCGCAGACGGAAATCGCCAAGCAGCTCCCCGCGCTCGCGCGTGGCGGCAGCGACGGCCGGCAGGCCGAGGGCCGCATCGTCGATATCGTCGCAGCCCAGCGCAAGATCAGCCGTCCCGAGGCGCAGGCCCAGGTGACGCGGGCCAAGCAGCAGTTCGTCCGGACCAAGAACGACACGATCGCGACCGCCAAGTCGGCGACCGACAAGGCGGCCGGCGCGGCGGCCGGCACCTCGTTCGTCCTCGTGCTGGCCTTGCTGATCGGCGCGGCGGCGTCCGGTTTCGGTGCAACGGCGGCGACGCGCCGCCGGGGACGCGACGCCGTCGGCGAGGTTCGGACGATGTCGACGACGATTTTTCGCGCTCCTCCGGGAGAGCGACGACGACGATCCTCCGCCGCCGGGACGACGCGCGGC
>Ga0209630_10000157_pt1 | contig 77671 bp, 74 predicted proteins | sample COG_01_FD_184745 | JGI IMG/M metagenome (GOLD analysis project Ga0209630, IMG submission 184745) | Pelagic Microbial community sample from North Sea - COGITO 998_met_01 (SPAdes) (version 2) | ecosystem: Environmental > Aquatic > Marine > Neritic zone/Coastal water | place: Helgoland, sampling...
TTTACTACTAGGTGACTCAGTTACGATAGAGTATGCTGCTGCAATTGATGAAAATGATATCCATTTAATTAATCATGACAGTTTACAACAGGATCTTGATACGCTTTGGAAAATGTAAGGAATAGCAGTGTCAGTTCTAAATTAAGTCCGGCGCCGCCCGGACTAATCTTTGCAAGTTTGCTGGTTTGGGGCTGGCAAACACAATACATGCTCTATGCCATCATCATAGGCCTCTTGCTAGAACTACCCTTGTTTATAAAATGGCGAATTGATTTTACTGACAAAGACATTAATCAACTCGCCGACCTAAGTGGTGTTATATTTTTTATTATTACTATTTATGTCTTTGTGAATTATTCATTTGAAGGCATCTACAAGATACTTGAACTACTACCCTTTGCCTTATTACTACTTATGCTTGTGCAAAACTACGGTGTTCAAAATGGCATCAAAACCTCAGCACTATTTATCAGCATTCGCCGTCTTGGAAAAAATGCTGGCCCAGACATTCTTTACTCAACGAATATTGGCATGCCCTACGTTTTTATTTGCTTAATATCCGCAAGTTCAGGCAATAAATATAGCGATTATTTTTTTATAGCCTGTACTGTGATTATTGCATGGTTGTTATTAACTCAACGAACTAAACACTTTTCTAAAATCACATGGTTTTGCTCCATAGTATTTGTGTGTTTCTTTTCTTATTTAGCCCAGAATGGCCTACAACAATTACAAAATCATTCCGAGACATTCTTCCTCAAGTTATTTCAACAATATGGCTGGAGAAGTACCGACCCGGAACGTACTTCGACATCCATTGGCTCATTGGGGCGACTTAAGTTATCGGATCGCATTGTCTTTCGGGTTAAAGCAGATAATCCATCGCCAACACCACTGTATTTCAGAGAAACTTCTTATAGTATTTATGAATATGGAAGCTGGCGTAATCCAAAAGTTGAATTTGAAATTATTAATAAAACACCGGGCAAGAATGAATGGCGACTTAATAAAAGTAAGCTCAATAAAGAAACAATGGATGTGGCGATTTATCTTCAGGATCAAGCTGCCATTATCCCGGTGCCTGATAACATCAACTCTCTCTCAGGCAAAGATTTAATTCAGGTAGAAACAAGTGTGTTTGGTTCAACACGAATTGAAGCACGAGAAGGCTGGATTAATTATCGTCTTGGTGTTTCCAATCATGATTTTGTAGAAGCCACGCCTGCCCCGGAAGATCTTAAAGTGCCTCTCAACTATAAACCTGATTTCGAACAGATTGCTATCAAACTAGACCTTTATTCAAAATCACAAAAGGAAATCATTAATACAGTACAGCAATATTTTAAAGATGATTTTTATTATTCAATTTCACAAAATCAACGTTACACAAAAGGACAATACCTGACAAAATTCTTGTTTAAAGATAAAAAAGGCCATTGTGAATACTTTGCTACTGCAACCGCCTTATTGTTACGCGAGGCAGGTATACCAACGCGCTATACGATAGGTTATTCAGTGCAGGAATACAGCAACTGGCAAGGCAGCTATCTTGTCCGTGCAAGACATGCCCATGCATGGCTTAAGTACTATATTGATGGCACATGGCAAAATATGGATACGACTCCTTCAATATGGGCTCCCATGGAAGCAGAAGATCGCACATTGTTAGAACCACTAATGGATCTTCTCTCTTGGTTGCGTTACAAATCTACAAGCGGCGATATAGATTCTAAAAAGGAAGAATCATCAAACTGGATGTTATGGTTATTATTTCCATTAGGCGCTTATCTAGCCTGGCGTTTTTATACTAAACAGCGCGTCGAAAAAAATGATAAACCCGTCATTATTTATTTAGAACTTGATCGCTTTGGAACAGACTCTCCACTTTATCCAATCATCGCTCAACTTGAGCAAGAAGCGGACACAAGAAAAACCGGAGAAACATTAACTAAGTGGATAAAGCGGATACTATCTGAAACGAAAGCAGAACAATATATGGGATTAATTAAATTACATAACCAATATAGATTCAACCCATCTAGTGACAAGAACCAAGAAAAACTAATTATAAAAAAAACACTAGACTTGTTAAGTTAATACACTTGTAATTTAATAAGAAATTGATGTGATTGTTTTATTTGACCCTACTAGCAATAGAAGTTGCTTGGTCTTTCGCTGATACAATGACTCCTGCTTTTGATTCTACATCTGTCAAAGTCGGTTCAACAAGTATCGTATTGATATCATTAATCCCAATAAAACCAAGAATCATTTCTAGATATGTTCGTTGAAAATCCATAGCAGCAACTTCAGCACTACTACTATATTCGCCACCACGCGCTAATATTAATGTGGCAGATTTTCCCGTTACTAAGCCTTGGTAACCTTCTTCTGGTGTGAAACTCCATGTAAGCCCGGGTTGGCTAATAATATCTATATAGTGCTTTAACTTATAAGGAATAGAAAAATTCCACATGGGCGTACTGATTAAGTAACTATCTGCAGCTTTAAATTGATCCGTTATTTTTGTAATCGTTTCCCATGCCGCTTGCTCTTCAGGGCTTGGGGCTTCTCCATGCATAACTCGGTATTTTGCATTGATCGTATCCCCATCAAATTCAGGCAACTTAAAATCCCATAGGTCCAAAGTCTCAACTTGATTATCAGAATCGTTATCTTCATATGCGGAAAGAAATGATTGAGCGACTTCAATTGACGCTGATCTGTCTTTTCTTGGAGAAGTTTCTATATACAATAATTTAGACATATTATTTTCCCTGAAAAAGCCTAGTGTAAATAAATTATTCTATGAATGAACATAAATAAATTTATCTTCGATTTTGTATTCGATCTTATTAAGTGGACGACTTCCGTTTTCTATACACTCGCCAGTATTTACGTTGAATTTCCATTGATGCCTCGAGCAAGTTAATGTTCCATTTTCAAGTGCCGACAAGGGAATATCAGCGGCCTGATGCGGACAACGACTATCAAAGACCTGATATCCATCACCTATTTTTTTTATAAAACAAGCGCGGCCTTCGTAGTCATGTCTAGAAACACCCTCTTCTATTTCACTAACCGCGGTTAGTCTATACCACTGTTTTTCTTCACCGAGCAATTCGGGATTAAAATCCGGGATATTCATTTGCAATATAATATCGACCGCCCAAATAATCTTGCTCATACCCAATGTCGGTAGACATACCAACATGGCATCTAATATCTCATCGGCACTATTACCTTCTCTTAATGCGCGAACAAGGTATTGCTTTAGACCTGCTTCAGTTTGGGCATCGACTTTGGTAATAACCGACAATAACGACCGCGTTTTAATATCAAGGTGTTTGCCGCCTTCTTTTAGAGCCTTGAAATAAGGTTCGACGGCATCTTTGCGGACCTTTAATAAATAATTTAGTGCATCACTCATCTGATTCTTCTTCTGATTCTGATTCTTGTGTGGATTTAGCCCATACTCTGGGCTGCATTTCTACTGTCTGTTGACTTATCTTATTTGAATACACATCTTCCATCATTAAGGTTACTGTTGGATTATAATAATTCTGATGTAACAACATAATATTTATCTTAGGATCAATCGACTTATATATTTCTTCTGCTTTTTTGAATAACAACGTTTTTTTAACTGCACGTTGTACGGGTATGTTTACTGACACAACACCAAACTGATGACTTTCTTTTCTGGTACAGGCATTCATGTTAGTTTTTTGGAAACAACGCACACCGACATCCGTCACTATAGCACCGGACTCTTTGTCTAAAGTACGAAATCGAATTTCAGAAAAATTGAGTCTTTTCTCTATTTTTGCTCCAAACAACTCAAAGTAATCTGCCGTTATAAATGCGCCCGCGATAATGATTACAGAAGTAAGAATCGTTGCAAATATCTTTATTTGTTTATTATCCACTAGTCAAAACCTTGTTTAATCTCGTCGCAGTCGATCCCTGACTGATATTGGCGTTGGATACTTCATAACAATGATATACGACGATACAATGAACGTTAGTAATGTAGAAAACTGGATCAAGTAGGATGTCTTTTCATCGATAAAACCCGAGTTGACTGCAAGTACTGCGATTAATAATGAGAACTCACTGATCTGCCCTAATCTAAAACCTGTTTCGAAAGACACATATTTCTTTTCCCCCTCTCTGCGTAACAACCAACCAAAAACAAGCGGCTTACAGATAAGCACAAGGACAGCCAGGATTGTGCCAGGTATAAATATTTCATTAACTACTGATAAATTAAACCCTGCTCCTAAGGAAAAGAAAAAGATGATCAGAAAAAAATCACGCAACGGCTTCAAACGTTCAGTAATAAACAATGCAATTGGACTAGAGGCTAACGTTACGCCTGCGACAAACGCACCGATTTCATGCGACAAACCAACATAATGAGCCAATTCCGCTATGCCAAGGCACCAGGCTATCGCTAATAAAAATATGTATTCATGTATTTCATCAAAACGTTGTATCAACTTGATGAGTACAAACCTCTCTATTAAATAAACAATGCCCACCAGGATAGGCAAATAAATTAATTGCATCGCAATATCTACTACGAGGTTTCCGCCTTTACCATACCCTTGCAATAACAAGAGAATCACAATCGCGATTAAATCCTGTATCAATAGAATACTGATAATGATCTGACCGGTATGTTGATGGTGCAACGTTGTCGTTGGCAATAATTTCAAGCCAATAATCGTGCTGGAGAACATCATAACAGCACCTATCAGCATCGCTTGTAATAATTCGTAGCCAAAGATGAAACCAATCATAAAGCCGATCAGACAAAATATTGCTGAACTAAGCAATGTCACTACTGTTGCTTCACGTAGCATTTGCCATAATTGTTGTGGCAATAAATCCAGACCCAATAAATACAAGAGAAAGATAATCCCAATATTAGAAATATCACTGATTAATTCTGAATCAGTGATAAAGCCCATCCCAAATGGGCCCAGAATTAAGCCAAGTGCGATATAGGCAACGATCATTGCTTGCCTTGCATATAGGGCAAACGTGGCAAAGATTGCAGCCCCGGTAAAGATCAAAAATATTGAAAATTGAATCGATTGTTCAGTCATTTATAGTAGTCCAATATTTAATTTTCTATCTGACATCTTGCCCACGCCTTATCCATTCGTTTCAATGATACTGGCATTCTGGTTTTTAGTCCTTGCGCAAATAGCGATATGCGTAATTCTTCACACATCCAACGATATTCGTCAAATGCGGTTGTATTCCCGTCTGTTTCATATGCATGGTCCACCAGTTTTTTTATTCTGTCCCAATGTGGGCGAATTTGCTTAGTAGACTGGCTATCTTTATCAACCCCATACTCAAGTCTTTCCATGCGTTTAATTATTGCTTCTAAATAACGCGGATACTGTTTTAAATATTCGGAGGCAATATCTTCGATAAAACCGTGAAAAATCATATATTCCAACTGTTCTTCAATGTCTTTGACTGCGTGACTATATTTCAACATCTCTGCATCGGAAAGTGATGTCTGAACTTGCAAATTCATTTCCAGTATTTTTTCCAAGATCACACAAATTCTATCTGCATTTCCTAGTAATTCTGATCTACTCTGCTCCAAGGTAGCTAAAAAATCATCTTGCTTACGAATCATTTTCTTTTCATATAAAAACGTTTCGTCCAATGCAAGGTTGATAATTGATTCAACCAACTCTTCTTTATTACCAAAACGCGTATATAGCAACGCCAATTTATCAATGTCTCTCAAGTTTTTACGCAGATATTTAATTTCTTTGTGTAACGATTTTTTCAATAATCCTCGCAAGCCAAACTTCAGGTAATACTCAGCAGCCCGAAGGTTGTCGAAGGCATAACGATAGACTTTACCATCTTCTTCTAATAGCGAGGGGTAACTTATTATTGTATTTTCTTTAGATGACACTTTTTGTTCTACTGGCAAATCACCAAAATCCCATGAGCTTATCTCTTGATTGCCAAATGCGTCCTGATATAAATCAGTAAAGGCATGTTCTATTTGTGTTGCCAGCTTGCTTTTCAGTTCGGCAATATCATCACCTTCGGCTATCAATTTATTTTCAGCACCTACAATTCGGTAGTTTGTTCTAAGGTGCTCAGGCAGAACACCTTCTGTAAAATCATCGATTTCGATATCAACTGCGCGCGTTTTGAATAAATATGAAACAAGATTTTGTTTTAATGAAATTGAATGGTTATTAATGTTGCTTACACATTCTGCAGCTGTTTCTGGGATAGGCACTAATTTTTTGCGAATAGGTTTAGGTAAAGATTTTAATAACAAGGTTATTTTTTCTTCTATCAATCCCGGCACTAGATAATCCATCTGGTTTTGATCGAATTGATTTAATACCTCCAGCGGGATATCAACACTAAGTCCATCTTCTATAGCGCCTGGAAGAAATTTATACTCCAGCGGCAACTGCATACCATTGAATTCAACATTATCCGGATAAGTAAATTCAGTAATATCATCTGTCTCGCGATTTACTATCAACTCTTTAGTCAAACAAAGTCTTTGCTTTTCTTCGTTATTTAGTTTTTTCGACCATGCCGCAAATGATTGCCCATCATATACATGTGCTGGCAATGACTTATTATAAAACTCAAAGATGGCTTCTTCATTCAGAATATCTGGGCGACGTGATTTTACTTCAAGATGCCTGACTTCCTCGATTACATTATTATTTTGTTTAAAAAAACTTGCGCTTGATTCTAAATCACCTTCTATCAACCCATTTCTTATAAACAAGGTTTTAGATTCAACAGGATTGACAGCACCGTAATTAATTCTTTTGCCAGCGACCAGAGTCATGCCATATAAACTGATTTTTTCTAAGGCAACGACACGTGAGCTCTTGCTATCCCAATGTGCATCAGAATAGCTATGTTTTAACAAATGTTTTGCGACATTAATCAGCCATGCGGAATCAATTCGCGCAACGTTTCGAGCATATAATCGAGAGGTCTCAACCAAGTCAGCCGCAACTACCCATTTTGGTTTTTTATGAAACTGCCCCGATGCTGGAAACAGATTTAATTTTATATCACGCGCACCGGTATATTCATGTTTATCGGATAAGAAAGCGACGTGACTCGCCATACCACTCAATATTGCACAATGTATATTTTCATAGCTGGCAGGCTCAGTGTTCAGCGTCAATTTCATCTCCGTACATACATGGCGTAACTGCCTGTGGATATCAATCCATTCTCGCATCTTCATATAAGACAAGAAGTTCGTTTGGCAAAGTTTTCTAAGTTTATTTTGTGAAAGTTGCTTGATTTGCTTTTGGTAAAAGCTCCAAAGGTTTAGAAACCATAAAAAGTCTGAATCATCATCGCTAAACTGCTGATGCGACCCATCTGCCTTTTGCTGTTTATCAATTGGTCGTTCTCTTGGATCTTGAATGCTTAATGCACTGACGATAATTAATATTTCATGTAAGCAATTAAAATCATGCGCTGCCAATAAAATTCTGGCATGCCGTGGGTCTAGGGGGAACCTCACCAACTTCCTACCAACTGGTGTCAGCCCTTCTTCCTTATCGAGCGCATTGATCTCACGCAATAAGTGCATCCCATCATTGATAAATTTCTTGTCAGGGGGATTTATAAATGGATATTGCTCTATATCTCCAATTTTTAACGCCTTCATCTGTAAGATCACTGATGCAAGGTTGGTACGCAAGATTTCAGGCTCTGTATATTCTGCACGTGAAGAGAAGTCTTCTTCACTATACAAACGAATACATATTCCTTCGCTAGTCCTGCCGCAGCGCCCTTTGCGCTGATTAGCTGCTGCCATGGATACCCTTTCTATTGGCAGACGCTGAACCTTGCTGCGATAACTATAACGACTCATGCGTGCCATACCGGTATCAATTACATAGCGTATTCCCGGAATAGTTAGCGATGTTTCTGCAATATTTGTTGCCAGCACAATATGTCGGCGTTTATGAGGAGCAAAGATCTTATTTTGTCTCGAGGAACTCAAACGTGCATAAAGCGGTAAAATATCCGTATCGCGCAAGTTTTGTTTACGAAGAAATTTATCTGTTTCATGGATTTCTCCTTCTCCTTCCATAAATATCAAGATATCGCCCATATCATATGAGGTGAGTTCTCGAATTGCTTGTAAGATGACCTCTTCTCGACTGACAGGATCTTCATCTTCAGCAGTTTCTTCAATTGGCCGATACAAGACATCTACAGGCCAGGTTCTACCGGAGACTTCAATAATAGGCGCATTATTAAAATGTTCTGAAAAACGGGTGACGTCTATCGTGGCAGAAGTGATGACTACTTTCAGATCAGGTCTTTTCGGTAAGAGTTGCTTTATATAACCGAGAATAAAATCGATGTTCAGACTACGCTCGTGGGCTTCATCGATGATCAAGGTATCGTATTGATTTAAATATCTATCCTGTTGCAACTCAGCAAGCAAAATACCGTCAGTCATCAACTTGATATAGGAAAGCTTACTAGTCACATCCTGATGTCTAATCTTGAAGCCAACATCGCTTCCTAGATCGCTATCTAGCTCCTCGGCAATCCGTTTTGCGACGGTTCTTGCAGCCAATCGCCTCGGTTGCGTATGCCCTATTACCCCGCCGATCCCACGGCCTAATGTAAGGCAGAGTTTTGGTAGCTGGGTTGTTTTACCTGAACCCGTTTCACCACAAATAATTGTGACAGGATTGTTTAATATGGCTGCAGATATTTCACCAACATGCTGATTTATAGGCAAATTATCATCAAAATTGCATTTTGGGAGACGGTTTATTCTATCGATTTTATTCTGAACTGATAATTCTATATCTCGTATAAGAGCGTCCCACTCAGGATTTTTCTTAAGATTACGTTTTTTTAGACGATCAAAGTCACGTTTTAAACGAAATCGTTCTGATGAGCGCGTTTTAGCTAAGCGATCATAGATATTTTTTAATTCCAAAGATGTCATGCCATTCCTATTTTATGTCTTTTTACAGCAAAATTAAGACTCTGCATTAATATCGAGCTAATCCCAATTTATCGACTCGAATCAAGTATTTATTTGTAATTTATTGTTGGACTGGTAGGATATTCATCCATAAAATATTAAATTAATTCAGACAGTATTTTCTGCGTTAAGTACTACACATAATAAACAATAAAATTGATTATATTACTTTTCACGAATGGGGTTTTCTTAGCGTATGGCACTTGAATTTGAATTAGCCGGATCACAAATTGATGGCGCAAGAGACTATCAAGAAGATGCTTTCCTTATCACAAATTTAACCGATGCCAACGGTAAACCTAGCGCATTGGTTGTTATTGCTGACGGCATGGGTGGACATGCTGCAGGCAACGTCGCAAGTAATATGGCTGTACAAGCCTTTAACAAACATGTTTCCGCAAATTATCCATCTGAAAATCCTTCTGAAATTCTCGAACAAGCCGTAATCAAGGCCAACAATTCAATCAAGGAAACCGTAGCAGAAACCCCGGCATTATCCGGTATGGGCTGCACCATGGTCGCTGCCATTCTTGAAGATGGGAAAATGTGGTGGGCCAGCGTTGGCGACAGCCATTGTTACTTGGTACGAGACAGAGAATTAACAAAAAAGAATGCTGATCATAGTTATGGTGGTTTTCTGGACAGAATGGAAGCCGATGGCACACCGGTAGAAGCAGAGCCAGGTCTATCTCGAAATATGTTGATGAGTGCCATCACCGGTGAAGATATCAATGAAATAGATGTCCCTGCCAACCCTTTCGATCTTCAAGCCGGCGATCGCATTATTTTATGCAGCGACGGACTTGATACCTTGAGCGCCGGTAAGATTATTCAATATTCTGAATGGTCTGAATCCACCAAGGAATGCGCTGATGCATTAATGACGGCAGTTGAAGAAGCCAATATGCCGCGTCAGGACAATACCACTGCCGTTGTTGTAAACGTAAAAGACACTGCGGAAGCAGCGCCAGTAGTATCAGAAACAGTAACTGAAGATGTAGGTGAATCTACAGCAGAAATGTCTGTTGCCGAAGTCTCAACGGAAGAAATAGAGCCAGAATCAGAACCACAGCAACAAGTCGGACAACCGGTATTTGCTGAGCCTGAAGCAGATAGTATTGATGAGGAAGCAAAAAGTAAAACGGGTCTGATGATTGGAATTGCTGCCGCAGTTATTCTGGTTATTGGCGGTGTTGCCTTCACTATGATGGGCAAAAAACCAGTTCAGCAATCTGAACCAACGGTCGCAGAGCAAGAAATGGAAGCCGAATTCGAAGCTACTGACGAACAAGACATTGATGCACCCGTAGTTGATGAAGAAGATGAAATGCCTGTTGCCTTAGCAGAGCAAGAGGCTGTCACAGAAGAAACTGCAGAAACTACTACGCCAGTTGCAGAACCTGCCCCAGAAAAGGTGGCTGCCACTGTAGGCAAAACGATTCAAGATAGCTTGAAATCAGGTGGCAAGGGGCCATTGATGGTCGTGATTCCCGCAGGAAAATTCGCCATGGGTAGTACTAGTTCCAAAAATTCAGATGAACGACCGCGGCATGATGTCACTGTGGAACAATTCGCTGTTAGTCAATATGAGATTACATTTGCGCAATATGATCTGTTTGCCAAAGCTAAAGGTAAAAAGACACCTGATTCACTCTATCTAGATAGAGAAACACATCCTGTTATTTTTGTCTCTTGGGATGATGCCTATTACTACACAAAATGGCTCACAGAAGAAACCGGTCAAAAATATCGATTGGCAAATGAAGCAGAGTGGGAATATCTGGCTTCAACAGGTAAAAAAACCACATATTGGTGGGGCTATGACGAAGAGCCAAATCGCGCTCATTGCTTCGGCTGTGGCACCAACCTTGATCCACGAAAACCAACAAAGATTGGGAGCTTTGAGGCCAATGCATTTGGACTTTATGACACATCCGGCAATGTGGCCGAATGGGTCCATGACTGCTGGCACGACAATTATAAAGGCGCTCCGGAATATGCGGATGTATGGGAAGGCGGCGATTGTTCTTATCGTGTCGTTAGAGGCGGCGCATACAGCACACCTCCACAATCAATACGTAATGCAAAACGGGATAAATTCAAATCTGATAAAGCCTACGACCATATAGGCATCCGTGTTGTCAGAGAAATACGTTAATTCTATTATCCTGATTTAAAAGCGTTAATTGTCGCTATGCCCAAGCGACATATCTGGCTCAATTCTGTCACGAATTAATTGTTTTAACTCTTTAGATTCAGGGAACCTTGCTTCCTTTTTTCTGGAGAATACTTCGTCTCCATCCAACAAAACAGTAAAAACACCACCCGACGATGGCACTAGTGCAAGTTCACCTAGCTTTTCACCAAATGTCATTAACAGTTCCTGAGCTACCCAATTTGCTCTGAGAATAAAGCGGCATTGAGTGCAATAATATATTTCTAGTCTGGGAGAGTTTATTTTTGCAACCATTCCTATTTAAGTCCCTCTAATAGTTTAGATACCCGTAGTTGGAGGCTTATATGTCAATACCCTATCGAACAATAATTAATTCTATAATTTTATTATTATTACCACTAAGTTCACAGGCAGAAATAAAAATATTTCTGGGTGTGCCTGGTTATAGCCACTATAAACATAATTACAATCCACAGAAAAATTATCAGCGGCATAATAGCCGTTATAACAAATACAATAATTCCTATTCAAACCATCGATATAATAACCTTTCCGATCTATACCGTCGTCATGGTAATAAACATGCCTATGATCGTGCTACTTACTATCGTAACAAATATCAGAATAACCACTCCAATTCTCGGCACAACAACTATCAGCGCAAGCAAGATTCCTATCAACAAGGTTTTAACAACGGTAGAAACTCAAAAAGACAAAATAGAAATAGAAACTATGGTTATCAACTAGGCAGATAAGTTAGATTCCGCAACATTTAATCAGCTATCTTTAATTTAAATAAACTAAGTATATAAACAAAACTCAATTTAAAGCTCCCCTTCAATGATATAATCTGCTCCTTCTGACTATAATTAAGCGCTTAATCAATCTGTCATGGGGAATTGGAAAAACAGTTTTCAGGCATTCTTGCACCCAAGAGTGGTTACCATGCTGTTCTTTGGTTTTTCTGCTGGCATTCCACTACTGCTAATATTTTCTTCTTTAGGTCTTTGGTTAAGAGAGGCAGGTATTGAAAGATCAGCAGTTACGTTCTTCAGTTGGGCTGCATTAGGTTATTCCTTCAAATTTGTCTGGGCTCCGATAGCTGACAAACTCCCTATTCCTTTTTTGACCCAATGGTTGGGAAGAAGAAGAGCCTGGATGCTGCTATCGCAAATTGCAATCATTGTTTCAATCTTATCAATGGCCTTTATTGATCCGTCTCATAGTGAGTCATATCTGAAAATAATGGCGCTGGCTTGTGTCATGTTGGGTTTTTCTGCCGCTACCCAGGACATTGTTATTGATGCTTACAGAATTGAATCCGCTTCCTCCGAATTTCAAGCATTGATGTCAGCAACCTATATAGCAGGTTATCGTATAGGCATGTTGGTCTCTGGTGCAGGCAGTTTATATATTGCCAGTTCCTTGGGTTCGGAAATGGGTTCATACGATTATCGAGCATGGCAAGTCACATACAGTTGCATGGCTGTTGCAATGCTAATCGGTATTATTACGACATTTTGTATAAAAGAACCTGAAAGAAATCGAATAACTGAATATAAATATTCTAATGTCACCTACATTAAGTTTCTTTTGGTGTTTATTCTCGCAGTTGTCGGCTTTGTAATATCATTTCACCTTAGTTCTGAATTTGCTGCACCCTGGAAAAACAATCTGACAGAACTATTCAACAATAAAATACTCTCAAATTTTTGCGTGGAGTTCTTTCGTCTTTTTCTTGGAGTACTAATATTTTTATCGATTGTATTCGCGCTCATAAAATTTAAATTTATTGAAAAGAAAATTGTAGTCGAAAGTTATGTAGCGCCTGTCCTGGAATTTTTTCAGCGTTACGGCATTAAACTCGCAATATTGCTACTGGTATTGATCGGTCTTTATCGAATATCTGACATTGTCCTCGGTGTGATCTCAAATATATTTTTTCAAGATCTCGGATACAGTAAAAAAGAGATTGCCTCTGTAGTTAAGACATTTGGACTGTTTATGACTATCGCTGGAGGTTTTTTAGGCGGTATTTTATCAATCCGATTCGGCGTGATGAAGGTCTTGTTTCTAGGTGCATTACTAACCGTTTTAACAAACTTGTTATTCATGCTTCTCGCTGTTAAAGGATACGATATCCAGTTACTTTATCTTGTTATCTCTGCAGACAATTTGTCCGCCGGAATTGCCAGCGCAGCTTTTGTCGCTTTTCTTTCTCGACTAACAAATATTTCCTTCACCGCTATGCAATACGCCATATTTAGTTCTCTAATGACACTATTCCCAAAAATTATTGGAGGTTATTCAGGTTCAATCGTAGAAAATATCGGTTATACAAACTTCTTCTTGTTTGCATCTTTACTGGGCTTACCTGTATTAGGCATAATTTATCTGGCTAATAAACACTTAAAATTCGAGTAACACAACTTTACTATGCCAATCGAAATAGAACGTAAATTTCTTATCTCTAGTGATGAATGGCGTCATGATGCAGATGAAGGTATCCAAATAACTCAAGGATATATGGGCGGCAATGAAAAAAGCTCAGTCCGCATCCGTATTAATGGTGATACTGCCAACATCAATATAAAGAGTAAAACCCTTGGTGCCCAGCGCAGTGAATACGAGTACGCCATACCACTGAAAGAAGCGAATGAAATGCTCACAGCATTATGTGATCGTCCTTATATCGACAAAACACGCTATCACGTTAATCACCAAGGGCATGTATGGGAAGTTGATGTCTTTGCCGGAGAAAATGAAGGGTTAGTTGTCGCTGAGTTAGAATTGACAAGCATTGATGAGTCATTTGCCCTACCTAGTTGGCTAGGCGCAGAGGTCACAGAAGACCCTCGTTATTACAATATCTGTCTTGTTACCCACCCCTATAATAGCTGGTAATTGATGCTATGTTGCATAATCCCACAGTATCTTAAATTATTCAGTTTCTACAAAGTAGTTCGCTGTTAATTAAATATGTTTCAACATTCGAGTAGGCTATAATTAGCCATAATTCCTTTTCATGAAGTAGAATTGATAAAATACAATAATTGCTAAATTTGTAGAAATGGACGTTAAAACCAATAATCAACAAGAAGTATTAATCGATAAATTTAATCGTGTTGTCGATTATGTACGTATCTCCGTGACTGACCGCTGTGACTTTCGCTGTGTCTATTGTATGGATGATGAAATGCAATTTGTGCCTCGCGCACAACTTTTAACGTTAGAAGAAATATCACAAATAGCACAAGCATTTACTGAACTCGGCGTCAAAAAAATTCGAATTACCGGTGGCGAACCTCTCATTCGTCGTAACGTCATTCAGTTATTTGAAGACATCGGCCAATTATCCGGTCTGGATGAATTAGTTTTAACTACAAATGGTTCTCAGCTTACAAAATTAGCTCAACCATTAAAAGACGCGGGCGTTAAACGCATAAACATAAGTCTGGATTCGCTTGATGCAGAAAAATTCAAACGAATTACACGCGTCGGCGAATTAAATAAAGTAATCGCTGGAATTGATGCCGCGCTTGCTGTTGGATTTGAAAAAATAAAACTAAATACCGTCATATTAAAAAATAGAAATGATGATGAAATCATTGATCTTGTCCGGTACGCAAGCGACCGAGATATGGATATCAGTTTTATTGAAGAAATGCCATTGGGTGTTATAGGAGATCATGACCGAGCTGAAGTTTTTTATTCCAGTGATGATATCAGAAATGATTTGGAAAAAGTTTTCACATTGATACCGACGACTGAGACGACGGGTGGCCCATCAAAGTATTATAAATTAACAGAGACGGGCACACGTGTTGGTTTTATTTCACCACATAGCCATAATTTTTGTGAGCTATGTAACCGGGTGAGACTAACCTGTGAAGGGCGATTACTACTCTGTCTAGGTCAGGAGCATTCTGTAGATCTACGTAAAACGCTACGCACCTACCCAGACGATATGGACAAACTCAAACAGGCTATTAGGGATTCCATGCTTATTAAGCCTAAAGGTCATGATTTTAATTTAACTGAAAAACCCATCATATTCCGACATATGAATGTTACTGGAGGTTAGTAATGTCCAGTAAATATCGTCCGGAGCTAACTGACGCCGGACTCTCCCCCACTCAAGCCGTACTTGCCATAGATGAATATCAGAATACGCGTGAGCTCCATGTTGCGGAAGAACGCGCGCTAACTATCTATATAGATAGTTATGAAATTGTCACATTAATGACCTTAGGTACTCAACCAGAAATGCTGGCATTGGGTTATCTAAAAAACCAGGGTCTAATAAAAAAACTGTCTGAAATAAAATCAATACAAGTTGACTGGGAGGTCAATGCTGTTGCAATCACAACATTTGAAAACCGTGACGATTGGAAAGATAAACTAGGTCCAAGGATCGTCACTACAGGTTGCGGTCAGGGTACTGTTTTCGGAGATATCATGGAGCATTTAGATGGGCTTGATATTCAAGGTATTAAAATTAAACAGTCCCGACTTTATGAGCTATTAAAAAATCTAAATGCCTATAACGATGTCTATAAAAATGCCGGTGCCGTACACGGCTGTGCACTTTGCCATGATACCGAACCATTAATATTCATTGAAGATGTTGGTCGTCACAATGCCGTTGATGCTATTGCAGGCAAGATGTGGTTAGAGGGCATTTCTGGCAACGACAAAATCTTTTATACCACTGGCAGATTAACCTCTGAAATGGTTATCAAGGTGGCACAAATGGAGATCCCTGTATTATTGTCTCGCTCAGGCATCACTAAGATGGGTTTAAATCTGGCGCGTGACATGAATATCACATTACTCTCCAGAGCCAAGAGTAAACATTTTCTGATTTATAATGGAGCAGAAAATATTGAATTTAATGTCGAACTTCCTCCAAAACGAGAAGTCGCTAATATAATAAAGTAAGACTATTTTATATTTCCGCAACATCATGCAAACAGATATTTTAATTGAAAAGAATAATGAATATTAAATCAGATGTTACAGGCGTTATTCTCGCAGGCGGACAAGCTCGGCGTATGGGTGGACAAGATAAGGGACTTGTGATGCTTGATGATAAACCCATGGTTGAGATTATTATCGATGTACTTAAGCCGCAAACTGCCAAATTGCTTATTAATGCAAACCGAAATCACGATAGCTATTCGCAATACGGTCTTGAATTAGTTGCGGATGAATTATCCGGTTATTGTGGTCCACTAGCAGGAATGGCAAGTGCGCTAAAAACAATAAACACTGACTACATGGTTACTGCTCCTTGCGACTCCCCTTTCATACCTCTTGATTTGGTACAACGATTAGCCGATGCGCTTGATAACAAATCAACTGAAATTAGCGTTGCCCATGATGGCGAACGCATTCAACCTGTTTTCTGCATGCTAAAAAAGACACTGCTACAATCGCTAACAGATTATTTAGCTGCAGGTGACAGAAAAATCGATCGCTGGTTTAAACAACATAATTTTGCCATTGCAGACTTTTCAGATAAGCCCGAAACATTTGATAACATCAACACCCAAGAAGATGTTGAGAGTGCATTGTCAAAATTAAGAGACCATTGAATATGAAAATAAAATCTGACGTGCCTGTATTAGGTTTTGCAGCATATAGTGGAACGGGCAAAACGACCTTATTAGTAAACTTAATACCCTTGCTAAAACAAAAGGGCATAGAGGTTGGTGTTATTAAACATGCTCATCACACCTTTGAGATCGATCAAGCCGGCAAAGACAGTTATAAAATAAGAAAAGCAGGTGCAAGCCAGATGTTGATCGGCTCAAAAGAGCGTTGGGCACTAATGGTAGAACAAAGTGAAACCGATAAAATAATACGTTTACAAGAATATATTGCGCATTTGGATCAGGAAAAACTGGACCTCATTTTGGTTGAGGGATTCAAACCCGAGTCAATCCCTAAGATTGAATTATACCGTCCAAGCCTGGGCAACCCTTTGCTCTGTAGAGCAGATGAGAGTGTTATTGCGGTTGCGACAGATACTAAGATTACTGGAGAGTTAGACCTGCCGATTCTTGATTTAAATAATCATGCAGCGATCATACAATTCATAATTAAAACCTTCAGTTTAAAAACAGAATACAGTTATTAATAACTTACAGGATTCATAATGACAGAAAATGACATCAATAAAGATTACAGTTGCATGGACGATTATGACCCAAACTCTATCTTGCCTGATGAAGCACTGAGGAGAATATTCGACACCATCTCTGCAATCACTGAAGCAGAGTCAGTACCCATCCGAGAAGCATTGAGTCGAGTACTTGCAAGTAATATTATTTCTGAAATCAACGTGCCTACCGGCTGTAATTCTGCAATGGATGGTTATGCTATTAATGCTGAAGACTTGCCCTCAGAAGGAAAAAAAACTTTAAAACTGATTGGCGCCAGTTTTGCCGGAAAACCTTTAAGTAAAATTTTAAAAAAGGGTGAGTGCGTACGCATAATGACTGGAGCAATTATGCCAGAAGGTTCTGATACTGTTGTTATGCAAGAGATTGTTAATGTTCAGGGCGATCAAATTGAAATTGGCATTGATACAAAGCCCCGAAGTAATGTGCGTCAGGCAGGTGAAGACCTTGCTATTGGGGATCTTGTTCTCAAGAAAGGAATCAAGCTCACACCCGCAGATATTGGCTTGTTAGCTTCATTAGGCCTTGCTGAAGTTAACGTCACTCGCAAACTCAAGGTTGCATTCTTTTCTACCGGGGATGAATTACGTTCTGTTGGTGAGAAACTGGATAACGGCGCGATCTATGATAGTAATCGATACACTCTTTATGGAATGCTGACACGACTTGGCGCCGATATCATCGACATGGGCGTCGTAAAAGATGACCGTGAATTAATGGACAAGGCTTTCCTGGAAGCAAGCAGCAATGCCGATGTTTTAATTACATCCGGAGGCGTATCTGTTGGTGAAGCTGATTACGTAAAAGAAACATTATTAAAACGAGGTCAAGTAGCCTTCTGGAAGGTCGCTATGAAGCCTGGCCGCCCCCTCACCTTCGGAAAACTCGACTCAACTTACTTTTTTGGTTTACCTGGCAATCCGGTATCTGTCATGGTCACGTTTTATCAATTCGTACAACCAGCATTGAAAAAAATGCTCGGTGAAAGTTCAACGATGCCAGTCATGATGAAAGTACCCTGCACATCAAAGTTAAAGAAACGCCCAGGTCGAGTTGAATATCAACGCGGCATACTCGAAGAAGACGAAACCGGTCGCATGACAGTTCGCAAAACGGGGGCCCAAGGTTCCGGTATACTTCGCTCAATGGGTGATGCGAACTGTTTTATTGTATTAACTTTGGAAAACAACGGTGTAAAACCCGGTGATCTGGTTGACGTACAACCTTTTCATGGGATTGTTTAGCCGACCCCCCAAGCACTATCTAAACGCCACCTACGTTCAGGCAAGACTACTGCGATGGCATAAAGAACGTTATGGTCGGCCCTTCCTTTTGAGTGACCAGAAACCTCTCAAACTTTGACTCTAAGCCAAGAATCACTTCAGGTAATTTATATTATATTTAAAATAATCCTTGTAAAACAATAATTTTCGTTTGAAACTTAATATATCTGTTGAAGAAGGTCGATGGAGATTTGAGAGTTATTAGTAATTCAGGCTATAGTATCAAGCGCATCACGGTACTAAATTCCAAGGGAGGAAGCGGAAAATCTATTTTAGCGACTAATATCGCCAGCATATTTTCTGCTAATAACTTACGTACTACCCTGATAGATTATGATCCTCAAGGCACTGCCATTCGCTGGTTGAAACAACGCCCACAATCATTTCCAGCCATCCATGGTATCGATGCTACGCAACAAAATCCTGGGATGACCAGAAGTTGGCAGATGCGTGTTCCAGCAGGCACGGACCGCTTAGTCATAGATACACCTGCGGGAATCAGAGGGCTCGAATTGAACGACTTCGTATCAAATAGCGATTACATCTTAATACCAGTCATCCCTTCAGATGGTGATATTCATGCTACTACACAACTCATTGCTAATTTATTACTTAGCGTAAAGATCAGAACGCTTGATGTAAAAGTTGCTGTTATCGCGAATAGAGTGAAGAAGAACACAAAAATACTGGAACAACTGAATAAATTTTTACAACAAGTTGACTTTCCATTCATTAGTAACTTAAGAGATACACAGAACTATGTCAGTGCCGCCAAACAAGGTATTGGCATTCATGAAATATACCCTCCTTCTCTAGTCAAGAAAGATGTTCATGATTGGGATCCTATCATGCAGTTTGTAGAAGATGGTGCAACACTGCATGACCATAAAGAATTGCCTCAGCCTTTGATATCTGAGAATCAACAAAGTACTAATTAAGCTTCTCTCTTATTTTCGCTACCAAATATTCGCTGAATGGTAACGCACAGGTAAATGCAGGCGAAACGGCATTCAATACATGAAATGATTTATCATCGCCTTCATACTTAAAATCCATTTCCAGTTGTTTCGTTTTTGTATTTATTAATTGCGCTCGAATCCCTGGCGTGCCCCATTTAATAAAATCATTTTTCTCAATACTATTTAGTAGCGTTCCAGCTAATTGCACGAGTTTCTTTTTTGAATATTTTTGCATTTCCTTAAATGCCAATTTTCTAAAACCAAAATTATTTGCTAAAAACAAACTGGCATCAATACCTATTATATCGACTAGTTCTTCCAAATTAAATTTATCCCACCCCGTATAATTTTCTCTCCAAAAAGCAGGGATTGCTGTTGGTCCAATCTTTGTTTTGTTCTCTGCTGTTACCGTAAAATGAACACCTAAAAATGGATTACGTAAATCAGGCACTGGATAAACATTAGTTTTCAACTTTAATCCATCATCCTTTGCATAAAGATACAAACCCTTGAAAGGCAATATTTTATAGTCTTGTGAGAACCCATAATCCAAGGCAATCTTATCTGCATACAAACCCGCCGCATTAATTAGATATCCCGGTGAAAAATTTCCATTTAAAGTGATAACTTCACGACCAGATCGTTTTAAATATGCTGTGTTATTGAGTATTGATATTCCTTTACTCTTAATCTTATTTTGGACTGAATCGACTATTTCTTTAGGGTTTACCGTTGCTGTGGTGGGCGACCAAAGTGCTCGTCCATAGGTGTAGGCTTGAGGTTCAATTTCAGCAGCGTCTGCGGCTGATATCATTTTTAATTCAACACTATTGACTTCTGCACGTCGCGCTAATTCGTCTAGGCCATTGAGTTCTTCTTCATTTCGAGCAACAACTAATTTGCCACATTGATTGAGTGTTAGATTATTTTCTTCGCAATATTGTCGCCAGGAAAAATTACCATCTCGACATAATTTAGCTTTTAACGAATCTGCTGTGTAGTAAAAACCAGCATGCAACACCCCACTATTTCGTCCACTCGAATGTATGCCCGGTTGGTTTTCTTTTTCAATAATAGAAATTTTTGCGTCTGGGAACTGCTTGTTGATTTCCAGAGCTATTGTGAGCCCGACAATCCCTGCCCCAATAATTAGAAAATCAGGTTGTTTATTTGTTGTCATATGAATTTAATAACCGGGTGTGTTTTTTTCAACCCATTTTGCGCCTGAGTTTGTTTCTTCTTTTTTCCAGAATGGCGCACCGGATTTTAATTGTTCCATTATTGCACGACAGCTCTCAAAGGCATCCTTGCGATGCGCAGACCATGTCGCGACTAAAACAATATCTTCACCTATTTTCACCTTACCGATTCGGTGCAATATTAAGACATCAAGCAGATTCCATTTTTCTATTGACTCTTTGCCTATAGTTTCGAGATGTTTTTCTGTCATACCCGGATAATGTTCCAGAGTCATGTGCGTTATTTGTTTGTCTTCATTAAAATCACGCATTGAACCGACAAAGTTTGCCGTCGCACCGTACTTTCCAACTATATTTAGACTATCCAGGTAATATTGCATTTCCGCATAGGCATTAAACGGCTTTTTTCGTATCTCAATCAACATAGATCAGCCTCCAGTAACCGGTGGAAAAAAGGCCACCTCGTCCCCCGATTTAAGTTGATATTCTGATTTAACATATTCCAAATTTACTGCCATCATGACGTTCTCAAACTCTATATTCTTTCTTTGAACGATCGTTTGCCACAGTGAACTAACTGATGTGCCCTCTTCAATATCAATGACAGAATTAGCTTCGCCTATCACTTCACGGAGGCTGGCAAAATATTTAACAGATACTTGCATATGATTGATTAAAGTCTTTTTTTGAGTAGTATTAATGAATTATATCAAAGAGATAATAATGATATGTCTAAATTAACGCATTTTAACGATCATGGTGCAGCTCACATGGTTGATATTGGAGAAAAATCCGTCACACACCGCATTGCGATTGCGGTTGGTCTCATTTCTATGCAAAAAGAAACATTAGCATTAATCATAGAAGGCGGTCATAAAAAAGGTGATGTCCTAGGCATAGCAAGAACAGCGGGGATTATGGGAGCAAAAAAGACTTCTGAGCTGATACCGCTGTGCCATCCTCTTTCACTCACCCACATAAACATTGATTTAATCGTTGATGAAGAAAGTTCTTCTATTCTTTGCGAATGTCGTGCTGAAACAGAAGGCAAAACAGGGGTAGAGATGGAAGCGCTAACCGCCGTTCAAGTTACCCTTTTGACAATTTATGATATGTGCAAAGCAGTTGACCGAGGTATGACTATCTCCGATGTCCAATTATCTGAAAAATCGGGTGGCAAATCAGGGCATTGGAAACGATAAAAAAATGTCATTTCCTCTGTGTTTAAATTTTGGCAATGAATATACACGCCTAAATCACAATAACATATTGTAATTGAAAGTTTTTTTCAAAAGCACGACAATACCTAACACCTTGAGTATACTTACGCACAACTAATAGCTAGGTATCAACACTTGGCACTTATTTATGTTAGAAATTATGTATGGAGTAATTTAAAAATGGGTACGTATAAAACCGATTCACAAACCAATAGAAGTCACGGTATTCTCAAGTACCCTCGTACTGAAGTTGAATTTATTAATATATTGGATCACTTCGTTGGCAGACACATAGAAAAAGCAGTTGCACATTTCGGCGTGCCAGAAGACGAAGTAGACTTAACAGGCGGCGCTAAGGCTATAAAGTTCACTAAATCAGCAGTTACGTTTAACAGCAACTGCACATTTATGATCAATAACGTAGGTGCTATCACAGAATACAATTTTGAGCGCGGTGAGATAGGGTAAGAAATTTACTTTATTATCTTTGCGACTGATGGCCTAATTATTAGACATCAGTCGTATTTGATGTATTTAAACCTCGGATCTTCCGGCGTCCCATCTAACGCACCACCCTCTTCTTTACCTGGTTGCCATTGAATTACTTCTTCGATCTTCAAGGCCAATTCAAAATCTTTGTCTGTGACACCTTTTGCCGCGTGATTCATTAGCTTTACCGTAACAAAGGCATATGAAACTGTTAAGTCCGGATGATGCCAAGCAGCCTCTGCTAGATGGCCTACCGTATTCACAACCATCAAAGTTGCTTTCCAGCCACTGGTTTTATATTTTCGCCGTATCCAACCACCTTCAAAATGCCATGCTGGTAATTCGTCCTTTAAACGTGCTTCTATTTCTTCTTCAGTGTATTTTTCGTCTTTTCCTTGTTTACGCCATTGAGCCATTGATTAACACCTCATCTCTATATTTTACATCACCATAAATGATGGCATTTTTTTGTGTAATTGCTTTTCTTATCTTGGAAATATTCTTTGCCTCTATTGATTTAACTCTATCGTTTTCAGTACAAAGTGCACCACGAAAACCTAAATAATCTGCTTCAATATCTAGTAATGTATTTATGTCTTCATATCGCAATGAACCAGCAAGCCCGGTCACTAAATCATGTGATCTTGCTAGTCGGATAAATTCATCTAGCTGTTGGCAGGTTAGCAAAGAAAGTAAATTATTATCTGATTTATTTTTCGTATCCAACATGACACCACTAATACTGCTTTTCATTAAAGCATCCAAAGAAGTTAAGCTAGAATAATTTTCTGCAAACAGAACAACAATTACTTTTATTTTATGTTCTGACGCTCTGTTTAAAGCATCAAGAAAGAGTTCAGTAGCATTATCATCAAATAAACCTACTTTGACATAATCAACACCAGTTTTTGCCATACTAACTATCAAGTCATATAGCGATGCATCATTTGGCTCAATATCACCAATGGTTGCACTGGTTATACTTGCTCCAGCTAAAGATTCAACAATGGCCGAAACAACATGCGTATTAAGTGCGCCTAACGCACCTTGCTCAGGATTTTTCAAATCAATAATGTCGACGCCACCATTTAACACAAGCTGCGCTTCCTTTACAGTAGTCACACTTGCAAGCATACCTGTCATACTATTTGTTCCTTTGTAGATTCTTCTCTATATGACTCAATTCTTTCCATTAACCAAGCCCATGCAATTCTCTCATTTTCTCCAGCAGTCTTGTCGATAGCAATCATTAAGTATTCTATTTCCTGCTCTATTTTGTCTTTCGTCAACATATGTAAGCGGCTAACTAATATTGCCGCTTCTAATACCGCAGACTGAGCACGATTAAACCCCTGGAATGGCTTATGACTCACTTCAACTATCTGTTTACAATAAAACCGAGGCCTTAATTCGTCATCTTCAAATCTCTCTAGACTCAGTTCTACATGGCTCAACGCCACCTCTAAGCGATGTTCCTTTATTTTCTCGGTCGGAGTTAATGGCCAATTTTTTCTGCCTGTCAGGCATCCTGCGAAAACACGAACATCATCAACCCGATTGATTACGGCCGATTTATTACGCTGTATGTTTTCTAAGGTTGCTGAAGGTTTAAATGGCGCTATAACAATCAGGCTAGACTCCTCTCTAATACCCATTGGCGCAATATGGGTAGATCCATCTTCATTAGTCGTGGTAACTATAATTTCTTGAATCATTTTTTTTCTTTATTTTTCTTGCGGCTGGCTTTCAATGTACTTCCTTCTTTTTTATATCCTGTTGCCTCGTTGCGCAACTCTTTCATAGAATGTGCAGCACGCGAATCATCATCTTTTTGTTGCTCTGTTTTTTTATCAACAGAAACACCCCAATCAAGCTCTTCATCCTGCATATAATTTTTGCCTAATTGCCAGGCGACTTGAGCTTTGCCTAACTCTACACCCATGTAGAAGGCATGTGGTGCATCGTCCTGTAATAAATCCAGTTTTGGAAACAACTCAAAAGGATTTTCATCTATATTAATACCATCTCGATTATATACATGTATACCGGCTTCACTCACCTGAATACGATAGCTTGGATCTTTCACGTCTTGTGATATCTCTTTGATTTCTTGAGCATTATACGGAAAGGGCTTACGCGCATGCATGCCTAATAATGAACTATCCAAACCTTTGGGCAAACTACTATCTCGCCTAGCAGCGTACATCATACGGCGTGCCATATCTGCCTCTCGGACAGCTGAGCGACAATGCGGACTAACCTCCGTCGCTAATACAGCATCCAGCTGCATTTCAGAAATCAAACCAAATAATATTGCATTGATGCCAGTCGTATCGGCTTCCGTTAACTCTGTAAGATTACCGACACCCATCATGATTTTAATATCAGGACAATTCTGACGTAATTCATGATAGCGAATAATGGATTCAGTAAAACCAAAATGGATGGGATCTAAAATCGCATCGGCGTAAAAAAGCCTGCCATTCTCGGAAAACTTTTCAATAGCACGGTATAAGGAAGCCATGTCACCATGCGTTTCTGGTATTAATATAGGGACTGACTCTACCTTATCAGCTATCCATAGGGTACTTTCTTTTAGACTGAGTAAATAGTCTGCCCCTGCCCGCCCACCACGTAATAAATCATCCTCTTCAAGCGAATCGACACTCACTTTAAAACCAGCATCATGTAAACTTTGTACCGTTTCTTCCAAATGAGGAAACGGTGTATCGGGTAAGCAGCCTACATCAATGACGTTTGCACCATCTCGCCGATATTTTTCTGCCCGTTTAAGGATATCCTCGATTGTTACCATCGGTGCATCAACAATCTCAGCAAATATCTCAACATCATACTGGCTGAGATCAATTGGCTTACAATCGCGTCCAAAAAAGACCGGAAGGTCTTTTAAATCTATTGGTCCTCGTACACACTCAACGCTTAGTGACTCTGAAGTAACAGATAAATCCCCACGGCATAGGCCCGGTACAATAATACGATTTACTCCATCCAAATCGGTCAGACGCCGAGTGAGCATTTGTGCCGTCATTAATGCAGCAACGCTGACACCAATATTCCTAATCTCATATGTGAATTCAGTAGGGCCCATTTCCTCGAGGATTCGTTGCAGACGCTTTTGTGCAAGTTTGCCAGTGAGAAACAGGATATGTTCTTGATTAGATTCATGCATTGCGATGCATTATAAGCAGCTGTGGCTTGATTTGAGAGTACTATTTTTATTTAAAAATATGGTTATTATGAACCATAACAAACGAATAAAAACATCCACTCATGCATAAGAAACAAGTTTAATCTTTCTATATTTTACTTTAAATATTTATTTTATCTATCTGTTTTTATTCAATTTATTTTTACTTATTAATGCTTAGTCTATTCTGGCACGAATATAGCTCTAGTTAATATATTAAAACTTAAATTCTTTAGGAGAACTACAATGAAATGGTCTACACCTGAATATAACGATATCCGTTTTGGCTTCGAAGTGACAATGTATATTAATAACAAATAAACTTGGTCAAAATTAAATTTCTGAAATATTCGTTATATAAGCACCTTTAGATATTGGCAAACTAGTATCTTTTATCATGTTATATTTGCGCGGCTTTAATACTTGCGCTGATTAACCAACGCGCTTATCACCCCCAATACATTTATAAAATAAAAATTATTTAAAGACTATGCACATACATTTATTAGGCACTGGCGCTGGTGGCGGTTTTCCTCAATGGAACTGCAATTGCGACAATTGCAAACGATTACGATCAGGCACAATAAAAAGCTCGGCAAGAACGCAATCATCCATTACTGTTAGTGGCAATGGTGAAGATTGGGTGTTATTTAATGCCTCACCTGATATTCGAGCACAGATTGAATCTTTTCCACCATTACAACCAGCTCGAAAAGTTCGTGATACCGGCATTTGTTCGATAATTCTTTGTGATGGTCAAATTGATCACTCAACTGGATTAATCATCCTTCGCGAACATGACAAGCCTTGGGACGTCTACTGTACAGAAAGTGTTTATGAAGATATGACTACAGGTTATCCAATATTTAATATTCTTGGTCATTTTCGCGGTGTCAATTGGCATGAAGTCAGCACCGAACAAGACTCGTTTACTATTCCTAAGGCCGACAATCTCGTTTTTACTGCAGTGCCATTAAAAAGTGAGGCACCGCCCTATTCTCCACACCGACATAACACTGTTCCTGGCGATAACGTCGGTTATAAAGTCGAAGATACATCCACCGGCAAGAACCTTTTCTATGCACCCGGCCTAGGTGTTATTGAAGACCATGTTTATGACTACATGGCAAACGCCGATGTCGTCTTGGTTGATGGCACGGTTTGGACAAATGATGAAATGTCACGACATGGTATCAGCGACAAATTAGCCAGCGAGATGGGGCACCTGGACCAATCCAGTAAAGGCGGTATTAAAGATACTTTAAGCAGCCTAGAAAAACCTCGCAAGATATTGATCCATATCAATAATACTAATCCAATATTAGATGAAGATTCACCGGAGCGAAAACAACTCGATGATGCTGGGATAGAAGTTTCGTTCGATGGAATGGACATTCATATATAAAATTTGGGGATATAATAAATGGCAGAAGAAAGAACTCCTTGGACGCATGAAGAATTTGAGGCACAGCTCCGTGCAAAGGAAAAGTATTATCATATTAATCACGAATTTCATCATCTGATGAATGAAGGTGGTCTTGACAAAGAAGCCGTACAGGGTTGGGTTGCTAATCGTTTTTATTATCAAACAACAATTCCTATTAAAGATGCTGCCATCATGGCTAATTGTCCGGAGCGTGATGTACGTAGACAATGGGTTCAGCGAATTATCGATCACGATGGCGTTGAGGGAGAAGAAGGAGGCATAGAAGCCTGGTTACAACTTGCTGAAGCAGTTGGCTTGAGTCGCGAAGAAACAACGTCTTATCAACATGTGCTCCCCGGTGTTCGTTTTGCAATCGATGCCTATTTAAACTTTGCTCGACGCGCTACTTGGCAAGAGGCCGCTTGTTCTTCATTGACCGAGCTATTTGCACCGAAGATTCATCAGAAGAGGCTCGATAACTGGCCAGAAATATATCCTTGGATTGATGCAAACGGCTATATCTATTTTAGGAAACGACTTAGTGAAGCACGCCGTGATGTTGAACATGGTTTGCATATTACATTAGATTATTTCAAGACTCGTGAAGAGCAAGAACGTGCTCTTGAAATTCTACAATTAAAACTGGATATTTTATGGACTATGCTCGATTGCATGTGGATGGCCTACATAGAAAAAAAACCACCCTTTCATAATTGTTAAGGCTGTTGATATGACCATAGATAGAGTTGATATACCGGAAGTCGCACCAACATTCCGTTTCCAGTGGGAAGAAGTACAAGATTGTTATGTTGTCCTCTACCCGGAAGGCATGGTTAAACTTAGTGGAAGTGCCGGAGAGATCATGAAACGTATAGATGGCAAACAATCCATTGATACAATAATTAAAGATTTAGAAACCACATTTTCAGAGAACAATCTGGAAGATGACGTCATAAAATTCCTGGAGGTCGCCTATGACACCGGCTGGATCAGAAACAAAAAGTGATGTGAAACCGCCTTTATGGCTGCTCGCGGAGCTAACCTATCGCTGCCCACTGCAATGCCCATACTGTTCAAACCCACTTGAGATAGCGAAGTATCAAAACGAACTCTCAACTGAAGAATGGGTTCGTGTAATGCAACAAGCGCGCAAGATGGGCGCTGCCCAAATTGGTTTTTCAGGTGGTGAACCGCTAGTACGTCCCGATCTTGAAGAACTTGTTCAGGAAGCGAGACACTTAGGCTATTACACTAATTTGATCACATCAGGCGTTGGCATGGATGAAGCACGTGTTAAGCGCTTAAAGGATGCTGGTCTGGATCATATTCAAATCAGCTTCCAAGCCAGTGATGAAGAATTAAATAACTTCCTCGGCGGCACCAAGACCTTTCAACATAAAAAAGAAATGGCGCGTATGGTCAAAGCATACGAATACCCTATGGTTCTAAACATTGTTATTCATCGTAAAAATATCGATCAGATCCGCGATATCCTTGAAATGACTGTTGAGCTTGAGGCCGATTATGTTGAATTAGCCAGTACTCAGTATTATGGCTGGTCACGAATCAATGTCGATCAACTCCTACCTACTCGAGAACAATTAGCTAAAGCTGAGATCGTCGCTAAAGAATATCAGGAACGAATGAAAGGTAAGTCTAGGATCATCTATGTAATTCCTGATTATTTTGAAAATCGTCCTAAGCCTTGTATGAATGGGTGGGGGGCTATCTTTTTAACTATTGCACCCGATGGTACTGCACTTCCCTGTCATGAGGCAGGTCAATTACCAATCGATTTTCCAAACGTAAAAGATGTCAGTGTCGAAGAAGCCTGGAAAGATTCACCCGGCTTTAATCATTTTCGTGGTTTTGAATGGATGAAAGAACCTTGCCGCTCATGCGATGAAAAAGAAAAGGATTTTGGAGGATGCCGTTGTCAGGCATTTATGATGACTGGTGATGCAGCGAATACCGATCCAGTTTGTGATAAATCACCAAATCATCAGGCGTTACTCGATGATGTTGAACGTATAGGTAAACTAGCGAAAGAAGAGTCGACGAAAACAACTGAAGAAAAACCACTTGTATTCAGAAACATGAAAAACTCTAAGAAGTTTGGAGCGAAAGAAACTGAGCCGACAACTTAGAATTAGCTTACCTTATTTTAACTATTCAAAATCGACCAGGCAACATCGGCTGCTTGCCTGTTCGGTTTTACATCATGAACACGAAATAGCTTAACGCCGACTTGAACACCCAATGCTGTTGTTGCAGCTGTCGCGCCTATCAACTCATCGGCTGTATTGACTGAGCAAATACTACCCATAAAGCGTTTTCTACTAGTTCCTAGTAAAACTGGACAACCAGTATCTACAAATGATTTTAAATTTTTTAACAATATTAAATTGTGTTCACGTGTCTTGCCAAAACCAATACCTGGATCGATAACAATATTATTTTTATCAATGCCTGCTTTCACACAATCTTCAATTCTATTTTCTAAAAATCTTTTTATTTCTTCAACAACATTGTCATAGACTGGAGCAGATTGCATGGTTTCTGGCGAACCTAACATATGCATAATGATGTAGGGACTTTTCTTATCTGCACAAAGATCAATAATATCAGGGTCGTCATTACCACCTGAAACATCATTAACAATAGTAGCACCTGAGCTAAGTGCTGCTTCTGCTACTTTAGCTCGCGTAGTATCGATACTAATCTCGACATGATCAGGCAGTGTCTCGCTAATCGCATTTATAATAGGCACTACTCTTTGGAGCTGATCTTTTACACTAACACGCTGAGACCCAGGCCTCGTAGATTCACCACCTATATCGATAATATCAGCACCTTCATCAATCATCTTTTTACCATGATTAATTGCAGCTTCAATATTGTTGAACTGCCCTCCATCAGAAAAGCTATCCGGAGTAGCATTAAGAATACCCATGATTAAAGGCCCGTCACGATGCAGAATACTCATTCAATATCACCAATCATATAATCTGTTGCTGTTATTAGCGCATCTATCATTGCAGGCTCACCTGCTAGATGACCCGCATCAGAGACAATAACCAGGCTTGAACCTGCTAATGCTCGATGTATAAGCCAAGATGATTCTGGAAGACAGGTTAAATCCTTACGTCCATGAATTATGCTGATTGGGACATCGGGTACCTGCGAGATATTATCTATAATTTCATTCTCGCTAATAAAATATTTATTTTTAGCGTAATGCATTTCAATCCTGGCTTCGTTAATCAACTTATTTACATCTTCTGCATCAAGTACGTAATCGTTAACAAAACCATGGGTAACAACCCTTCCCGCCCATAAAGCCCATGCCTTCGCGGCTTCTTGTTGTATTTCTTGATTATCTGAAAAAACACGTTGGTACAAAGCATCTAATAAGTTTTTCTTTTCATTCTCATCAAAGAGTGTCACAAATTCCTGCCAATGATCTGGAAATATTTTATTTACACCCGATTTCGCAAACCAGTCAAAATCACACTGTCTTGCCAGAAATGTGCCTCGCAATATAACTCCAGTTACATGCTGTGGGTATTGCTCCGCATAAAGCAAAGCCAAAGTTGCACCCCATGAACCACCGAACACAATCCATTTATCAATGCCCAATGTTTTTCGTATGGAGTCAACATCATTAAGAATATCTTGTGTTGTATTATTTTCAACACAACCATTTGGAGTCGACCGATTACTGCCACGTTGATCGAATAAAATAATTCTGTATTTATCTGGATCAAAATAACGGCGATGGTTCTCATTACAACCAGATCCAGGGCCACCATGCAGAAAAACCACAGCGGGCGCATTTACATTGCCGACCTGCTCATAATAGATCCGGTGGGATGAATTTGATGTTAGATAGCCTGAATCAAACGGCCTTATTTCTGGATAAAGTGTTTTCAACTCAATCAGAATGAATAATTAAACGCTTAAATATCATTAAGAATTTCTTTTCTTTTCACAGTGTATTCTTCTTGGGATATTAATTCTTTCTCAAGCAACTTATCTAAAGTGGTCATTCGCTCTTCGATGCTTTTAGCAGAGGAGGTGTTATTATTGCGTTGTTCCATATCTTTTCTCATGCGCGCCATCTCCGCTCGCATTTCACGTCTTTGCCGAGCCATCTTTGCAGCTTCAACCTGTAAGGCACGATCTTGATATAATTGTGGACTCTCTTTTTCTTGCTTTTTAGCTAGATATGCTTCGGCGGCAATCTTGATATCTATTTCAAACCAGTCTTGTCGCGTTTTCCCTTTAATATCTTTTTGAACCACACCTGAAATACTGTTAATGTTTTCCTCGAAATTTTTAGACTTACTTGTCCTGCTGCCAAAACTGAAGTTATATGCAATTTCTCCAGTATCTCCAGGATCTAGCACAGCTTCGAATGCCTGGTTTCTAGCAAAATCAAACTCACCGATAATGATATTTAATTTATTGTCCTTGTAAAATGCCCGGCCAGTGAGAAAGGTTTTTGTTTTCAAAACAATTAATTTTGATTTCTTACCACCGATAACAAAAATAATATCTTGATCGGGTGTTGCCTTAGACAATCCTTTAGATAAATATTCGGCAAGAAGACGTACTTGTGAATAGGAAAAAACTGAGACAACTGACTCTACATTTAAAACATTCGTCTCTGTGTACTCTAACGCCGTTAATGCATCAATGATTTCTTTTTCTTCAAGCGCAACTGGGTGCTCATTTTTGCCATACTTGGAACTATCTTGCTCATCATACTTAAAGTAATTATTAGCCGCCCCCTGCCAAATAATGTCTTCATCATCGTCAAAAAAACTAACGGCAAATACCGTATTTGTAATAATAAGCAGATGTAGAAAGCATAATGTAATTAATCGATTTTTAATGATTTTCATATTCGGATGTGATAATTGCCTGAGTTGCTAGTTTTAGAGTTTCAAATAGGCGGGAAGTTTACAACAAACAGCCAATTAATGAAAAAGTATTAATTGATCGCATAGCCGCTTGTATCCGTCCTCGACTTTAGCAGGAAAATATATTCATGACACCGATGAAACGCACACTGTTGGTGTCACCCGAACAGGTCATAAATTAGCCCTGTGCCACTCCCGATCTCCGTTCCAGTCTCGACTCTATCGCTTAACATCCATATCATCGTAGCTATTGCACACATCTCAAGCGGAGATACCTAAAGGTTCATGCAATCGTCCACAAAACGCACATAATTAAATCTATAAATAAAAAAAGGCCTCCGAGGAGGCCTTTTCTATATTACTTAAAAGCTTAACGCTTAATCTTCTTAATACACTACAGTTTTAGAAGAAGTACGTTGCGCCTAGTGCAAACATGTCTAGCTCGTCTGCACCACCGTAGTTGGTTGTACAAGTCGTTGCTTGAACTGCTGTACCACCACAATCAACGTCTAGATCAAGCTGTTCCCAAGTACCGTAGATTTGAAAACCAGCACCAAAGTATTGCGTGATAGATACGCCAATACGTTCAACTTCAGAACCAGTCAAGCCCACATCACCAGCACCCATACCGTCATTATATGAACCATAGATCATGGATATTGCTGTAGGCCCTAAAGAATTGAAGTCACGCTTAACACCAACTTTGATGAAGTATGAATCGATATCATCACCAGTAACACCGCCAGTACCAGTTGTACCTGTACCGCCATCACCTTGGTCGTTCATGTAAGCAACCGAACCAAAGATACCTGTACCAGGATCCATCAAACCAGCTTGAACCTGGAAGACTTCAGTTTCGTTTGTACCGTCAGCAAGATTAGAACCGCCACCGCCTTGGTTGATTGCATAACCCATACCGATAACGGTATTCAAACCAGCAATTGAGCCAGAGTGATTCAAAGAGATATCATAGATGTCGTCGTTAGCATAACCAACGGCAACCTTAATACCCATGAACGCTGGAAGGTCATAACGAAGACCAGTACGGTAGACACCGTTACAGTCAAAACCAATACCTAAGCCAGGTGTGGTTACACACTGTAAGTTAGAAGCCCAAGTTGTATTGGCTGCACCCGCACCCAAACCTTGAATGGTCAAGCCGTTACCACGGAACACTGGTGATACGCTAGCCCATAGGGTTAGTGAAGGATCTGATAATACGCCGATGTTATCAGTAGGCATTGACTGAGTACCTAAGGTCACTTTACCGAAACCACCAGAAAGATTGATGCTGCTGGAAAGTAAGTTAACTGAAGTAAATGCCGTGTTATTGTCGCCACCATTTGCCTGAGTAATAGACAAGAGAGGTGTAAGACCACCTGGCTCAACTGAGAATTCGAAACCAGCAGTTAAACCGCTGTTAGGCAACTCTTGCGTACCAGCGAACTGAAGACGCGTTCCAAGAGTAATACCATTAGCTTCAGCAGCAATTATGTCGCTACTGTTGCCATCGTCATAGGCAAACATTTCTTCGTTGACCCAACCTGAGATATTAACTTCTCCTGCTGTAGCAACTTGTGAAAAAGGCAGCATTGCTGTCATGGCAACAAAACTGGCTCTTTTTAATAGTTTAGTTTTATTCACTTTGTATTCCTCCTTAAGAAAATACAATTTATTTTATTTACATCTCTAGAGATAAAAATTGGCCTCCCCAGCCTCGTTTCCCCTAATTCTTAGTTCAACAAGTCTTTTGAAGCTACGTCTTAGATACAGCTGGAAAGCCATTAATAAGACATGTGAGAAAATACTACAGAATTCCATGCGTTGCAAACATTTATTGATATAAAAACAACAAATACCTATAACCACAAAATAACGTTGTTTTATAACAACAATCATCTTAAAGAGCTTATTTTAATTAGCTTGGAGCTTTATTTAATCGTCCTAAATTTTTCAACAACTATATTTATGACCGACTTTTGTTGCATAATAGCAACATTTTATATATTGCGTTATATTTCAATAATATATAGGCTTTTTTGAATATGATTTAGAGTATTTTAGTGGCACTTATTAACAGCAATTTATGCGGGTTTATGTAGCCGAAATATATCGGCGAAAAGTTACGGTGGGGAATTTTCAGAAAGAATGGATGGAATTTACGAATTTTTAATGCCACATATTATATATCGAATAAATTTCTAACAACTCTGAATCACTTTGGGATAACAATCCTGATTTATTAACATTCACTCAAAGTAAGCTTGTTCCATACTTGGGTAGAGTTGCAGCACCCCACGTTTATACTCTTCATGAAGAATATCCAAAGCTTGGAATCTTTTGGGCAATTCCAATTCTAATGCCTCGCTGATGTCTAAACCCTTGTCCAAAGCAGATTGTAAGGTCTCGTGTAACCAGGAAAGATAATCATGCGTCTGAATCATCGCATGTTGATCAGTCGTCACCGGTCCATGGCCCGCTATCAAATATGTGTAATCCAATTCTTGTAACTGGCGGATACTGTTTAGCCAGTTTTGAATATTGGCATTTGCGACTGCTGGGGTTCTATCATGAAAGATTAAATCCCCCGCGAACAATACACCTGTAGTGTGATCGTAAATCGCCATATCGGAATCAGTGTGACCATCGAGTGCAATTATTTCTATATCATGGCCACCAATGGTGATCTTTCCAGGCGTAACAACTTCAGTTGGTGAATAGGCAACGGTTTCTTTCATCCAATCACCGACTAAAGCATATAGGTTGGTATTAAGCGCCTCCCCTTGTGAATCTATAGCATTTACTATTCCTTGCAAGCTGGCAATCGAAACGTCTTTGAACGCCTGATTACCCAGAAAGTGATCGGGGTGATGGTGCGTATTAAATACTTTAATGATAGAGAGGCCGGTGGTGGACTCGATGTATTTGCGCATCTGTTTGCCATACTGATACGATGACCCAGTATCAATGACTATTACACCACTGTTAGTAACGACATAAGCAGCATTAGCTATATTTCCGCCATTATTTTTTGAAAAGTACTTGGTCGAACCGATGAAGACATAAGTGCCCTTTCCTACTGGTTCAGCTACCAATTTATAATCAAGTTCACTCGCATTGATTAATTGTAAATTAAATAAACTCAGCACTAGCACAAGTAGGCTTGTTTTAAATAGTCGTCTTATATAATAAATATGCATTTGTCTGTACGAAGAAAGATTACTTGAAATATTCATTTTGAAATTAGCTCGAATAGTATTGCGCGGTAATGCTTAACAATCTAAAAAAATCAGAATTATTGTAATACTTGATTTATCAGGTTGCCGTTATTATCACGACCAGACAGAACAATCCCTTGGAATAGCTTGCTATCAAGATCTACACTGAAAAACGGATTTTCACTTACTGGTTGATAGGATTCAATATGTGCTATCAATTCACCATGCTTATCTTTTAATTCCAGCGTTTCGATATAAAACTCCGGAATACCCGGTGCGAGTCCGGTATCCATAGGATGCATAATTCGAAAACGCAGCCTGTCGGGGCGATCTGCTCTAGACCAAAGACGTGATTTAACATCACCTAAGGTATCTACCCAATTGTCTAAAGCACGACCAAGGCTGGGTGCGGTACAACCGCCGCCAGTAGCATCTAACCAACTCCCGCCGACATGCCATACACCATCTTTTGTTCTCGCTGCTGCACGAACTGGGGTTGAGTTTTGAACTTTAAACCGAAAAGCTATGAACGGCTCTATTTTGCCAGGATGAAAGTTCAAGATTTCCTTGATAGGGTTCAGATCAGCAAACAATCTGATCTCTTCAATTTCACCAATACCATCAACATTAACTGAAACAGGCACATTCATCGGGTCTTCAGCCATATCTGGGACGACGACCTTGACCCTGTCATCAAATATAACGGTTTCATTAGATAAAATAAGTTTATGCACAAGATTCCAACTGGGGGAATCAAGTGGATCCACTAAAGGTTGGCTATATGTAAGATGAGCCATTGTTAAGAGCCAGAGGCTAAGAATAAATTTAATACCGGTCTTTAATGACATAATTTGTTTAATCATCGAATGTTTCTTTAATAGTGTTGAGTTCGCCATTCTGTGTTAGTAAACCAATATTGTTAAGAGTTTCATATTATAACTAGGAGTTGAAAACTAGATGATATGCGCGCTACAAAGACTAAGCTTCTTGTCATTATTGATGAACAATAAAAGATAGGGTTTGTGTTATCGATCAACCTCTAACTTTGAACAACTTTTGAGTTTCTATCTAGCCCATGTTTTTTTAGCTTTAAGTACAAAGTGCTCTTTGCCATTCCTAGGTGATTAGCAGTCTTTGTAAGATTTCCGTTATTAGACTTTATTGCAGAGCTAATGATAAGCCGCTCCGCATCTTCAAGAGAAATATTGCTGTCATTCAAAATCACATCCTTTAGAGAAGCGTTACTACCATTCTCTATCGGTTGATCTTGAAATTCACCGGGTAAATCTTCAAGTGTCACTGTATCTGTTTGGCACATTAAGACTGAACACTCTACAATATTGCGTAACTCTCGAATATTACCTGGCCATTCATAACTTTTTAGTGTTTTGATAAAATCCGAGGCAAACTGTTTTTCTTCCACACCATCCCGCTTCGCTATTTCCTTAGCAAAGGAATGTATTAACATTTCAATGTCATTCTCACGCTCACGAAGGCTAGGAATAGAAAGCGTTATTACTGAGATACGATAAAATAAATCCATACGGAAAAGCCCTTCTTTCACATCAAGATTTAAATCACGATTTGTTGCCACAAGCACACGGAAATTTACCTTACGCTGCTGATGATCTCCAAGACGGCAGATCTCACCTTCTTGTAGTACGCGCAAAAAATTAGCCTGAATATCTAATGGTAATTCGCCAATCTCGTCCAGGAAAAGCGTGCCTCCGTCTGCTGCTTCTATCTTTCCCTTCTTCCCACCTCGTACAGCGCCGGTAAAAGCACCCTCGACATAACCAAATAACTCACTGGTAATTAAATCTCGAGACAATCCACCACAGTTCAGAGTTATCAGTGGTCCTTTACTATTAGGTCCTGCAGCATGGATAGCTTTGGCAAACATTTCCTTACCAACACCAGTTTCTCCCTGAATTAATATTGGCACTGGGAGAGTAGCGAGGCGTTGAGCTTTGTGTATTGTTTTTTTCAGTGCACTACTAGAACCGACAATATCCTCAAAATATTTTCTATCATCATTCAATGATGGTTTGCTACTAATTGTATTTTTTGATGACCCCACAAATACCGTATGTGGCGAGGGAATTATTAGCATGCTACCTAGTTGATCCTGCCCTTCCATAACAGGTTCAATCCATTCATTTCGCAGCCATTCTGCTTCAAGCATTTTAGACTCGCTGTTATTAATATCATGAATAAAATTCTTCCCGTTATTCTTTAAGTCAACGCCGCGCGATGCTAGATTTGAAGCAACATTCTCGTTGGCTTTAACCAAATAACCGTAATTATCCAGTAGCATCAAAGCATCATTTGTCGGTGAAGAAAAAATCGAGACTGCCGCATTTAACAAACGATTTTTTTCCTCTAATTTTATACCTACAAGTCTACTTTCTATCCTACCGGCAGCTTCGACAACCAATGCTTGAGTATGGTAACTAAAATCGCTTGTTAACCCTGACAGATCCAAGGCACCTATTATTTCTTGGCTTCCAGGATCTCTGATCACCATTGCAGTGCAAGTCCAGGACTTTATTCCTTCGCAAAAGTGCTCTGAGGTATTAATTTGTATTGGCATTCCAACGGATAGAACAGTGCCTATTGCATTTGTGCCGGCGGCACGTTCGCTCCAGTTTGCTCTGACAGCCAATCGAATATCATGACCATCTTCAACCGTTTTTCGATCACCCTCAACATGTAGACATATGCCATTTCTATCGGCCAAAATCATCATAGATCCGGAACCTGCGAGTAAGTCACGCGCATGTTCCATTACCGGTTTAGCCGCTTCCACCAATTGTGCATTGTCTTTAAGAAGTGTTTGGTAGGTCTTGTCGTTAACGCTTAAACGAGTTTTACTGCTTGAGGGATCTACACCATCTTCCAGACACCTTGCCCATGAATCACTTATAATTTTACGAATCGAATTTTTGGGGAGTTCGCCGCAATTAACATATCTATCCCAGGCCAAATCTACTTTTCCTGGGTTGATGTTAAATGGCGTCGCTTTATAAAAATTCTTCATGAGTAATTCCCCTTAATTTACTAATATATTGCACGCGTTTAAACCATGTTAATTTGATGACAAGTTAGTTAGATTCCTGAAACACTGATTATGCTTATCCATGCAGATCTTTGTCTGCTCAACTAAAGTGTCAAAACGTACGATAATCGTACTCCTTGAAACTACCTTAATCAAGCACATCACAGCCTGCATTGAAATCTAGACAAAGGGAAAGGACTATATATTTTAAAACTATGCCTTTGTTAGTGATAGCCCGGTTGGGCTTTCACTGGAAGGACTTAAATTACTGAGGCAGCTACTTCTAATCTTCCATATGAGTTCGCTTAAATGCAGTAACACATTCCTATTATTAATGTAAAACAAGCTTTTTTCTGTTTCTACAGACCGTCAGTAAACACCACCCATAGTCTAGCAACACTATTCCTGTGGGTAATTTATTTTTGCTGCTGGAATGTGATAACTAGCATTATATTTATTGAATATATTCTTAATCGTTCCATCATTGATTAAACTAGTCATGGCATCCTGTAGTGATTTAGACAAAGCTTGATTACTTGCTTTAACAGCTAACCCCTGATCCCAAGAAGCCTTCGCGATACCAGGCATCTGCATTAGACCAATTTGATATTTATTTTTTGAATCGTCCAGTGCTGATTCTATTTCAGTACGCATACCCATCACCGCTGTTACATCCTTCTTTAATAGGGCCTGAATTGCCTCGGGAATTGAGTGGTAATGAAGTACATTATTTCTAATTTGCCCTCTATACGCGCCTAATAAATAACCATCTGCCATTGTGACGCGTTCAACACCAATTTTATTGGAGAAAAAAGCGGTTATTTGTGGATTGCTACCAAGTTGTTCCGGGTCGGCGGCAACCACCACCTGATCTTCAAAATAAGGTGCAATGAAACTAATTTTATCTTCCCTTTTCATAAGATTTTCATCGTATGGAATATGCAACATAACATCAGCTGGTGGACCAGTGACATGATGCCCTTTCCAAACATAGACTCTTAAATCATCTTCCAATGATTCATCTGCAAAAACTAAACGAATATTCGCTTTAAGTCCCAACTTTTCGGCTAATGCTCTGGCGATATCAACATCAATACCTTCGGCTTTGCCATTTGCGGCTTGATATGAATAAGGTGGGAAATTATCGTATGCAGCAAACTTCAGAATGCCACTGGTAATTCCTGCTTCAGTCTCAGCATGAACTTGCCCAGTGAATAAGCATGCACAATAAATTATAAATACAGATAAGCGGACCAATTTTATTTTAAACATCATTATTACTTCTTAATTGCAATTGTTTCTATCCATGCCCAAATAGCCCAGAGTGCTTCTTGGCTAAACGGTCCGCCATCGGTTTCTGCAAACACAGGCATATAGGTGATACCATTTCTAACAGCGCCTTTACGAACTCGCATAACAAACCAAGCATCATCTTCAGCGTCATGCTTCATCTTTCTCAGATCAGGATTTATACCACCTGATATACCGCCAAGGCCATGGCATCGTGCGCAATTCTGACCATAGGCAGCTTCACCTACTTTTATAGCCGTTTCATTACCAGAGTATGGGTTTCTTTCTAGCCATTCGTCACCGAGATCTTCTAATCCGTCAATATTTATAGGCTGAGGAGCTACATCCCCGTGAGCAAATACCTGTATTGAAAAGAATGACATTAAACAGGCAAGCAGCACTGTAATGGATAAATATTTTCTATTTTTCATTGACTAACACCCTTAACAGTTTTCATAAGTTATTACTTTTCGACCTTACATGTCGTAATAGAGTTCATTAATTTGTTCCGCTAAAGAACAACAATTGAACACGACATCTCTAGATAAAATCAAAGAATAACAAAATTTATAATGATTATAAGTAACAAGGCCAACATTACGTTGGCCTTGTTATAGTTAAACTTATTAGGCGACTACTTACACTACCCAATAATATTAAACTTAAAAGTTATTAATAGAGCTTGAATACAACTAAGCTTGCGCCCTGATTAATACCTTCTATTTGCTTAGCAACTTCACCACCCCATAGCGGTACGGCTGCACCCCAACCAGATGGAACAGCTACGAACTGCTCGCCGCCTTGCTCCCAAGTAATTGGTGAACCTACAATACCTGAACCGGTATTATATGACCAAAGCTCTTTACCTGTTTTAGAATGGATAGCTTTAAAATGACCTTCTGGTGTTCCGTAGAATACAAGATTACCAGCTGTAGCCATTACACCACCCCAGAGAGGACCTTTGTTCTTAACTTCGAAAGCCTTCTTGCCGGTCATAGGATCATAAGCGCGCAAAACACCGATATAATCATCGAACAATGGTTTGATACTGAAGCCAGCACCCATGTACGCAGCACCCTTCTTATAAGTAACTGGTTCATTCCAAAGATCCATGCCCATTTCGTTAGCCGGGATGTAGAACAAACCAGTGTTTTGGCCATACGCCATACCCATCCAGTTTGTACCACCTAGGAAAGAAGGAGAAACAGTAATAACCGAACCTTTCTTGCCATCGGCACTTTCAGCAGGATTGCCAGGACGTTTGCCCGCTTCGATAGGACGACCCGTCTTCAAATCGATTGATGTAGCCCAACTGTGACCTTCAACAAATGGAAATGCATTTACCAACTTACCATTCGTTCTATCAAGCGTGTAGAAGAAGCCATTTCTGTCAGCATGTGATGCCAGTTTTTTATCACCCTTGTTGAATGCGACTGTGTGGTTAGTACCATCATAGTCCCATGCTTCATTAGGCGTGTATTGAAAATGCCATTTAATCTTACCGGTATCTGGGTCAACTGCGATTGTTGAAATAGCATACAGATTGTCACCAGGACGCATGTGTGAATTCCAAGGCGCTGGATTACCCGTGCCCCACATGATCGTTTTAGTTTCATGATCGTAGGTACCTGAATTCCATGGTGCACCACCACCTACTTTCCAAAGATCGCCAGGCCATGTTGCATTCAGTTTACCCGTCATACCGTTTGGCTTACCGTTTAATGTACCTATATGACCTTCAATTGTTGGTCGTTCCCAAACCAGCTTACCGGTTTTAGCATCAAATCCCCTCAACATACCAACGATACCGAATTCACCACCAGCAACACCGATGATGACCTTATCTTCAGCAATGATAGGTGCTGCAGTTGATGAATGGCCCGCTTTGAAGTCACCTAGAGACTGCTTCCAAACAATTTCACCAGTCGCAGTATCTAATGCAACAAGTTGTGCATCTAAAGTACCAAAGATGAATAGATTGTCGAATAACGCACCACCACGATTAACAACGTCACAGCATGGCAGTATGCCTTCTGGTAAACGATGTTCGTACTTCCAGATTTGCATGCCTGTTTCAGCATTGATAGCGAAAACACGGTTGTAAGAAGCTGTTGTGTAGATTACGCCATTATGTACTAATGGTTGAGCTTCTTGACCACGCATTTTTTCTCCACCAAAGGAGAAGGTATATGCGGGTGCTAATGAACTAATGTTTTTGTCATTAATTTTAGCTAGTGGGCTCCAGCGTTGACCTTGTGTACCCATACCATAAGATACAACGTCACCTGTTGTCGTAGCGTCATTAATAATGTCTTCAGCAGTAACACCAGCAGCAGAGCTACTCATAGGCAACGCGATTAATGCGCCAGCTATTGTTATAGATTTAAGAAAGCCTGAATCACAGGCACCTGAGATATACTTCATATTTACACCCCTCTTTGTGTTGTTATGAATTGGCTGTCATATGCAGCCATGGGTAAAACATTTAAACGTTTAAATTTAGTAATAATCTAAAGTTCATACTCTGAACTCTTATGACTAAATACCAAGATATTAGTCATGCAATGCATAAGCCATTAAAACATCTGCATAGATGAAAAATATAAATATCAGATATTACAATTGGTTACAAAACTATGTTAAAGCTAGTTATCCAATTATAAATCGTTCGAATATAAAACGTTTTTGACATAATCGTACGGTTTATATTAGGACTACTGATAATGACTTAAATTATCACTTAAATGAAGATCAAACAATATAAATAAATAGTAAATTCATACTAAATTTATTGTCTAAAATTAGGCTGTTGCAAAATGCAACAAATATAGAAGCGTAACAATTAAACGTTTAAAAAGTGTAAAACTAACAGATGTGGAAAGCTCGATTTCGACGTTGAAATAAACACCTATCAAAATAGAAATAAAAAAAGCCACCTGTTATTTCTAACAGGCGGCTTTAAACAGAAAGTGCTTAAGTTACTAAATTAAGCAGCTATTCCCTTAGGTACTTTTAATCCTACCCATTTATAGAACTCTGCGATATTAGGCTCGAAATCATGGATTACTGGGTACCAAGGTGTTGGCGCTTCAACATCATGTTGACACGCACACTCTGGGCAATAGTACTCACGATATACTTGCCATTCAGCGTCAGGAGACATCAATTTAGGATAAACCTGGTTAAATTTTTCAACACTATCACGAACATAGATAAGTGCATTTAACTTCCAGTTTTCTGTATATGGACCGAATACATAACCACAGTCACATTTATTGACAATATCACCGTTTTTATCTTCGACGATGTACAAGTGTGGCGCTAATGGCAGAACAATTTTATCTTCCCATTTTGCTCTTTCTTGAAGAACCTCAATGTACATTGAAAATCGTAGTGGATCCTTCGGCATGAATAACATGCGTCGGACTGTTTCCCAATCAAGTACGCCGTCGATTAATTCGGCAACCTGTTTCTTTGTATATGTTGTAGACATTTTAAAACCTCTAATAATTTATTGTTCAAGCATGTGGGCGTAAAACGCCCACAAACATAGAATGGTTTATTCCTCGACCAAGACAACCGTCTTAACGTCTGGCATTTGACTTAAGTCCATATGATGCTTGGCACCAAATGCAGGAACACCTATTTCTTTCTCTGTTATTAACCAATCACTTGGCAGATCCCAGAATGCTCGGAACTTATCCAGAAAAGGTTGTGACAACTCAAAAGAGGAGGCAAACATTTGCTGAACTTGTTTAGATGCTTTCTTATCAATGATAAGTTGGCGTTCGCCTTTCATCCATTCTTTTACTGGCGTACCACGAGATAGACGCTCTTTGCGCATTTCTGCTTGGCGAGCTCTTGTCGCATCAGCATCAACAGTGTAATAACCTTCAGCATCTTTCGAGAACACAGCACCATAGATTTTTATTGCGTATTCTTCTAAAAGAACAACGTCATTCAAATCTTTCTCAATATTTTCTATTGTGCGGTCTAATGGGTCACCAAAACCTGGGCCACCACGGAGGTAGTTCAAGTAAAGATCGCCGTTTTCGAAGATTTCTTCGGTAGTAATACACTGGCTATCACGCTTAACAATTGCGCCTGGTTCCAAATGGTTTTCAAAATCTGGTTCGTCAGGATTCCAATCATGTCCCATTGGCAATGATTTACCTTCAGCGATACGCTTGTGTAATCCGGTATTGTGAGCTTCAAAACGATAACCGGTTGCTGATGGATAACCACCGTGCAAGCCCCAGTCACTGTTCATGTAGCCATTACCCATGAAGAACATACACCAGTCAGCAGAGTTATGTACCATACGTAAGGTTTCAAAACCCATACCGCCACGATACTTACCATAACCACCGGTGTTAGATTTGATTGCACGACCCATATACAGTAATGGTTCTGCTAGTTCCCAAATCTCACAGTCACCCATGTCGCCTTCTGGATTCCAGATAGCGGCAGCGTGGTTTAGGCCGTCTTTCATAGCACAAGCACCAGTACCACAAGCTGCAGTTTCGAAACTATTCACAGCGTGAATTTCTTCTTCTTGGTTGAAACCACCACCCTGCATCCAGTTACATGGATTTGAGTTACCGGCGTTGACTTCTTCTAAGTAACCGCGTGAGAAATAACCACGGCTAACTGCTCTCCATAAAGAACTCCAAGAAGAGACCAAGAAATGCCAAGCATCAGCATGTGCAGTTCGTCGATCGTTTGGATTAGTCCACGTACCTTTAGGTAGACGGAATTCAGATGCGAAGAGAGAACCGTCATTAATACGCTCTGTAGGAACAACAGTTTGTGTCATCATCACCCAGATACCACTGGTAAATGCGGTTGGGTTTGCGTTATACGTATGCCAACCCCAACGACTACAACCTTCAAAATCAAGGCGCCATGTCGCTTCTGGCTTAACAGTAATGGTACAAGGTGCGTGCATGATGGTGTCGACCTTTGCAAAAGGAGATGGCACATGGACATCTTCGTGCATATAAGGTACGTCAACAAACGCAACGGTATTGTACTTACCAGGGATAAGAATATCGTTAATACGTTTAACTAAGCCACGACGACCGTCTTCAATGATTTCAGAGGTAAACGTCAAGAAGGTCTCAACACCCACATCAGCGATTACTTCTTCGACGATATCACGAATCATATGGTCACCCGCGATACGGGTTCTTTCATCAAGAATCCAGTATTTTGGGGTACGTACATTTCGTTGTACTTCATGCTGCCAGTCACGCATTGGCTTATCATTGATACCCGTTTTACGGCAGGTGATTTGAACACCATCACCAAAACGTTGTACTTGACCGTTAGACATTGAGCCAGGTCCAACAGCACCGGTATCGATTACATGAGTCACACCACCCACCCAAGCTACCAACATACCTTCATGGAAGATAGGTACGATAGTTGCGATATCACAAGGATGTACGTTACCGATTTGGCAATCGTTATTGGTGAACATATCACCAGGGTTAACTGTAGGATCTTCTTCCCAGTTGTTTTCGATCATGTACTTGATGCACATTCCCATCGTGCCCACGTGAATGATGATACCTGTAGAAGTACAGATACAATCACCAGCCGTGTTGTAAAGCGTGAAACAAAGCTCACCCTCTTGCTCAACGATAGGAGATGCTGCGATTTTTTTAGCTGTTTCACGTGCATTTACAACACCTGCACGTAATTTTGAAAATATCTTCTCAAAGGTAATTGGATCAGATTTTTTCAACTTAAGCTCTTTCAAACCGTCATAATGACCGGTTGACTTAGACGTATTATACATATCAGCACGGTTCTGCATGAGAGTCTTACCATTGTGCAAGATAGACTTTCTTGTTGCTGAACCACCTGATATTGATTCTGGTTTATTCATATTTCATTCCTCTTTCTTAAATTCAATTAAGTATTAAAACTTGAACCTATACTTCGATCAGATGGAAAAGTCTGTGCTCATCCATAAATGTTTCGAAACCAGGCGGAACCACAAAGGTTGTTGCATCGGACTCGATGACACAGGGTCCAGGCATTTTATTTCCAGGCATAATTGCTTCCATTAGAAATAAATCTGCTTCATGCCATTCTTTCTTGAAGTAGAACTTACGTTTACCCAAGTTAGCTTCAGCAGAAGGTGTAGGTCCTGCATCAGGCTGAGAAGGAATAGCCGGTTTCATAACTTCAACCGTGCCATGCATGATTGCAGTGGTAACACCGTAGCCTAACTCAGGTGATTGTGCCGCTGTTGCATACACTCGACCAAAGGTTTCTTCGAAGGCATCGGTTAATGCAGGCCAGTCTTTAGCACCACTGATTTTTTTCACTGGCGCTACAATTTCAAGGTCGTTCAGCTGTCCCATGTACTGCATACTAAAACCAGGATCAAGCGTTACTTGATCTGCGCTATAGCCATTAATCTTGAATTCTTCAAGAACCTTAACTTCTAATTCGTCCCATGCGGCTTGCAAAACTGCACAAGCTTCATCTTTCGCAGCGTCTTCGCTATCTGGTGGCATTGCAATATCGACACTCATGTCATAACGATATTCAAATTCTGCAGCCGCACAACCAAAGGCTGAGAAACCGGCCGCCCATGCAGGCACGATTGTTTCTTGGAAACCTAAACCTTGTGTATAACCATAAGCGTGGACTGGACCAGCACCACCGTATGAGAAACATACGAAGTCGCCAGGTGTATAACCCTTACTTGAGATCATATCAGCAAGATGCTGTTTTAGAGAGGCATCAAGCAACTCGATAACACCAGCAGAAGCATCTTCAACGCTCATACCCAACTTATCTGAGATTTGATCTTTAATGCACTGACGCGCACGGTCAACATTAAGCTCTAATGCACCGCCCAAGAAGTTGTCAGGATTCAAATAACCTAACATAAGGTGACAATCTGTTACTGACACGGTCTCAACACCACCCTCTTCCCAACACGTGCCTACTCTGTAACCAGCACTGTCTGGACCAAGCTTAATAGCATCTGAATATGGGTCAATACGGACATAACTACCTGCGCCTGCACCAACGGTATCCATGCCTACTAGTGGCAATGATAATACCAATCGCGCCATATCTTTATCACGACCAATTGCAAAGGCACCCTTTACAATCAATGCCATATCGAAACTTGTTCCACCAATATCTGAACAAGCAATGTTTTCATAGCCTAGTTTACTACCGAGATAAGCCGAACCAATTACACCACCGATTGGGCCAGAAACTAGCGTACGAGCCAATTCTTTTGCTTTCCAGCTGATGGTACCACCATGACTCGCCATTACGCGTACATCAAACTTACCACCTAAACCTTTCATCTTATCGCTCAAGTTCTTCAAGGTAACGCGTGAAGGCTCAGCAGCATAGGCTTCAAGGATAGTCGTGTTGGTACGATGACTCTCTTTACGGCTTGGGTAATAGTCACAAGACGCGAATACAGGGATGTCTTTACCAGAAGCTTTAACCTCTGCAATGACAACATCTCTAACAGCTTCTTCATGTGAATGGTTAGCATGTGAATTTAAGAAACTGATTACAATTGCTTTTATATCTGTACCAAGTAATTCTCGAGCGGCAATCTTAGCTTCTTCCAGACGTACTGGAATAACCACTGTACCTTGGCAATCAACACGCTCGGTTACACCACGAGTATCTTGAATAGCGACTAATGGTTCATCATAACGGTGTGAATTCAAGTGAAGACGATCTTCAAATGCGTATCCAAGATAGCACTGAATTGCGCGTCCCATACGATGGTTATCTTCAAAACCTCTACTACAAATCAATGCAGTACGGATACCTGTGCGTGAAACCACCCTGTTCAGCATAGCTGTACCAGAATAGACACATGTGGACATTTGTCCGTAGACTTCTTCAAGTTCACGACCTGACCCATTAAGGGCGTCCTTACTTGAATCAACAACGGCAGTAGCTTCATCTATACTACTTTGCGCCTTGCCTACAATGAATTGGCCATCGGCCGCGACGAAAAAAGTATCTGTCATTGTGCCACCGGCATCAATTCCCAGTACTTCTATAGGATTATCTGAACTCAAAATTTCTTCCTCCTAGACATTGGTTTGTATGCCGTCTTGGCAAACGTACCAGATTATTTATTTATACTTCCGGGAGTCTATAGAGCAAGAGTTGTGCCTAAATTAAAAACCTGAGTGTCAGCTGGCTAAGCCATTGTATTTAAGTCAAATAGTTGAAACACTGGGTTCATATGACAAACTAAAAAACGTATGAATTTCATCCGGTCGGTCGAACACCGGTCTATATATTAGCCTAACAACGATAATCTTTCTTGGGCCTAATTTCGTATGTCTTTGAGAGACAACATTCATTACTGCTTTGAATTAGAAATAGATGATAAATCTCGTATCCATCCTGCAGAAAGAAGCTATCATGTCTCGCCACAAACTAAAGTCCATCTATTGGATCCCAAAAAGACATTGAAATAAGATTTTTTAATCTTTATTGTAATCTTAAATATCTATTTAATAATGATAACACTACAAACATAACTTCAATAATCAAGTGAACTGAATTAGCCATGCTTACAAAAACCTACAAATCACGATTGATATTACAATGGACTATCTATACTGGCGTTATGATATTTCTACTTTGGTTCAGTTGGCAGTTGCATATCCTAATTCAAATATTTATTAATGACCCAACAAAAATTACATTTCTGATCGCATTGTTTTTTATTGGTGGAACCATTCATTGTGGTATTCGTGCGAACTACCTATCTAATCAACTTAATGCTATTGCTGATATAGAAGATAAAATAATTTCCTGGGAAAGTGATGATTCATTGCCCTCTCAATTCTTGAAAACCATTACTAAGAGCCTCGAAGGACAAACATTAAATGGCGAGCAATCTGCTGATAACGCATTACTCGCGGATGTATTTGCGGATCAGGCTCACGCCCAGCATGAGATCGGTTGGTTTTTCACCAGTTTGTTGGTGAAACTAGGTTTATTAGGAACGGTGATTGGCTTTGTACTCATGCTTGGACCGCTTTCTACATTAAAGTCTTTCGACATTGCCGATGTCCAAGGCATACTCACATCTATGACTGCAGGTATGGGGGTTGCGCTCAATACAACTCTTGTTGGCTTATTGGGTAGCATGTTACTCAGCTTTCAATATTTACTATTAGATCGAGGGGCTGACGAAGTCGTAGCGAGAACGGTACATTACATGGAGACTGTACTAATACCCGAGCAACACAAAAAGGCTTAATTAATGGGTATACGACGCTCAACTCGACAATTCGAGCAAGATCCGTTTACTGATCTGTTGTTTAATTCATTATTAGCATTCACCTTGCTATTTTTGATCACCATCCTATTTTTAAACCCTCCTGCCAAAAAAGGCATTATTGATCCCAAAGCTGAGTTTATTGTTACAATCAAATGGGATGATAGTAGTCCAGATGATGTGGATACTTGGGTCAAAGGACCCAAAGGTGGCGTAGTTTGGTTTCGAAACTCTGAGGTTGGATTAATCCATCTCGACCGTGATGATCGTGGTATTGCTAAAGATAGTATTATAGTCAATGGCGTTGAAATAATTAACCCTCTAAATCAGGAAGTGGTTACCATCCGCGGCAATGTCCCTGGAGAATATATATTTAATGTTCATTACTACAACAGTAAGTCATTAAGACAGGCAAACGTTGAAGTGCGCGCTGTTAAAGTCAATCCACAGTTAGAAGTTGTTTATTACGGCACACTTATATTAGAAAATAAAGGCGATGAAAAAACAGCAGTGCGTTTCACCATTGATGCAGATGGAAACGTTACTAATGTTAATACATTATTTAAATCCATTGTTGAGGTTAACAAATTATGAATCAGGCTGTATTAGGGCTCACACTAACGTATGTCGCATTAGCGGCTTTAGTGTTAGCAATTTTTTTACTTACCCGTTTACCTGTATGGATAAAGTTTGCCTTTGTACTTACTGTCAGTGGATTTTACTACCTCACCTTCTATAGCCTTCAGGGCATGCTTGGTTGGCCTACCCAACAAACCTTACCTGATCAATTTCAATTAATGGCTTCATCTATCACAGAACCAGATGAAGAAGAAGGAACAGCAGGTCGCATCCATATATGGGCAACGGCATTTGTTGATAATGCTCCGGCTGCCGAGCCACGTGCCTATGAACTGCCATACGATCTTGACTTACACGCATCGCTAGAAGCCGCTTTAAAAGAACAACGACGAGGCAATATACAGCTAGGCAAGAAAGTAGAAGCCGAAACAACAGATGAGATTGCAAAGGACCTGTCAAAATATGGTGAAACACGTGAAGAGATTGAATTTTTTGACCTGCCTGATCCTGAAGTCCCTGAAAAGTAATCTCATATAAACACAAGACGTATTAAACATGAAAAAATTTAATTGCATACTACTAACCTTGTTACTGGTCTTTTCACTAGTCAGCTGTTCTGATAAACCGGTAGGCAGTGAATATTTTCCACTCAATAAAGGTTGGAGTTGGACATACAAATCGATTACAGATTACGACGGTGAACTTGAAACTGTTAAAAAAGAATTAACCATAACTAATTTGGGCATCAAGAAATCAGGTAAAAAATCATTCTTTGTCCGACGAACAAGTTCTGGCATTGATTACTATCATAACTATGATGAATCAGGTGTTTTCCGTGAAGCCTTACGGACTGTGGTTGAATCAAAACCACGACTGGATAGGGATAAGCGTTACGTGTTAAAACTACCTTTAGAAATAGGCACCGGTTGGCGTGAAATAAATCGACCATTAATCTTGCTGAGAGTTTACCCTTACCGCGTTCGCGTTGGTAAAGATGCGCAGGTACCAATAAATTACCAGATAGAATCGATGTCTGAAACGGTCACAGTTCCAGCTGGCACTTTTGAAAACTGCATTAAAGTTGCCGGAGAAGGTTCTTTTAAAACCTATACCGATTCAGTGACCGGAGAAAAAGAAATTCCTATGTATGTCGAGGAATGGTATGCACCAAGTGTAGGCTTAATCAAACAAATACGCCGTGAACTTGATGGTGACATGATTGATATTTTTAATACGCCAATCTTTATAGGCGGAAATACAGTTCTAGAACTGAAGTCTTTCAAAAACTAGATACTGAATTTTTTCTTAACTTTTGTATTGGTGGGAGCATAACATTCGTAGCTCAGCCACCGCCCTTCTGGAAGGTTATATCAAACTTCTGTATATAGGTTTGCATTTCATCCTTGCTTAGGTTCATGAACTTGAAGTTCATCGGCGTATGATCAATCTTCATTGAAGCAATCTGTCTAACTTTTTGCTCTTCTAAAGAAATACTTATTTCGCCTTTTAAGAACGGAAAACTAACTGATGAATTAATTTTATCCAAATTTAAAAGATCACTATTACTTATTGTTTTAGTAATTAATCGATAAAACTCATTATGAGTTACCGCCATATCTCGTTTCAATTCAATCAAATCCGACATTACATTCATACCTTACCATTATGGTTTAATGAATCTCATATCTAGAATGATAAAACGAGAAACAGATTAGATTTACTTTAACCGCCTGCTACAGGTGGCCAGACTGCGAGCGTATCACCGTCGCTAAATGTAGAATTTTCTCTCTCATTAGGATCAAGATAAACACCGTTTAGTAAAACAAGATGTGCCGACTCTTTAGGAACATTAAATTTTTCAAGAATTGACAAAGCCGTTTCCGATGCAGGAATATCGAGCTTTGTAGCATGCTTTACTGCGTTTTCAGGCAAATATTGACTTAAACCCGCATATAACTTTAATGTAATTTCCATTAACGAGTTAAATGACTCCAGCGTTATGACCTATTGCTTGGGTATTTGCCAGATAGGCTTCCATTATTCTTGTCGGATCTTTTATTAAATGGTCCTTCCACTTACCTAATTTTAGCTTGGTTTGTATAAGCCCTCTAAGAACGCCTACGTGCTGGGTCAATCCAACTGCTTGCGCTCCAACCATGACATCATCTTCGAAAGAAAGGCTCAAATAGCGATAACGATTGTTGTCACTCAGTTTTGCGGATTCTCCGCCATCAATACCCATCCATAGACCATAAGAACTTGATATCAGACCCATCGTATCCAACACATTCATATTGACACATCCCTGGTGGACGGTATCTTTACCAGCCATATTCATGGCGGCAATACGTCCATGATCTGCTGCGGTAGGCTGTATAGCCTGTACACTATACTCACCGGTAGAAAAATCTTTGCCTTGGCAAACATCACCTGCAGCATAAATATCAGCAATATTCGATTGCAGACGGTCATTAACTAACACGCCTTCATCTGTTTCAAGCCCACTGCCTTCTAAAAATTTAATATTAGCAGCAACACCCGTTGCGGAAATAACCAAATCAGCATCAAGAACTTCGCCATTATCAAGTTTAACTTTAAGTGAATCGCCACTACCCTTTTCGATTGCATCAACCCGCGTTGAAGTATGTACGGAGACACCTTTGTCCTGACACCAACTTTTGATCATATTACCAGCAGTTTGGTCCATCATTCTGGGTACCATTCTGTCACCCATCTCAATTACGGTAAGATTTACTTTTCGTAACGCAAGGGATTCCAAAATAATACAACCAATAAAACCGGCCCCCATTAAAACGACATTAGAACCAGGCTTGGCTTTATTGACGATATTTCTGCCATCCTCAAGCGTCCAGCAAGAATGAATACCGGGTAAGTCCATGCCTTCTATAGGTGGTGTAATTGGGTGTGAGCCAGTTGCAATTAAGAGCTTGTCATAATTGATCGCATCCTGTTGTTCAAGATTCAATAATTTATTTTTTGGATCGACAGTACTTACTCTGTCTCTAATAATATCGATATCTTTATTAGCAAAATGTGATGAATCTTTTCTGAGATAGGTACCTTCTTCTTTAATCTTGTCGATTAAATAATATGGTAACGCCATACGAGAATATGGTGGTTCAGGTTCATCCCCAATCATAATTATGCTTGATGTTGGATCAACTTTACGTAATGTTTCTGCTGCTATAACACCTGATGGCCCTGCGCCTACAATCACATGCTTCATGTCTTTACCCCTCTAATGTTTTAACCGACTATAAACCAGAATCTACAGATCTAGGCTACAGACCCAGGCGAGAACGGGTTTCATCTGTCGGCACACCATCAAGTGTCCAACCTCGTACTTCATAGTATTCTGGCAACATTTTATGTAAATCATTAGCTCTGCCTTCTGCAGGACCTGTTTTTGCAGCATCTTTAAGAAGTCGCTTAGGTAATGTGTCGTCCTTTCCCGTAATCCCAGCAGCTAAATTATAATCACGTTCCATCGTCCAGATACGTTCACCAACTACCAAACATCGCTCCGCACTCCAATCGCCTTCACAGGCTGCATCTATTTGCGGTGCAATATCTTCTAGTGTCCAAGCGAATGTTGTAAATGCGCAGATCCCGGCAGAATCTACAACGGCTGTTGCGTCTTGAAAGGCCTTGACCAAGCCTGCTTTACCATCTGTAGCCAGTGGATCAGTCTTCTCAGGAATACCTAATATTTCTGATGCAACAGTATATCCACGAAGATGACACGCGCCCCGGTTAGAAGTGGCGTAAGCCAAACCAATACCCTGTATGCCACGTGGGTCATAAGCAGGAAATTCCTGACCTTTTACAGTCATAGATAGCTCAGGACGACCGTATTTTTCACACAATCTTTTAGAACCCTGCCCAAGCTCTTTACCAAAACCCTCGCCTCTTACAGTAACCTCTGTCGCCCAGAGTAGCGCTTCGGCAGAACCAAACTTCAGTTCCATACCACCGGTGTCTTTTACTGTAATAGCACCTTCTTCAAACAACTCCATAGCCGCGGCTATCGTCGCACCCAGTGATATCGGGTCAACGGCATCCTCATTACATAAGAAATTAGCAGCCGTAATTGCATCAAGATCATCAACGCCGCAATCAGACCCCAGAGACCATGCATTTTCAAACTCAAGCCCTCCAGAATTACCATGATATTGAGGTTTGTCTTTTACTGAAAAATGGTCTTTGTCTACGGTAGAAATACGCTGGCAGGCAATGGTACAACCAAAACATGCGCCATTCGTCGTTAAATTAGCCTTGCCGTCACTTTCACGAACTTCGAGCATGGCCTCACCTGAGATTTTACTCGCTCCTTCAAACTGAACTTCACGATGATTACGTGTCGGTAGTGCACCGACCTCGTTTATAACATTCATCAATACCTGTGTTCCGAGTGCTGGCAAGCCTTCGCCGGTAACCGCATTTTCCGCTAATACTTTCTTACCATCCTCAGATGCTTTGAAAAATGATGTCGGGTCACTAATATTTCCAACACCTAGGGTTCCGCGAATGGCAACTGCCTTGAGGTTCTTTGACGCCATGACGGTACCCACACCAGAACGCCCCGCTGCTCTATGCAGATCGTTGACGATGGCAGAAAACAAACAACCTTTTTCAGCTGCACGCCCCACTACTGCGATACGCACCAGTGGATCTTGATGTTTGGCATGAATCTGTTCGTCTGTTTCCCAAGCTGATTTACCCCAAAGGTCATCTGCGGGGATTAACTCCGCCTTATCATTTTCTATGTATAGGTAAACAGGCGTTGGCGACTTGCCTTCCAAAATAACCATGTCCCAACCTGCATTTTTCATCTCGTTACCGAAATAGCCACCTGAGTTAGAACAAGCAATACAACCAGTTAACGGACTCTTGGTGACTACTGAATATCGTCCTGCAGTTGACACCATGGTTCCGGTCAACGGACCTGTTGTCATGATCATCTTGTTATCGGGCCCCAAGGCATCACAGGTTGGGTCTGTCTCTTCAACCAAATATTTTGTTGCCAAGCCACGTTGACCTAAATAATCATTAGCCCATTGCATATTCAGTGGTTCAGTCGTAATCGAACCTTTTGTTAGATTCACACGTAGTACATTTCTAGTCCAAGCCATTTCGTATTCTCCTAAGCCTATGCGTTATCTTGCGGAAGATTTTGTGCTGCATGAGCACGCATTCTTTCCAAACCACTATGATCGGAATCTACATAGGTTATCGCCTGTGTAGGACAAGCCTTTGCGCATTCAGGGTCACCACCACATAAATCACATTTTTGAACTACAGCTGTCTGTTGATTGTAATTAACTGTACCGAATGGGCAGGCTATGGTGCAGACCTTACAACCAACACAGATGTCATCAATAACTTCTTTTGCTCCGGTAGCTTCATTTATAACAATAGCTTCGACGGGGCATGCATGTAGGCACCAAGCCTCTGTACATTGCGTGCATGTATAAGGAACGAAACGTCCTTCATCATGAAAAGTAAATATTTTAATACGCGATTTTGAAGGATTAAAAACGCCTTCTGCCTGATAGGAACAAGCCATTTCGCATTGTAGACAACCAGTGCATTTTTCTGGTTCGATCTGTAAAGATCTGAGCATTGTGTATACCCCTTGTTGGTGTTAATTCTTGATTTGAATTCTTAAAGATCCAATATCTAGCTAACAATTAGTGATTTTTAAATATCCATTAATACTATTTATAAATGTGAAGTATAAACATTATTTCTATTGATACCACCCAAATATAAACCATGAAATTGAGTTATTTTTCTATAGTAATTAGAGTGTTGCAAAATGCAGCAGCATGTAAATTACTGCTATGTTGCTAGTTTCATCGAGTAAATTATAACTATGTTGTTAGAAAATATGTAGTTACACATCATAGACAAACTGAATTTACGCTATAATCTAATGTATGATCGATGAATAATTTTAAAGATATGATGATGCAGCTGACAATAAACTAAATCAATGCCTCCTATCGAAACCAATAAGGCAACAATTCCACTAAATGCTGGTGCTTCTCAATATGCAGTAGCAACTGCATGGGAAAAATTTGTAGATACCGGCGAGCTAAACCATAAACGACTTCGCCCTGTTATTGCAGATAGTTGGCTTCGCTGCCGTGAATTAGGCATCAACCCTCATAGCAGCCGGGCACGTTCTGTAATTTCCAAAGAAGAGATCGAAACAAAACTTCATACTGAAAATTTTGGAGTTTCTGGAATGAATGTTCTCGATAAAATGTCTGAAACTGTCGATGACACAGGACATGCCCTTATTCTAGCTGACCATACAGGATGTATTTTATATTCAGTCTTTCATAAACACATACAGGATCATCTGGAAAGGGTTAATTTTAGACCCGGTGGTGAATGGCATACAGATGCAGTCGGTCCTAATGGCATAGGCACAACATTAGCAGTTGGCAAACCAGAAGTCGTTATGGGAACCGAACATTACTGCCAAGGTTGGAAGCCTTGGGTATGTTATGGTGCACCGATTCATAACCCGGGCGATCATTCTGTGCTTGGTGTAGTTGATATCACTGGTCCTGCGAACAAAGTCTGTGTCGAAGCTATGGCATTAGCTATATCTATTGCTCATTCCATTGAGTCCGATTTATCTGTTTTACAACTTACCAAACGTGAAAAATTACGCCAAGCCTACAGAAATCTGCGAATGAAATGGCCAAGTGATGCCAGTATTTCTGTAGATGAGTATGGTTTTGTCATTGATATGAACTCAGATGCAAATACCTTACTAAACACTCCTTCTTGTATTTTAAACCAATCTATCCATTTATATTTACCCAGCCTTACATACTATATCAATGCATGTATTTCTAATGGTGTTGAAATGGAATGTGAAGTTGAGTTGCAAAAAACGTTAATGAACAGCGCACGTTTTCGATTTACACCGATCATAGAAAATGGTGAACGTTTAGGTTGTTTTATTATGATTCTAGGCGGCGGCAAAATGCACCATGACACAACCAGCCTGCGTTCAAATGAGGATGAATTAATCAGAAAAACACTCGAACAAACAAGTGGTAATATCAGCAAGGCCGCCAGAATTCTAAACATAGACCGCGCGACGATCTATCGCCGACGTAAAAATTGGCAATGACAAATACAGTCTTACAAAAAGTCATACTGAAAAATCTTTAACATTCAGGCAATTTTCCTATCTATTTTGAATGGAATTTATCCTATATTGTATTGTCGAACTATTCAGTTACTTCAGCTATTTACATATGGCAAAATATAAACACTAACCTCTCATTACAGGCAACTTTTCATGTTGAAAAATTACATCGTAATTATAAAATCAAGCTTTATTGCAATACTATTAGCTTCTAATATTGCTCTTGCGGAAAACGTCCAAGTAAAATTCGCTTACATAGGGCAAAAAGATCATTCTGCATTGCTTGGTGCACAACAAGGTCTTAGCGAAGCTAACCTACAAGGCCAATTTCTCAATCAAATATACGAATTAGATCTAATATCTGCAGAGGATGCAAATACACACGACTTTTCTAATTACATCGCAGTCCTTACAGCAGTCGATACTGATTCCTATACAAAGCTTGCTGATACTCTGCCAAATATAGCTGTCTTTAACTTATCTATTAAGGATGACCAACTAAGATCAACTTGCATAAAGAATACGCTACATGTAATTCCAAGTAACGCTATGGAGACAGATGCCAAGAATCAATGGCAAAAGAAGAAACCCGATTCTACTGTGAATGCTCAAGCTTGGCATCCGGACTTTGTAAAATTCGCTGCACGCGATCTCAATAAACGTTTTAAAAAGAATCAGAAAAAATTAATGGATGATAATTCATGGGCTGGTTGGGCAGCAGTTAAGATGACATCTGATGCCGTTGCAAGAACAAAAATAAATGACCCGGCAAAGATGCTAAATTATCTTAAAACAGATCTTGCTTTCGATGGGCAAAAAGGAAGCGTTATGAGTTTCAGAGAAACGGGGCAATTACGACAACCTATTTTATTGGTTGAAAACAATAAAATTGTTGCAGAAGCACCGGTACGAGGCATTGCCAAACCACCAACATTAGACAGCTTAGGGATATTAAGCTGTGAAAAGTAGTCTACCTATCATATGAAATTAACACTAGTCAGGAGTTTTTAAATGAAAATGTATTTGGCACCAATAATATTTTTCGCCTTTGTTTGTAATTCAGTTAGTGCTGCACCGACTGGGCGTATCTTTATCACAAATGAGCGAGGCGACTCTGTTTCTGTTATTAACGGCAGCACATTAGATGTCGAAGCAACTATTGATGTAGGGGAGCGTCCTCGTGGAATTGGCCTCTCTCCAGATGGGAATGAACTTTATGTTGCAGTAAGTGAAGAAAATAAAATAAAAGTCATTGACCCTGTCTCACTCAAAATTCTAAGAGAATTCGAAGCTGGATCTGATCCAGAAACATTCGCTGTTCACCCTAATGGCAACATCTATATTTCAAACGAAGATGATGCAAAAGCAAGTGTGTTTGACCCAAAAACGGGAGCGCAAGTAGCGGAAATCAATGTCGGTCTAGAACCAGAAGGCGTTGCTATTTCACCTGATGGTAAACGCGTTATCGTAACCAGTGAATCGACTAATATGCTGCATGTTATTAAAGCGTCTGACAATACAATTGAGAAGAATATTCTTGTCGGTTCACGTCCACGAGCTGCTACGTTTACTCAGTCAGGTGACATTGCCTATGCAACAGCCGAGATTAGTGGCGAAGTTGTTAAAGTCGACATGAATACAGGAGAGATTCTGAAAAGAGGTAGCACTGGTGATAGTAAATCGAAACCTAAAGATGTTGTCTTAAGTAAGGATGAGTCCGTCATCTATGTCGCTGGTGGAAGAGCGAATAAAGTTGTCGTCATGGATGCTAAAACCCTAGAAATAATTACTGGCATTCCAGTAGGAAAACGCGTTTGGGGTCTGGCTATTAGTAAAAATGGTGAACAGGTATTTTCGACTGACGGTGTAAGCGGCACTGTCTCGGTCATTGATACCCGCAATAACGAAGTCATTAAAACTGTCGAAGTTGGTGAGTTTCCTTGGGGTGTCGTTATCAACGACTAGATGAATAATAATGGGGTGGCATTTTAGCTGCCCCAAATTTCACGCTTGTATGATGTTATATCTGATTGCAAGCCGTGCAATATCTGCAATGGTTGAAACGTTAAGCTTACTTTTTATTTGGGTACTATAATTCGCGACTGTTTTATAACTTAGACACAGTCGTTTCGCAATTTCACTGGTATTAGAACCTTCCGCCAACATACAGAAAATCTCAAATTCACGCGTAGACAGATCAGAAAGCAAGGAGTCTTGTCCTCTAGATTTCTCATAAGCTAATCTTTGTGCTAGCTCTGCATCTATGTACTTCTCACCTTTTGAAAGTCGTATTATTGCGTCAACAAGTAATTGTGGATCGGTGCTTTTAGTGATGTAACCACTGGCGCCTGCTTGTAATGCTTGCTCTACAAAGATAACTTCTTCATGCATGCTAAACACAAGAATTGTTGCCTTATTGTCGCGAGAACAAATACGCTTTATCGCCTCTATACCGCCTATGCCTGGTAAAGATAGATCCATAACAACCACATCTGGCATATGTGCACTATACAATTGATAAGCTTCCTCCCCGCTGCTTGCTTCTGCTACAACCGTTATCTCAGATGCGTTTTTTAATAACATATTATAGCCAGCGCGAACCACTGCATGATCATCAACTAACATTACATTTATTGTACTACTCATAAAACATCTCTTATGATTTGATTGGAATACTTATTTTGATCGATAAGCCATTATTAGGTTCACTAATCAGGTCGAATGTCCCATGGTTCATTTCGACTCTTTCTTTCATCCCGGGCAAGCCTAAACCCGTCATTAGTTTATCTTTATTTAAACCGACACCATCATCCTGGATATTCAGGATGATGTATTCTGAGTTAGAAGAAACAACTTTATTCATGGTTATTAGTATTTTGCTAGCAGACGAATGTTTTAAAGCATTGGTCAAACTCTCCTGAACAATTCTAAAGAGACTAATATTCAATAACTCTGTTAAATCATTTGGGATATCTGAAAACGAAAAATGACAAAAGATATCATCTTGTCGGCTATTCCAATCATCAATCATCGATTGCAATGCCTTTACTAACCCAAATTCATCTAAAACCGATGGCCGTAATCGATGCATCATGTTTTTTGCAACTTGATAAATATGATCTGAATATTCGATTATTGTTTTCACACTTGAATTGATGTGGTTCTTATCAGGATTCTTATCATTCATGATAGCCGCTGCAACAGCTTTAATAGCCGCAATGGTCTGGCCTAGTTCATCGTGTAGTTCCTGTGCGAGATGCCGACGTTCTTCTTCCTGAATTTCAAGTGAACGCTGAGTCAATGACTGGTTTTTCGCCTTACTCTCCAATAAAACTTTGGCCATATGATTAAATTGTTGAGAAATCCGATCTAGTTCAGGCAGGCGAAATCGTGGCAATTCTAATTGATAATTTCCTTTTTCAATATCGGATAAACCTGACAGTATTATGTCAATAGGAGCCAGATATTTCCCAATAGCCAGATATAATAAAATATTAGCCAAAACAATAAATGCTAATAAAAATATTAATATACTCCGAACTTCAGTCCAGTTTTCATCAATTTCATCAGCGGGATCCGCGCGAATGATTATTCCTTTGGGTTGTTCAACCGGATTATATAACCAATGTCTAATTTCGGTTGGAGGTGGCTCGACAAGGTTAACAAACCAATTTGGCGCTTTAATATCCTTCAAGACAGCAAATTCTTCAGCAGGAGTCAGGACATCATTTGGATTGTATATATCAATGTGAAGATGCCGTGTTAGATCTAGCTCGGAAAGCTTGCGTAACACTTGTATTTGCTTTTGTTCGTTCGCCTCCAAAGATGTCGAAGTAAATGCGACCTGAATCAATTGCAGAGCAAGATTTGCAGTCGATTCAACTTCATGTTGAACGGCAATACGTGCATTTGTAATAATATAAAAACTACTACAAATGAATAGGCTGATAAATAACAGGGTTATCAGCAAATTAAGCCTGATTCTAAGGCTCATTGAAATTCAACCTCTTGATTAAAGATTTTAGAAATAAAGCCGATCTAACTGATAGTCATATATATTCTAATTGAACTAACTATATTAAAAGTTATATTCTTAGGGTAAATTGTCAATTTACAATACAGCTATTAACTATTCAGTAACTATTTAATGAATTAGGAAAAATTCCTGATGGACATGCACATCAAATTATTTATTTTACCCCTTATCTTGGGGCTTACGCTTTCAAATGTTTCCAGTGCGGAAACTACCACTCTGGATTCAGCAGTAGATACTAAGCTGCAGGCTCAAAAAGATGTCGTAAAATCACAGAACAAAGTGGACACTCTGGTAACTCAGACCAAAGACTTGGTTCAGGAATACCGTGATGCAATACGTAAGACTGACAGCCTTGGTACATATAATGGTCAATTATCAAAATTAATTAAGCAACAAAAAGTTTCCTTGAATGCTATTAAACGTCAACTTGACAATGTCGAAGAAACTCAGCGAAACATTGTGCCTTTGATGATTAAGATGATCGATACATTAGAAAAATTCGTTGAGCTTGATCTTCCCTTCTTAACTCAAGAACGTCAACAGCGCGTAGCCGACTTGAAAAGCATTATGGATCGACCTGATGTAACCCTGCCAGATAAATATCGCCGCATTATGGAAGCCTATCAAATAGAAATGGAATATGGCCGCACAATAGAAACTTATTCTGACACTGTGAAAATAGATTCCCAGGAGTTTACAGTTGATGTCTTACGAGTTGGTCGCTTGTTGATTAGCTTCCAAACACTGGACGGTAAAATGAGTGGCATGTGGAACAAGGAAACAAAGTCTTGGGAAAAAGTTTCCTCTGAATATGACCGTTCCATTAAGCAGGGTATACAAATTGCAAAAAAACAGGCACCACCTGAATTGGTTAAACTGCCGATCAATTTGGCAGGGAAAGAATAATGAACAGATTATTGTTTTTAAGCTTATTCATCTTCCTGGCACCTGTTTCTGCTGAAGAACCCAATGATTTACAATCATTATTAGAACAGGTGAAAAAAGAGCGCTCTCAGGAAAAAGAGGTGCTTGCTAAAAGAGAATCGAAATTCAAAAGTGCTCACAGCAAGCAAAAAGGATTATTAGATTTAGCGCTAAAAACACTGGCGAAAGAAGAAGCTCGCAGCGCAACACTAAGAAACAATTATGATACTTATGACCTTGAGATTACCCGTCAAAATGCAGTCTTAAAAGAGAAAATGGGCGCTCTCGGTGAACTTGATGGCATCGTCAAGCAAATAGCGGGAGATTTAGATGTAATTATCGATACATCTCTCGTATCTGCACAAAAACCCAACCGCGATGAGATACTTGATGTCTTAGCTAATCGTAAAGAATTACCTTCTTTAGAGGAACTGGAAGAGCTCTGGATATTGGCTATGGATGAAATGGTCGAATCTGGAAAAATTGTGACCTTCCCTGGAAAGATTGTCACCGCAGCAGGCAATGAAATAGAACAAAATGTAACCCGTATTGGTGTTTTTAATGCTGTATCCGCCGGTCGATTTTTAAGAAATTTGCCTGACACAGGAAAATTAATAGAACCTGGTAGACAACCAGGTCAACGCTTTTTAGATATGGCACAAAATCTCGAAACTGCTAGTTCAGGGATTCATGCATTCCCCATCGATCCAACTCGTGGCGCCATGCTCGCGCTTCTGGTCCAAGTACCCGATCTTAAAAATCGAATTGAACAAGGTGGTCTTGTTGGTTACGTCATTATATTCATTGGCCTGATAGGTGTTTTAATATCTTTAGAACGTTTAATACTATTAGTAACAACTAGTCGTAAGGTTAAAAAACAACTCAAGAGTAAAAAAGCTGGTGATAATCCTTTAGGACGTATTATGAAGGTCTATGAAAAGAACCCTGATATTGATACAGAAACACTGGGACTGAAGCTAGACGAAGCTATATTAAAAGAAATGCCCAGGATTCAACGTGGTCTGGGAGCTCTTGCATTACTTGCGGCAGTATCTCCCCTGCTCGGTTTACTTGGAACGGTGACGGGTATCATTGAAACATTTCAATCTATAACACTCTATGGGACTGGCGATCCGCGTGTAATGTCTGGTGGTATTTCACAAGCCTTAGTAACTACTGTTATGGGTCTGCTGGTTGCTATCCCCTTGTTGTTATCTCACAGTTTTCTATCTTCTAAAAGTAATGCTTTAATTCAAATTTTAGATGAGAAGAGTACAGCTTTCGTTGCACTACTTGCTGAGATAAATCGTATCAAAAAAAATGTTTGACCAGATAGATATCATGAGGGACTTCTTCGCTAAAGGCGGCCCCGTCTTTACTGGCGTTTTTGTTTTGTCTATATTTCTCTGGGCATTAATCATTGAGCGGTATTATTTTTTATATAAAGTTTACCCAGTACGGCTTGAAGCTATTGTTCAACAATGGCAAAGACGACGTGAAAGGTCTTCATGGTTTGCACTTAAAATAAGAGATGGTTTATTAAGCGAAATTTCAATCGAATTAAAACATAATCTGATCCCCATACAGGCTTTGACAGGAATATTACCGCTACTTGGTCTACTGGGTACTGTCACCGGTATGATCGCCATATTCGAAGTCTTAAACGTCTTTGGCAATGGCAATGCACGAGGTATGGCAGAAGGAATATCCAGAGCACTGTTACCGACAACAGCAGGATTGGTGACTTCTATCATCGGCATATACTTTAGCGCCGATCTCTACAAGCGGACTAAAACTAAAGAACTAATGGCTAAAGAGTTACTAACACACAACTAATTATGAGACATACTCACACTAAGCAAGAATCTGCTGCCGAAAGCGTCAATCTAACACCGCTTATCGACATGGTGTTTATCTTGTTGATATTTTTTCTGGTTACTGCATCTTTCACTAAAGAATCAGGTATTGATGTTGATCGACCAACAGCACAAACTGCTGTCAGAGAAGAACAAGGCAGTATGATCATTGGCGTCAGTAAAGACGGAGAAATCTGGATTGACAGTCAAAAGGTTGATATGCGTGCAGTTCGTGCCCATGTGGAACACCTCCATGCTCAAAATCCAGAAGGAACTGTTATCATTCTTGCCGATCAAAATGCGCGCACAGGGACCACGGTTGAAGTACTTGATCAAGTTCGTCTGGCTGGCGTGTCCAATGTGTCTATCGCAGCATCAAATGAGTAATTAATACTTATCATTGTGTGAATCATGCAATTCTCAAAACTGAATATTCTGGATACCGTGAAGATCCCATCAGTAATTATTATTGCAATCGTTTTAAACATAGCGATTTTCATCTTGATTCAGCAACTGGTAAGCAACGAACATGCACTTGAGTTAAACTTGTCTGATATCAACCTTGTTGAATTCTTACGTCTAGAACAAAAACCTGAACCACCTAAACCAAAAAAAGAAATTGAAGAGATAGAACCACCGCCACCGGAAGAAGAACCTCCTCCTCCAGAAATGGTTGAGCCCCAAATTGAAAAACCTCAAACCATGCAAACGGAATTATCTCCGCCTGATATAAACATGCCTTTATCGCTATCTGGCACTCCTTATCTTGGTGACTTTGCGAAAAGCACAATAAAACCGAAGCCTCGCAGTAAGCCATCAAGACCTAAAATTGATACCAATGTAGTGCCCACTTTAAGAGTCCCACCTGTTTATCCCCTGCGTGCTTTGCGTAGTGGTATTCAAGGTGTTGTTACTGTCGAATTCACAATCGCTATTGATGGCTCAGTTAAAAATGCTGTAATTGTAAAAGCTAAACCACCTAAAATTTTTGACAGCGCTGTTTTAAAAGCAATATCTAAATGGAAATACAACCCGGATATCGTTGATGGTAAGCCTACAGAAAAACGTGCACGTCAAGACGTCAAATTTAAATTAAAACGATGATAATACTTCCACAAAGACCATTATCAAAAAGCATTTTATTCGTTATGCTCGTGCTCTTTTGCGCTTCTCTCCTTGCTGAAGAAAAGAAAAAGACTTATCAATTAGAACCTAATGTGCATGCTGAACTAATAGGAATCCATAAACAAATCGATGAAGGACAAAATGGCAAGGCTATTGAAAGACTAAAAAAATTAATCTCATCAAACAATCTTAAAGCTTATGATTCAGCCGTTGCCTATCAAACCATGGGCTTTGCCAAAAGTAATATTGGCGAGTTCAGTGATGCTGCAAAACATTTTATCAAAGCATTATCTCTTGATGCTTTACCGGCAGATGTTACCCATGGCTTAAACTACTCTACCGCGCAGTTACTAATTCATATAGATAAGACAAAAGAGGGTTTAAAATACTTATCGAAATGGTTTGCTAATGAACCCAAAGCAACTGGAGACGCACATATATTAGCTGCAACGGCTTATTATTATCTGAAAGACTATAAACAACTAATTATTCATGTGGAGAAGGCTCTAGCTCTATCCAACAAGCCGCCACTAAGCTGGTATGAGCTATTGTTAGCTGGTTATTATGAGATAAAAGAATATAAAAAATCTGCCGCACTACTTGAAACAATCATCAATAAGCACCCCAAGAAAACTAATTATTGGTTACAACTAGCCGAGATCTACCAACGCCTGAAACAGGATAAGAAAGCATTAGCTATATATGAACTGGCCTATGCGAAAGGCTTACTAAAAAAAGATGACATCAACCGATTAATCAGCAACTACCTATATTTGGAAATGCCATACAAGGCCGCTACCATCCTTGAAAAGGAAATGGCAATCGGTGATATCAACCCAGACATTAAAATGTTGACGCTACTCGCTGACAGTTGGCTACTTGCTCAGGAAAATCAGAAAGCTGAACCTGTATTTAAAGAAATCATCAAAAAGTTTAATGATGACCATACTCGGCTTCGTTTAGGCCAACTCTATATTGAAGCAGAAGAATGGAAAAAGGTAATCGATGTACTTGATGTTGAGTTCGCACCTGAAAACAAGGTTTTATTATCCAAAGTTAATCTTCTCCTAGGTATTGCACAATACCATTCTAAAAACATGGATAAAGCAACACGCGCTTTTACCCATGCATTATCTGACAAATCAACAGAAGAGCAAGCTAGTTGGTGGCTGAAGCACTTGAAGAATAAAACAACAAAAACACAGGACAGTTAAGTAACTGTCTTATTGAAACGCTTCCAATAACTTAATTAATTCGTTCGCGGTTTGAATTCGATTACCCGGTTTCTTTGCTAATAGAGAATCGATAATGTCCTGATATTGTTTCAACTTGCTTGGAAGTCTTGGAATGGGGGCATGAATGTGCTGGTAGATTAGCGAAGCAGCGGTTGCTGCGGTAAAAGGCTTATCTCCCGTAAGTAACTCATATAATATCACGCCGACACTGTACATGTCTGAGCGTGTATCAATATCACCACCCTCGCCTTGTTCAGGACTCATATAATGGGGAGTGCCTAATATCTGCCCCATTGTCGTAATGTCATTCACCTCATCTATCTTTTTTGAAATACCAAAATCTGCTAGCGCAAGACTGTCATCGCCACGAAACATAATATTGGCCGGTTTAAGATCTCTATGCACAACATTGATAGCATGGATCTGTGCAAGTCCATAAGCAATATGAGTGGCATAGATAATAGCTATTTCATGATTTAGACCTAACTCGGAGCGTTGTTTTAAATCACCACGAGAAAAGAATTCCATTGCGATATAGCCGTACTCTTCAGTTATTCCATGCTCATGAATCTTAACGACGAAGGGTGAGTTTAAACTGGCTATTAAATTTGCTTCCTGAATAAAGCGCTTCACTAGCTTAGGTTCATGTACTCGCGTCAAATCAAGCACTTTTAAAACAACCGTCATTTTGTCTGTCACACGTTCTGCCAAATAAACTTTTGACATAGCCCCTTCACCAATCATACGGACAAATTTATAACCAATATCTAAGCCGGTATCCGGAACCGCATCTTTCTTATGTGCCTTTCTGATAATCTGAGTGGCGTCATTTATCTCATTTTCTTGATCTGTATTCGACCGTTTTGAAAATTCAGTAGCTTCATCAACCATTTCAGCAATGCGCTTAGGCTTGATATCAACCTTATTGATATAATCCGCTGCGCCTAATTTTATCGCTTTAACAGCGATATATTCATCACCTTCAGCAGTAAGGACAATCGTCGGAGGAAAACCGGGCTTATTTCTAAACTCTTTAAGCCACTTTAAACCATCTTCAACTGGGCCCAGTTTATAGTCCAAAAATAATACATCGTATTGGAACCACTGAAAGTTGTCGGGGGGTTTGCCCAGATTATCAAAATCATATTCGATGATTTCTACATCTTTCAGCTCTTTATTCAGATATAGCCTGAGTAAGGCCCTGAAATCACTGGAATCATCGATTATTAAAATTTTCATATGATTTTTTAGTCTTTAAAAAGCATGTGCCATTTATGACAAAAATGATTTTATTTAAAAAACAGTTTTAATTCAATCAATTATCGAATTTTAGTCATCCTGTTTATTAAAAAGAAAATACAGAAAACCTTATTTTTGAGCAACAATTGTTAATTTTCTGTTTAAGCAACTATCTATCCGCCCATCTAGAGATTATCGTCATCTGTCGATAATTCTTTGATTTAAATCAGATATCAGAATTTATTATTTACTAAATCTGCCAAATTTCAGCATGATGGCCGGCATGATAAGCAGATTAAGTATAGTTGATGATGCCAAGCCGCCAATAATGATTGCTGCCATCGGCCCCATGATTTCGCGACCAGGATTATCGCTATTAATGGCTATGGGTAACATTGCCAATGCCGTTACTAATGCCGTCATCAAGATGGAAGGCAACCTTTCCTTTGCCCCTTGTATTGCCACATCAAGATTCCAGGGCAACCCTTCTTCCTGTACCAAGTACTGATAATGAGAAACCAGCATGATTGAATTTCTAATGGTGATTCCAAAGAGCGTAACAAACCCCACAAGAGAACCAACAGAAAGCCCACCACCGGTAATCAATACCGCTATTACACCGCCTACTAGTGCAAAGGGTAGATTGATTAACATCAATAACACATGCCTAAAACTACCAATGGCGATGTAAATTAACATCATCACGATTGCCAACACTAAACTCGATAGTACAATCAGTTCCTCTTTTGCCTTAGCTTGTTCAATTGCAGCGCCGGTAAATTCTGGATAAATTTCAGCGCTGAATTCAACCTGTGCAAATACGGTCTCTTCAAGATCATTCATAAAGCTAACAATGTCTCGATTAACAACATTGCTAGTTACGCTTTGTAGTCGTTGCCCATCCTGATGCAAAATATTGTATCGACCACTCTGTTGTCGAATATCCGCAAATTCTGCCAGGGGCAACAACAATCCTCCGGCAGTTTTTATGGGCAAATGACGCACATCATCAGGTGTTTGTCGTTTATTTTCAGGAAGGCTTACGACGACATCGAAAATACGGTTGTCTTCCTGATATTTCGCAACGGATAAACCTTCGAATGCAGTTTTGACACTATTCACAATTTCAAGCGGAGCAAGACCGTGCTCTTTTAATTTATCCAGACGTAATGCAATCTGTAATAGTGGCGTCGGAGAGGATGACTGAACTTGCACTCCGCTTGCACCTTCGATTGTTTTCATTACTGCAGCAACTTCCGTCGCCTTTTTATCTAGCGCATCAAGATCATTACCATAGATATTAACCACTATCGGTGTGGTATATCCCGAAATAGTTTCGTGTATACGTTCAGATAAAAAATTATGCGCTTCATAGCGTAAGCCAGGAAAATTATTCAATGTGTCTCGTATACTATCTAATACTTGCTGTTGTTCTGAACCGCTTAAGCTGGTATCTAAATCAACTTCAAATTCACTGTAGTGACTTCCAAATGTATCTGCACCACGTTCTGCCCTACCTGACCAGAGAGAAACAGAAACCACACCCGGAATATCCATAAACAATTTTGAAACTTGATTCCCTGAACGAATCGATTCTTGTAATGACGTCCCCGAAATACTTGAAGTATGAACAATATAATGCCCTTCTCTAAGATTAGGTATAAATTGCCCGCCAACACCCGGCAATACAGATAAACCGGACAAGCAAAAGAGTATTGTTGAAATAATCACCAGATAAGGTGAACGAGAGATCAGCGTTAGTGATTTTGCATAATACGGCTGCAATATATTGATTAATGGTGGCTCAATATTTTTCAGTTTGTCTTTTGCCAAGAGCAAATAGCACAATGCAGGCGTTACCGTTAATGCAACTAATAACGACATCATGATTGACAGTATGTAGGCCATTCCCAATGGAGCAAATAATCGTCCGGTAATACCACTTAGGTGCAATAAAGGAACAAAAACTAAAGCCACAATGAAGCTGGCATAAACAACTGAACCTCGCACTTCCATAGAAGCATTGTAAACAACTTCTTTCATTGGCAAGGGATTGCTTAAAAGTTTATTTTGCCGCAAACGTCGAAATATATTTTCAGTGTCAATGATTGCATCATCAACAACCTCGCCTAATGCTATAGCCAAACCACCAATCACCATAATATTCAAATTCACGCCAAGTTCTAATAACACTAGAATGGCCGTCAATAATGACAAAGGAATTGCCATCACTGAAATAAATGCTGTCCTAAAGTTGAATAGAAAAATCACAAGTACCGCAACAACAAATAAACCGCCTATCAATAGATGCCCGGTAATACTACTCACCGAACGTTCTATATAATTAGCCGGGCGAAATAAAGTAGGATGAAGTTTGATATCGTTATCAGCAAATATCTTATCGAGATCTTGAATGGCTGCTTCAACAGCATTCGATACATTCAATGTATTTGCACCGTATTGACCGATGACCATTAAAACAATGCCTTCTTTACCTAATATGGACCCAGCGCCAAAGGTTGGCTCTGCTCCGTAATCAATATTAGCAACATCACCAAGTGTAATACTTACGCCATCAATATGTTTGACGACTACCTGTGCAAGTTCATCTATTTCCTCAGGCAAGCCGGTTAAACTTAAACTCAAGCGTTGATTATTATTCTCAATGAAACCAGCGCCAAATATCCCTGTCGCTTGTTTCGCTGCATCAGCAACTTCATTAATTCCTATATCATATTGCCGAAGTTTATTTTCATCGATCTGGATTTGTAACTGCTTTATATCGCCACCAAAGACATTAACATCTGCGACACCCGGCACACTTAATATAGTCGGCACCAGATTCCAATCAACCATGCTGCGTAATTCCATCATGTCTTTGCTAGATGATGTCACACCCATGGTTAATATTGTTGCCGATGATGATGCCATAGGTACAGGAACAGCAGGACCAACGCCTTCAGGCAATAAATTAATTAACCCAGCAAGCCTTTCTGAAACAAGCTGGCGATTACGATAGATATCCGTATCTTCTTCAAAATAAATATTTACTATAGATAAACCTTGTATAGATTCTGAACGCACATGGTCGATACCAATCAGCCCGGACAAAGTTGTTTCTATTGGTCTGGTGACGAGGATTTCGACTTGTTGTGTTGAATAGCCAGGCGCTTCTGTTTGCACGACAATCAGATTCGGAGAAAACTCAGGAAAGATATCAAGACCTGCTCGGGATAATTGATAGATGCTATACATCATTAATAGCATAGCAATCGCTATTACCACTCCACGATGATTAATAGAAAACCTGACGAGCGTTGCTAACATGATAATGCTTTATATTTAATCATCATTCTCGTCGGGAATAGCCCACTTGAATTCTTCCGACATTAAGGTCTGTCCACCTTCAGTAACTACTAAATCATTACCAATCAGCAGTTTGTCTTCCAATAACCAACCATTATCAATTTTTTTAGCCTTGCCCAGAGGTTTTCTAATAAAGAATTCTTCCCCATGTTTAACATATACCCACGGTTCATTGGCATACCAAACAACAGCTTTATCCGTAATAAAATAACCCTCGCTAATATTGCCACTCTCCTCTACCCATGCGAACAAACGCATTCTCGATCTCACTTTCTGTGAATCAAGTAAATAAAAATAACTCTCTCCATAAAGTGGATTATTAACCTCTTTTGCTTGTTCAAGATAAAGGGTCTTTTGCGCTGTTTCTCTTTTATTTAAGCCACTGACAAAGACTGCTTGATTCTGGTAGTCCAGCGATTCACTTTTGGGTAAAGATAACAATATAAGTGCTTTTTGTTGCGCAGTTATTTCATTGAACGCACCCTGCTGTTCTTTATCAAAAATAAGCTTAGATAATTTGTCACCCCAACTAGATTTGGCCTTGAAAACAAAACCATTCACACGTGTATTGACTGCATTTAGTTCAGATGATTTTTGATCACGTTCAAAACGGAGCTTCTCCAGTTCACGCGTTGAAAGACTTTTTGCTTTATGCAATGCCTCTGCGCGCTCCAGGATTTTATTATGATTATTTAAATCATTCTGCAATACCTTACGTTCTGCTAATAAATTCTGATGCTCTGCCTTCAAAGAGACCAACGGTTGCACATCTATAACTTCTGCATATGCAATAAACTCTGGTCTGATTGAAATACTTTTTAACGGCTCAAACTTCAGCCCTGACGCATCAGCAACTTCTTCATCCAGTGCTATTGCTTTATAACCATCAATGATTAAGATTCTTTCTTCTTCATCCTCTTCATCATCATTTTCATCTGCATTATCATTTACTATTAAGTCACTTATTAGATCACTGTCTTTATCAATAGTACGGACAGCCAGAAACATCGCTAAACTAATAATCAGTAAAATAAGGAAGGATTTAATTAACCAATTCATTATTACTTCTCTCTTCAATCTGTTTTAACCATGAGGCCACAACATCATTTATATTTAATTCGGAATGCGAATTTTGTAACAGGTAATCCATTTCCAACATAGCATTAATAGCATTATTATAAACCGCAATTTGCTCTTGCCTTGCTTTATAAAATTCTTTCCTATTTCTTAATAATGCAACACTATCTAAGCCACCAATGTCTATTTGAGTTTTTATTTCGTTCGCACGTAGTTCTATAGATTCAATAATTTCATCACTTACTTGAAGAGCTTTTTTGTGGCGTATTATTGAGCGATGTATTTTATACAAGGAACTCATCAATTCTTTCTGTAATACAATTATTTTTTGCTGCTTTATTTTACGTTCTTCAAGTGCAGCTAATATATTCATATTTTGTTCTGTGTTTTCAAAAAGTGGCAAAATCCATGATGAACCCAAAGACCAGATATTATCGGATTGTTCAAATATAAACCCGGGCGATAACACGATATCTGGATATTGCTTTTCGATCTTTAGTCGGAGGTCTGCTTCTGACAAAGCATATTGATTTAATGTAATTGCCATATCTAAATGGTTTTCTAACATAATCTTCTGCAAATCAGTAAGTTTAGCTGAAATATATTTCGACTCTTTATATTCCGAATTTGCGAATAACAGCGGAGATATAGTCGCTATATTAATTCCATCTAGTTCTGGATATGCTAAGTGGGTCATAGCCAATAACTCATCCACCCGATCTTGCAAAGTATTTTCTTGAACAGTCAACTGAAATACGCCTTGCTGTAATTCTAACTTTGTACTGTTTAATTCAAATTGACTCACTGCACCTAATTCAAATTGGTTTTGCAACTGGGCTAATAATTCCTTTAGGACGTTTATTTCATTTCTTAATTCTGAAATAGTCGCCTGTTGAACAATATATTGATGATATCGCTTTTCAAATAAACCATATCGTTCTAAAGCAAGTTGGTTTATCTTCAGACTCGCATTTAATAAATTCACTTCTGCTTTAGCTTTTCTTGCTTCTTGCTTACTTTTACGCTCGTAAATAAAGCTCAAAACTGAACCAATAGTCCATAAATTTGATGTATCAGTATTATCGCTATGATGTGCAAACGGCAATGAAATTTGTGGATTTATTATATAGTCGCTATGGTCAACGACAATTTTCGCTTGTTTCCATTTTTTATAAGCCACTTGCATTTCTGGGTCATAAAATAGGCCAGTCAAAAACAAGCGATTAATAGAAAATGCATTACTTTTCAATTCAACAGCCAATACTCCATTCTCTTTTAGAAAACGGCTTAGCTCAGGGTTATCTATGGTCCAGGAATTGATTTCTGTGAACACCTCTGCAAAATTAACAGGTTCTTCCTGATAGACGTGTTTCGCACAACCCTGTAGGCCCATGCAAACCAGGAATAAAATAAAAAAACATTTCATAAACTGAGTCGCAGACTTAGGTATAGTGCTAAATCGTATTAATTGAAATGGCATATTTAAAGAGAATCGAATTACTTGTGTTTATTATTAATTCTCATCTATTAGCAGCTTAAAATGCTACTTTCGTTAAATGAGTAAATATTTTATGTCTATGAATAATATAGTTATTGTCCTCCTTTGTCTGTTGATTATTCCCGCATCTTCCTTTGCAGAGACTGGTTTGTCAGACGAATGCGAAGAATTCAGGTCATTCCCAGAGAAAACTGTCGAGAATGCAGCGCCAAATGAAGCTAGCCCATTCAAGAAAGGCTTACTTTGGAAAGTTGAAACCCCTCAAGGAAAGCTTAATTACCTGTTCGGCACCATGCACTCACAGGATTATGCCGTTAGTAGATTCCCCCCCGAGGTACGGCTTGCTCTGGTTAAAAGCAAAACATTGATTCTGGAAACGATTCCAGATGAAGAGGCTAATCAGGCCTTCATAGATATGATGTATTTTAAAGATGGCCAACAACTGGACAACATCCTTGAAGCAGAATTTTTTCATGAATTAAAAAACCGGATAACAGGCTATGGCGTTGAACCCGAAAAATTGAAGCACCTAAAACCTTGGGCAGCATTTAGTCTAATGGGAAGACCCAAACCTGTTAGGGCGCCTACTCTTGAGAGCAATCTATTACGCTTTGCACAACAGCATATGCTAAAAGTAAAATCTCTGGAGTCGATGCGGGAAATACTTTCAGCGCTAGATGACTTGCTAATGGATGACCAGTTAACCATCCTAAAAGATACCATCTGCAATCACGATGAAATAATTCGGGAAACTAAAACTCTGGTCGATATCTATGTAAATCGCGATCTTGCCGGATTGGTGGCATTCAATAAACAGCCGCATCATGACAAAGCAGTTTTCGACCGCTTTATGCAGAGCGTACTATACGACCGAAATATAATAATGCTTGAAAGAATAAAAAAAGCATTCGGCTATGGGAATGCCTTTGTCGCCGTTGGTGCATCTCACCTGACGGATGAGAAAGGACTACTGAGTTTATTGTATAATCAGGGCTATATTCTTTCACCTATCTACTGATCACTTGTCTGTTTTATATCTAATTTCTTACTACAGAATAACTGATTAGCGGAAAGTATGATCTAGATCAATTTTTGATAATATTTATATATTAATTACTGCTGAATTTAAGCGAAAAATATTTGTTACGTTACTTAAAAGCTAGTGTCATTAAGGCTTTTTCCGCGAGATACCATTAGATCACACCCAAAATTGACAGAAAAAAACACCTTGATTTTTTCATTGCTGCAGCGCATCATTTTATTGTTGATTCATTTAAAAAGCTAAAAATATTAAAGCATCCAATATCTTTACCTTTTTAAATTTATTTGAGGCACTAGTATGAAAAAAAGTAACACCATCTGCTCATCCATTTTAATGACAGCATCATTAATGTTCAGTAATTTCGCAATCGCTGATGCTGCGATGGAAAAGCTTGCAATGGATAGTGGCTGCATAACATGCCATAGCATTAATTCTGATAATCCGGGCGATAATTCATCAAAAGAGTTACCTATTGGCCCATCTTTTTATGACATTTCTACTCGTTTTCATAGCAATGAGCATTATGTCACTTACGAAGAGCTCGTTCGCACCATTAAGTACGGCAGTAGTCCATATCGTTCTCACTGGAAAGATAAAATAACTGGTTTGGCGATGCCACCAAATAGTGAAACGATGTCCGATATTGATATGAATAAATTATTGATTTGGATATTGTCGTTAAATGATCAACAGAGTTAAACATTGATCTTTATGTAAACCAAAAACAGTGAGCCAAGAGGCCCACTGTTTTGAGAATGAATACATCTATATATTTGTATGAATTGAATTTATAAATACTTTTACTGTTCCTCGGCTCCATTACGACCCATTACTTCATCAAACTTTTCCTTTTGCTCTGCGCTCGCTTCACTCTGATAACGTTCTTTCCATTCTGAATACGGCATACCATAAACAATTTCTCGAGCCTTGTCATAATCCATTTCGATTTCTTTCTCTTCTGCTGCAGCTAAATACCATTTTGATAAACAATTGCGGCAAAAACTGGCTAAGTTCATAAGATCAATATTTTGTACATCCGTATGCTCTCTTAGATGTTCTACTAAACGACGAAACGTCGCAGCTTCAAGTTCAATTTTTGTCTGTTCGTCCACTTTAGCTAACCCTCATGATTTTTGATTTATGTGCGATGCAACATCGGTTATCATAACGTTTAATTCCATTATTATATAGATCAGGTCAAGTATGGCGGAGAATAACAAGGCACTTCATAGAATTGTTATAGTCGGCGGTGGCGCAGGCGGTCTTGAATTGGCAGCAAGGCTTGGTAAGAAGTTAGGGAAAAAGAAAAAAGCCGAAATCACACTCGTCGATGCCACATTGACTCACTTATGGAAACCGCTTCTTCATGAAGTCGCAGCAGGTACCTTAAATTCCTACGAAGACGAATTGAGTTATCTCGCATTAGCTCATAAAAACCATTTCAGATTCAGACTTGGTCGCATGGACACCCTAGACAGGGAAAAACAAGAGATTAGCCTGCAACCAACGCTTGATAAAAATGGCGAAGAATATATTCCACGGCGTACCTTCAAATATGACACCTTGGTGTTTGCTGTTGGCAGTATAACCAATGACTTTGGTATTAAAGGTATAAAAGAACACTGCATGTTTTTAGATACTCGAGTAGAAGCAGACTTATTCCATCAACATTTTTTCAGAAATGCTTATACGGCTCATGCACAAACCACAGGGCTGCGTGAAGGTCAGTTGAAGATTGCTATTGCCGGAGCTGGTGCAACTGGAGTTGAGTTATCCGCTGAATTGCATGAAGCCATTAACCAATTAGTCGAATTCGGTCTTGATGGTATCCCTAAAGAAAATGTAAAAATCACAATAATTGAAGCCGCAGAAAGAATACTACCTGCCCTGCCGCCAGATTTATCAGAAAAGACGACAAATGCACTCAGTAAAATAGACGTTGAAGTTTTAACAAACCATCGGATTTCTGAAGCGACTGAATTGGGTTATGTTACAGATAAAGGTGGGCTCATCCCCTCTGAAATTAAAGTCTGGGCGGCAGGCATTAAAGCGCCTGACTTCTTAGCAGAAATAGCTGGCCTTGAAACCAATAGAATTAATCAGCTCGTTGTAAAAGAAACATTGGAAACAACGCGCGATAAGAATATTTTTGCATTGGGTGACTGCGCCGCATGCCCCATGAAAGGCACGGACCAAAACGTACCGCCACGGGCTCAGGCTGCTAATCAGCAAGCAACTATGTTGCTTAAATCATTAATCAATCGCATAAATAATAAACCCCTGCCAACATATACTTATGTTGATTACGGTTCATTAATAAACTTAAACCGCTATTCAACTGTTGGTAATATGATGGGCAATCTATTGGGTAAAAAAGCAGGCAGCGTAATGATTGAAGGTGTTCTGGCCAGATTTGTTTATTGGTCACTCTATAAAATGCATCAAGTTGTCATTCAGGGGGTAATTCGCGTGACACTAACAACTATTGCGAACTTTCTGACACAGAAGACAAAACCAAGAATGAAATTACACTAGATTATTGATTAGTGCCGCTACCGATCAAGTTCAGCAGATTCTAATCTGAGTTATTGAGGTCGCATGTAGTAGGCTGTTAAAAATTTTTATATGGTTTCGGCATTTCGTTATTTAACGTAATACTTCTCTCGTAAGACTTTACTCCTCAACCCTTACAAGTTCATCTTTAATTTTCTTAAGTATTGAAATATAGTTTTCAACACCTTGTGCACCGGTCACAAGATGCTGCTGATTTATGACCATGGCGGGTACACCGCTAATGCCTCGGTCAATCCAAGATTTTTCTTCATCCCTAATGTCTTTTGCGAAACGGCCGTCCTCTAAAATTTCTGATGCTTCTTCTGGATTAAGCCCAATATTTCCAGCAGATACGGCTAAGACACCTGGATTGCCAACATGAAGTCGACGAGTAAAAAACGCATTAAACAACTCCATTTTAAGCTCGTGCTGCATCCCTTTCGTAGCCGCCCAATGTAACAATTGATGAGCCAGAAATGTATTGTACATGCGCATGTCATCGGCATAATTAAATTCGAACCCAAGCTCTGCTCCCAGCGCTGTAATACGCGCACGAGCCTCCACGCTCCCTTCACTAGTTGTTCCATATTTTGCTGCGGTATGTTCACGGAGATTTTCTCCTTGTGAATCCATCTGCGGATTGAGTTCAAATGGATGCCAAATGATATTCGCCGTCAAGTCAGTCGCAAGAAGCGCCTTTTCTAGTTGTTTGAAACCAATAATACACCATGGACATACAACATCAGATACGATGTCAAAGCGAATTGATTGTTTAGGAATGATCGTCATTCTCTCTTAACTTCCGATTTTTGTCGGCTGCGGTCGTTGCATTCTGAGGTCAATACTGTACGTCGTCAAAACCTTTTGGACAGGTAGCGGTTTGATTTAAGAGACACATTAGTTCATCAATAGGTTATGTGCTTCACTTGTTGTTTATCGTAATGCATTTGTCGTCTCATCGCTAACGTGTTT
>Ga0209630_10000158_pt1 | contig 77264 bp, 66 predicted proteins | sample COG_01_FD_184745 | JGI IMG/M metagenome (GOLD analysis project Ga0209630, IMG submission 184745) | Pelagic Microbial community sample from North Sea - COGITO 998_met_01 (SPAdes) (version 2) | ecosystem: Environmental > Aquatic > Marine > Neritic zone/Coastal water | place: Helgoland, sampling...
TCCTCTTTGGTGGAGCCGGGGGGAGTCGAACCCCCGTCCAAACAAGGGAGAATTGGGATTTCTACATGTTTATTCCGTGATTGATTTTCGACTTGAGGATGGCCATGGACAGCCCACCTAAAGCTTAGTTCAGTAGTTTTCGCTCCGGGTGTCGAACCCACCGTTCACTAGTCCCATTTGCCTGATACCCCATTGATGCCTCGGAAGGGTCCGTACGTTGCATCGGGATAGCTCGTTCAACTATCTAATAGCAGAATAAGGTTAATAGACTGAGTCTCTTAAGCCGCGAGCGCGTAGGAATTGTTGTCATTTCTGACTGTAATAATTCATTATTTACGAGCGGAATTACCAAGAGCTCGACATGCTTACACAATTAACCATCTTGCTGTCAAATCCAAGATCGGCCCCAAAAACAAAGAACAGTAAGGGTCTAACGAATAAAAATGCGTAAGGTTGCCTTCAAAGGGGTAAAGGTAGAGGGGATTGAGTAAATTGCGGCCATGAAATTTGGTCTAATCAGAGAAGGGAAATTACCGCCAGACGAAAGAGTAGCTCTTACGCCCACTCAATGTCGGGAGTTTATGGAGTGGTGGCCTGATGTGGAGCTCGTAGTGCAGGAAAGTGAGGTGAGAAGGATTTCTGCTGAGGAGTACATAGATGCAGGGGTTTCTGTGGTTGCAGATGTAAGCGATTGCGATGTGTTGATCGGCGTCAAAGAAGTGAATATAGAAGATCTGATTGCGGGGAAGACCTTTCTTTTTTTCAGCCACACCTACAAGAAACAACCCTACAACGCAGCGTTGCTGGCGGCCATTTTAGAGAAGAAGGTGAGTTTGATCGATTATGAGATGCTGAAGAAACCAGATGGGAATCGCATCATCGGGTTTGGACGTTGGGCTGGGATTGTCGGGGCATACAATGGATTGCGTGCGTGGGGACTGCGAGAAAAGACGTTTACCTTACCGCGGGCCATAGATGGGAAGGACCTGGACGAGATGATCTCACAAGCGAAAGCAGAAAGGTTGCCACAGAGCTTGAAAATCGTATTGACGGGATATGGACGTGTGGGACGAGGGGCAGCCGAATTGCTAGATGCAGTAGGGATACGTAAGGTCGACCAAGAGGCTTTTCTATCCCAAGAATTCTCTGACGGCCCTGTGTATACACACCTGGGTCTTTCTGATTATAATGCGAGAGAAGATGGGGGAGAATTCAACAGGGATGTTTTTATGTCCGACCCGAAAGGCTATAAGAGTTCTTTCCTATCCTACGCGTGTGCCGCGGACATATTCATCGCTGGACATTTCTATGCCCAGGGATCGCCTTATATCATCTCCAGAGAGGATTTTAAACATCCCCTAATGAGATTGAAAGTCGTTGCGGATATAAGCTGCGACATAGACGGACCGGTGGCGTGTACACTTCGACCTTCTACAGTAGCTGACCCCGTATATGGTTACGATCCAGAAAATGAATGTGAGTGCTCGATAGACACGCCTAGGAGCATCACAGTGATGGCGATTGACAATTTGCCTTGCGAACTTCCGAGAGACGCCTCGAAAGGGTTTGGGCGCGATATGTTAGACCATGTCATTCCTTTACTGATTGAAGGCGATCAAGATGGCATCCTTGCAGGAGCGAGAGAGACAAATCTCGATGGGGAGCTTTGCGAGAAGTTCAAGTACTTGGAGGGATACGTAGCGGGAGACTACTGAGCCACGAAAGCGTAGCTGAGGGTGCCCTCTTGACGTCTCGGAGTGCTCGAAAGGGGAAGGAATTCCGATGCGAGGGCAGAACGTAGGGCGGCGATGGCGAAGCAAGATCCGTCGGAAGCACCAGAAACAAGCTCGGCAGAAAGAACTTCACCGGAAGGGCTCACGGAGATCTTTACAACGATGTCTGCACGTCCCTGACATTTGTACCCTGGCACGTCTAAGTGGCGGGGACTGCGAGCTTCGAGGTCGAACCTGACTGTAACTCGCCCCTCATACTGCTTGTCCCAATCATCCATCGTATCAATGTCTCTCTGAGAATCTTCTCCGGACTCAGGAACTCCAACAGTTTCGAAATCGATCTCTTCCGAAGAAAGTCGCTCGAATTCAGAAGACTCTAGGTCGGAGAGTTCAGAGGCGACTTCAGCTTCTAGGGCGGCAAGCTCAGCGGCAGAAAGCCCGGTAGACCTAGATTCTATTGAGGTTTCTGCAGAGGCGTCAGCACGTAAATTGGAGATGCGTTCGTTTAGTTTTTCACGGAACAACTCCTCGGGGGATTTTTCTAGCTCAGGGAGTTCAGAAGGGTCGAAAAAATCTATCGAAGTAAACTGTTCTGAAGGTGGGGGCGTATCGGAAACTGTAACCTGAGTTAAGATAAAAAGAGTGACAGCATGAACCGCAAGGGTATAGATAACTGCTTTGCTGACTCCGGGTGACATCTCTATTTCTCAGAAGATTTAATCATGAACATACGTCGTCTCTAAACGCCAAATAACAGATGTTATACTCACCCCCTCCCGGAAATAGTATGTCCCAGTCTTCATCATCACTTTTCTGTAATGGATGATTTTGTCGCCAGATCTGAGTGTACGTTCGATGACGATTCCATTTTGGATTTTATAAGAACTCTCATATAAACCCTGTGGAAGGTCGACATCTAAATCTGATAAATAAGGCTCCCCATTGGTTGTTTGAGCAGTTCCATCGCTCTTGTCGTAGATTTTCACAACGGCATCGTAATTGCCCGATTCTGCATCAACCCTACGTTGGTCCAAATCACCTTTCTGCCTACTGATCTTGTCGTGAATTTGTGACTCCACATCTTGCACTTTTTGCTTGTGAGCCGCAGCATCACCCTCATACATCTCCCCCACTTCCTGACTTACAGAGTGGTCGTAATCCTTGACTACAGAGAAGAGTTCATTGCGCCTAGCCATAATCGCCTCAGCGTTGGATCTCGATTCCGAATCGCTGATTTTTGATTTTTGAATCAACACCTCCAATTCCTCTTGCTCAAGCCTTTGCCTCTCACGTGCCTCCTCCTCACGTGCCTTTAAAGCATCGTTTTCAGCCTTGACACGGGCAGCCAATTCCTCTGCTATCGCAATACTCTCTGACTTTAATGCATCTTTAAAATACTGCTCAGCCTCATCAGGTTGATTCGATGAGTTTTTTGCTAAAAGAGCCGCGCGCTTCGCATCCGCCTCATCTTGAGCTAATTTCTCATTCGCTTCAGCCTTGTCTTTGTTCTCTGACTCTTCTAACCTGTCTCTGCGCTTGGCATCCTCTGATTCCCTCCTCACCTGTTCTTCAAGAGCTCTACTCGCTGCTTCCTTATCTCTAGAGTCTGCGGCAGCCTCGGCAGCAGCAGCAGCCTCGGCAGCAGCAGCGTCAGCGGCGTTAGCGGCATCAGTATCCTCAACGAGATCGTCATCCTCGACTGGGTCAGAAATTGGATCGGGAACTGGGTCGGGAACTGGGTCGGTATTTACTTCATTCGCAGAAGCGGCGGCGGCAGCAGCTCGCCTGGCATCGGCTTCTTCTTGGCGCCTTCTAGCATCTTCTTCGTCGGCCAACTTTTCAGCATTTTCCTTAGCTAATGCTTCTACAGCAGCGGCCTCCTCGGCAGCACGAGCAGCTTCTTGTGCATCATTGTCTTCCGCTAAAGCATCAAGCTTAGCCCGAGCCTTATCCCTCTCAGTTATTGCTTCCTCTTCGTCTGGAATGAGTGTTAAGGCTTCGTCAAAATGCGCGAGAGCTTCTTGCCATTTTTTCTTCTTCATGGCATTTTCACCTGCCTTCATCGCCACATCGAAAGCTCGTTTGTTTTTCGAGCGATTTTCCTCAATTGCAAGGAGTCTATTGTGTTCATTTTCGATGCGCAATTTCATGCGATCTGTATGATCTAAGTCGAACTTAAATTTTCCCGAGCTTATATCGTACATCCCCATTCCAATGGGTGTGTCAAGGATAGAAATATCGAAGCCTTCAATATTCTTAAACAAAGTCATATCAAGGTCAAACCCAAAGCCACCAACAGCTTCTCCTTCAGGGATTTCACTTACATCCAGTACTACTTTCTTAGATACGAATCCATCGCGCTCATATTGAAATGTGTAGCTGTGTCTAATAGGTAGCTCTATTGAATACCCAGCATTCTTATCCCCATCTAGCCTTTCGAACTCTACTCCATCTTGGAAAATCACAATTTCACACCCAGGGAGCTTGCGACCAGAATCCTCATCTTTGATGGTTCCGGAAACTTGGAGAATGGCGTCTGTTTGGGCTAATGAAGCGCTTATAGCAACTACAAAAAACACACTTAAGACAACAATTTTTCTAGCTGCTAGAAGAGAAAACTTAGGGAATATCATATTGTAAAAATACAAGAATGTAACCTTATCTGTCGCACTCTCGTAAACAAATATGTCATGAAAAAAATCAATTCAACCCTCAGCAGCCTTTTGATGTTGCTCGTTTTTAGTATTTGTATTCCATTTACAGGTCAATCCCAAACCTTGAGTGCAACCTCCGGATCTATCAATTTTGAGAATTCTAATCATGTGATGAATGGAATTTCTTTAAGTCAGGATGTTACTGGGTTTCTCAGCGTAGGCATAAAGAGAATGGGTGGGCAATCTGAAATGGAATCCCTTAGGATGACAAGCTCTTCGTTGAGGTTTTCACCTTTGAATTTAAACACATCTGCGGTGCGACCATGGATCGGTGCTGGAGTATGCTACAGTTCATTGACTCCAGGAGTGACTTCGACTGCCAATTTTGCAGGTAAAAGCTCAAAGTCGGATTTGGATTTAGACAAACAAACCGGAATAACAATTCCTATTAGTGCGGGACTAGATCTTCAACTTTCTGACAGATTTAACACCTCCTTTTCAGTTTCAAACCACATGGGTACGCAAAGCACGTTTGTTGATCCGCAAAGGGTTGATGAGTCTAAGAGAGCAAGCACAGATGCCATTATTACAGCATTTCAGGTAGGCTTAGCCTTTAAGATTATTACAACAGCAACTAGAAATAGAGCTGAATCGAATTCCAAATATGCAGAAGAAATGAAGAAGTATATTGATCAGGAAATACCTGTTTTGTTAGTAGACACAAAAGGATCTGTCGTTACAGAAGAAGAGTGGAACAATATTTTCCCAGCTCTTGGAGACCCCGACACCTACGTTCTCGACCACGATGTTATTGTTGCTCAATATTCTAAATCAGATTATAAGAAAATGATGAAAGCGTCAGAGAAGAAAACTGAGATGTATGAGAAAAACGCTGTAGAGATCGTGAATGCTTCGATACTTAATCATATGCTTAACGATCAAAAGCACGACAATAAGTCTAATAAGAAAGACAAATAATCAGGACTAGAAATACCAATCTAAAGAAGGGTTGTCATTTTTTCAGCTACAGATATGGCAACCTTTCGTCCGTCCATAGCTGCGGATAAAATACCTCCGGCATAACCTCCACCCTCTCCACATGGGTATAACCCCTTTAACTCCGGATGCTCGAGCGTGATTTTATCTCTTGGAATTCTAACCGGGCTACTTGTTCTTGACTCTGGAGCAACCACAATAGCGTCTTCGTGAATAAACCCGCGAAGCTTCCTATCAAACTCTATAAAACCCTTTCTCAAAGACTTTACAACCATCTTAGGTAGCAACCTGTTGAGATCAACTGGTGTTACTCCAGGCAAATAGGAGCATTCTGGAAGGTCTCTTGAAAGCCTCCCTTCTACGAAGTCCGTAAGTCGTTGGGCAGGTGCCGACTGAGTACTTCCAGCAGCTTCCCAACAAGCTTTCTCTACAGCAGACTGGTAATACATCGCCGCCAGGGGTCCACTAAATCCAGCTGCTTCCCAAACAGAATGATCTATGGTCACCACCATTCCAGAATTGGCAAATGGGCTATTCCTTTTCGATGGAGACCAACCATTCGTTACGATCTCCCCAGGATTCGTCGAACAAGGTGCGATGATTCCTCCAGGACACATACAGAAACTGTGAACACCACGACCATCAATTTGGGCTACTAAATTGTACGAAGCAGCAGGCAGTCTCTCTTCATCTAGTAAGTTCACCCTAGATTCCCCATGATACTGAACGGTATCCACAAACGATTGGGGGTGCTCAACCCTGACGCCTAACGCAAAGGGTTTTGCTTCTACTTTAATTCCACTATTTACAAGCATCTCAAAAATGTCCCTCGCACTGTGTCCCGTAGCTAAAATGACCGAGTCACAAGAACGTTTCTCTGTCTCACCACCCGATTCTAATTCCACTCCTACTACTTGATTGTTTTCAGCTACTATGTTTGTTAACTTTTTGTTAAACATAACTTTACCACCAGAGTTCTCAATGGTTTCTCGAATTGATGTTATGATGGCTGGAAGTTTGTTCGTCCCTATATGCGGATGGGCATCCACTAAAATAGAATCGGGCGCACCGTGCACAACTAGCCACTCTAAAGCTTCTTTTAAATGCCCCCTCTTTTTCGATCTGGTGTACAACTTACCATCAGAATAAGTCCCCGCTCCACCCTCTCCGAAACAGTAATTCGAATCTGGGTTCACCAAGTGATCTTTCGTTAGCGAAGCGAGGTCACGGCGACGCTCTCTAACATCCTTACCCCTCTCAATAACGATGGGCTTTATACCCTGCATTATAAGCTCAAGAGCGGCGTATAAACCAGCTGGACCACACCCTATGACATAAACCTCTGGAGCATCACTCACATCTTGCCAAACCCATTCTTCTATCTCGTTCGATGGTTGAGGAACACCCTTACCACCAGCTTCGACTGTAAGTTGCATAACAACAGGTATTTTACGCGCATCTATACTTCTTCTAACTACGCGCACCCAAGCTAAATCGTCATCTTGAAGACCCCAACACTCCTCTGTAGCAACGCGAAGTAAATTCATATCCGCAGCCTCATCAGGAGTTAATCTCACCTGACCTTTAAAAACTCCATGTTCGTTTTGCTCCATTATACGAAGATATCTACTTTAGGCTGCGTACATTCGTACTGCCATGGAAAAAACTACAATGGAATTCCCACAAAATCCCCTTCTATTTAACCCTGAAGGAATGGATAGATCTGAGGTACTGGCACTGTACGAAAAGCTACTTCTCCCTAGAATGATAGAAGAAAAGATGCTCTCCCAGCTTAGGCAGGGGAATATCTCAAAATGGTTCAGCGGAATAGGTCAAGAAGCGATCTCCGTCGGAGTAGGAGCAGCTATGCCTTCAGACGATTGGATACTTCCAATGCATAGAAATTTAGGGGTTTTCACCACACGAGGGATTCCTTTAGACAGGCTTTTCGCGCAGTTTAAAGGGAAAGACCACGGGTTTACAAAAGGGCGTGATAGATCTTTTCACTTCGGATCTTATGAGCATAAAATCTGCGGGATGATCTCTCACCTGGGACCTCAACTTGGGATAGCTGACGGAATCGCCCTTGCAAATAAGCTTGATGGGTCGGGAAAGGCAACCTTCGTTTTTACAGGTGATGGCGGAGCGAGCGAGGGAGATTTTCACGAAGCTGTGAACGTAGCAGCTGTTTGGCAACTGCCAGTGATTATAGGAATTGAAAACAACTCATGGGGGCTATCAACGCCATCTGAGGAACAATTTAGATTTAAGCACTTTACCGACAAAGCAATCGGATACGGAATTCCCGAAGAAGACGCCATTAAAGTGGATGGAAACGATGTGCTCGCCGTATACAATACTGTGCGTAGATGTGTTAAATCTTTACGCGAAAGACCTAGGCCTATAATACTAGAATTCAAAACATTCAGGATAATGGGTCATGAGGAGGCTTCGGGTACAAAATACTACCCTGATGGACTGATTGACAAGTGGAAGACAGTAGATCCAATCAATCGAATCACGAAGCATCTCAAAGCAAATGGTGGACTTAGAGATGAGGAGGAAGCTGAAATCCGTAGCAGGCACAAGCAGACTATTTTAGATGGTCTGAAGATCTCATCAGACCTCCCTGACATCGAAGTTGATGTACTCGAAGAGCTCGAGGATATATACGCTCCAGGAACCCCTATAGAAGTACCGTCTACAACCAAGGGACGCGAAATAAGAATGATAGACGCCATCCAGGAAGGATTAGGCATGAGCATGGAGAAAAACCCCAGCATGGTTTGTATGGGCCAAGATATAGGGGCTTACGGAGGCGTGTTTAAGGTGACGGACGGGTTTGTTGATCGATTCGGAAAGGAAAGAGTACGAAGCACACCACTTTGCGAGTCTGCTATTGTAGGAGCTGCGTTAGGACTAAGCATCAGTAGGCGCAAGTCCATGATGGAGATGCAGTTCGCAGACTTCGTTACCTGCGGCTTTAACCAAATCGTAAACAACCTCGCTAAAATCCATTGGCGTTGGAATCAATCCGCTGACGTCGTTGTTAGAATGCCTACAGGCGGAGGAGTTGGAGCTGGCCCATTTCATTCACAAAGTATAGAAGCCTGGTTCTTCCATGTCCCAGGGCTTAAAATAGCCTACCCTTCTACCCCTTATGACGCTAAGGGACTTCTGAGAATGGCCGTAGAAGATCCTAACCCAGTCCTGTTTTTCGAACACAAAGCATTGTACAGGAGCTTAAGCGGGCTCGTTCCTGAGGAGGATTACACCATCGAGTTTGGGAAGGGAAGGATCGTGAGAGAGGGAAAAGACGCTACAATTGTAACCTATGGAATGGGTGTAAAATGGGCAGAAACCGTTTTAGACGACCATCCAGAGTGGTCCGTAGAGCTTATAGATTTAAGGACGCTTGTGCCTTGGGATCAAAAAATGGTGTCTGAAAGCGTAAGCAAAACAGGAAAAGTATTGGTACTTCATGAAGCTACCATAACAGGGGGGATTGGCGGAGAAATCAGCGCAGTTATACATGAAAATTGTTGGCAATCGCTTGATGCTCCGGTAGCAAGAACAGCAAGCTTAGACACTCCTGTACCGTTCGCCTCTGATCTTGAAAGAGAGTTTATGGCCAACTGTAGACTTGAGGCCGATTTAGAAGCACTATTAAATAGATAGAGCTAAATTTTGAAACATCAGGGTTTAAGCGTACATTACTTGCTATGTCATTTCATTTTGAGAACGTACGAAAAGCTATTCACGCAATGTTAAACGACGTTGTAGAACAGGGTTTCAAGCATTCTCTGGAATTTCCTAATGACAGCAAAACTGCGCAGAAGATTATTGAAAATGCCAACACCTCATTAACGGATATCATCAATTCAGCCAGAAAAGATAACATGATGTCTAACGTCGAAATAAAACAGGAGGCATTCAGGCGAACCATTCAACAAGCTGAAAAGACAAGTCTTCAACTCTTATCCGAACTTCAACTCATGCGTAGAAGTCAAATGATGACAAGGCATAAATTGACAAAGAGGGATTTGGTCAAAAGACAGCATTCCTAGAGTGATTTGCACGAGGGCAATTCACACTTACTTTTTTGCCTTTGACCTGCGGGCCTGTCTAGCTGAAGAAGGAGACCCGCCACGTCCACCTACTGATGTTCTAGCTCCTCCACCCTTTATAGCATCTTCAACCATTTTAATATCCTTAGCGAGAACTCCTTTTGTGTCTAGGCGCTTAGCATCCTTTAAAAACATCGTCGCTTCGCGGACTTTACGTTTCGCACTGGCACAAACGGCGAGGTTCAATTTCGCAGCTGCCTCATCGTGTCCCTGACGAAGACCTAAGCGCACAGCTTCCTTTAAAAATTTTTCTGCGATATTCATATTCTCCTCCATCGTTAAGCTTCCCATTAAAAAATTGTAGTATCCTCTTTGCCTAGGCCACAGATGGTTTGTTCTTATTCTCGATAACCACTTCCTTGCTTCGGGCATCTTTTGCTGGCGAAGGTTCACGAACGCCATGACCATACGCATGCTCCGAAGGGTGGTAAGGGTTAAAATGATTGTAAGGAAAGTCATTCCTATTGCAGACCCAGTTTGGGCTACTGAATAGAGATAAATAGTGTACAATAAACTTGATAAAGCAATTAGAATTTTTATGAGCCTAGTGAGCATGGTCGGGTTTACCTTTGTAAATATTAGAAGTGTAAATTTAGTAAGTATGAACTGGAAACACCTGACAAGCATCGATGATTTAGACACTGCGATTGTATCTTCTGAAAACAGAACAGTAGTTTTATTCAAACACAGCACTCGTTGCTCTATTAGTCGCATGGCTCTCAAGATGTTTGAGTCGGATTGGGATGAATCTTTAGCTGAAGTGGACGCTCACTTTCTGGATCTGTTAGTACACAGAGATATTAGTGCTGCTATCGCTGAGAAGCTTGGGGTCATTCACCAAAGCCCGCAAATGATTGTTCTTCAATCTGGAAAATCGGTTCACCATGCAAACCACAGTTCTATAAATGCTACTGATGTTAAGAAGCTAGTAAGATGAGCATTCTACGATTAAAAATCACATATGTAGGATCTGAGGAATGAAGCCGCTTCTAATATGCATAGTAGGTCCTACAGCCGTGGGGAAAACCGACTTGGGAATTAAGATTGCAAAAAGCCTAAATACAGAGATTGTTAGCGCTGATTCTAGGCAGATCTATAAAGGCATGAATATCGGTACGGCAGCACCCACAGACAAGGAACGCCAGGAAGCCAAGCATCACTTCGTAAACTTCTTAGACCCTTCAAAAACATATAGCGCAGGAGATTTTGAACGGGACGCGACCTTTTTTCTATCAGAATTTTTTAAAACCCACAATGTAGCCGTCATGGTTGGCGGGTCTGGGCTTTATGTTAAGGGAGTCGTGGACGGGTTCGATCATTTACCCTCTGACGAGAACATCCGACAAGAGTTAAATGACAGGGTTGAATCAAATGGATTACAATCTTTAGTTGAGGAACTAACTACCTTAGATCCAGAAATGGCTAAAAATATAGATCTCCACAATACCCAAAGGGTCGTAAGAGCTCTTGAAGTTTGTCTTAGTTCAGGAAAAACCATGACGTCATTTCTCAACAACTCATCTACAGAAAGAGATTTCGACATCCTACAAGTAGGGCTTGAGATGCCTCGGGCAGAGCTACAAGACAGAATAGCGAAGAGGACACAATTGATGATAGAAGCTGGGTGGGTAGCTGAGACCGAGAAACTCACCTCCTTCTCACAATACAATTCCTTAAGGACAGTGGGGTATAACGAGCTATTCGCTTATTTAAGAGAGGAATGTTCCTTAAAAGATGCGCAGGAGAAAATTGTAATCAAAACTAGGCAATTTGCAAAGAGGCAGATGACTTGGTTTAAAAAGGATGAACGGGTTGTTTGGTTTGAGAGCAAGAATGAGATTGAAGCCTTGGAGTACTGTTTAAAGTTTGCATCTCAGTATGAATAAAGATCTTATGCATCACTTCGATGAGCAGGTAGCGTCTGACCTTGAATTCGACATGATCCGTGCTATGCTTGCGGAAAAAGCCCTCCAACCCACTTCGAAATCTAGAGCTCACGCACTGGTCCCGCTAAGAAATCGAAAGAAGATTGTCAGGCTCCTTCAAGAGACTGATGAGCTGAGAAGGATAAAAACTGAAGGAGAGGTTTTCCCAAGTATCGAGTTTGAAGAAATGCCTGACGAGATTCGCATGTTAGAAATTCGAGATTCTGTCTTATCGGAAGCGGCTTTCAATAAAATATCGCGCGCTTCAAATACTGTCAATCAAATTATTCAAAGTCTTCAAGACAAGGAAAATAAATATCCTCGACTTCACTGCGTACAAAAAGACATCTACTATACGAAAGACCTCATCACCCCTATCGCTAAGGTGTTTAACGCCAAGGGGGAGATTTCTGACAAGGCCTCCCATGCTCTAAACAACATCCGAGAAGAGATGACAGGCTTACGACGTAAAACAAGTCAAAGCTTTCATAAAGTAATGAAAGACTTACAAGCCAAAGGAATGTTGGCAGATATACGTGAGGGATTCGTAAATGAAAGAAGAGCCTTGGCTATAGATAGCACCTATAAGAGGAGGATAAACGGAAATGTACTTGGGTCTTCAAACACAGGAACCATCACGTTTATAGAGCCCGCTGTGGTTGTGCCGTTAAATCACGAGCTTGAAATCCTTCGCGATGATGAGCGCAAGGAGATGAGACGTATCCTAAAGGATCTAACTAAGATTGTAAGAGCTAACCTACCCTTAATACGTCTATACTCTCAGGCATTAATTGAATTTGACTGGATTCAAGCTCGTGCAAAATTAGCGATAGACCTCAAGTCATTCCTTCCGGGGCTCCCGAATAAGACAGGTCTACATTTTATAAAGGCCTTTCATCCGTTACTTGTCAAGACGAACGAAATTATCGGAATCAACACCCATCCCCAAACCATCAAACTTTCTAAAGAAGGGCGACTTCTTGTCATCTCCGGACCTAACGCCGGTGGAAAAAGCATCACCCTTAAGACCGTAGGGCTTCTTCAGGTGATGTTCCAATCGGGGTTACTGATCCCTGTCTCCCCAGCTTCTGAAGTAGGGTTTTTCGATTCCATACTAACGGACATTGGTGACAACCAAAGCATAGAGAACCAGCTAAGTACATATAGCTACCGGCTTGGACGCATGAAGCATTTCCTCGAGGTGTCCGACAACAAATCTCTGCTGTTGTTAGATGAGTTTGGAACAGGGTCAGACCCGGAACTGGGAGGTGCCCTTGCAGAAGTATTCTTTGAGGAGCTCTATAAAAGAGGTGTATATGGCGTAATTACCACACATTACGCAAACATCAAGTCTAGGGCTGCAGAGCTTCCTAACGCTATAAACGCTTCAATGCTATTCGACAGAGACACCCTCGCCCCGCTTTTTAAGTTACAGATAGGCCAACCTGGCTCCTCCTTTACTTTCGAGGTTGCAGAAATGATAGGAATTACACAAAAGATAATAAAGCGAGCAAAAACAAAGCTAGACAAGCGTAAAGTTGAGCTTGATGCTTTGATGGGCGATCTTCAAAAGGAGAAGGCAAAGATTGCAAAACTGGCGAATAGACAGTTAAGGGCTGAAGTTGATGCTCAGAAGCTGTCGTTAGAGGCAAGCAAAATTAAATCTATATTTTCAGAAAAAAATACTGCTCTAAACAAGACTACAGAAGAGAACAACAAAGACCTTTCTCTCGGAAAAAAAATGAATCAATTTGTCACTCGATTTAAGCCTGGCACAAAAAACAAAGATTTAATTGAGGAATTATTGAAGTTTCTTGCTGTTGAAACGTCAAGGAAAAATAAAACCTCTAAAAAACCTGCCGATGTGCAGAAACGTAGACCCAATCACAGATCCAATGAAATCAAAGTCGGCTCGGTAGTGAAACTCCGAAGTGGGAAAGAAAAAGGAGCTGTGATTTCTTTGCAAGGTAAAAACGCCACAGTACTGTTCGGAGCCTTTAAAACTAGAGTTAAAGTTGATAAACTTTCATTGGTTAAGTAGTCTTTCCCAGCGAAATTTACTCAACGATTAACTTCATCGTAGAAGAAGTCCCATCTGGAGTTCTCACCGTTAAATAATGAAGCCCTGTAGACAGCTTCATCACACTCACCATCATCGTTTGCTTAAATACAGAAGGGATGATCGATTCCTCAAGTCGCCCAAGGGCGTCATATATACGAAGCTCTGACAGTGTAGCCCCTGCAGGCATTTTAATTTGGATTCTGTCGTAAGCTGGGTTGGGACTCAACGACCAACCCTTTTCTTCCAGTATCATTCCTTGCATCTCAGTGGCCGAGCAAGCCCCGAAATTACCACATGGCTGATCGCCTTCTCCAACATAAGAACCGTAAATAATTTCCTGACCGGAACCTGAAGGGTCTAAGAAATTATCTAGGTGCTGAGAAGATGGAATGGGGTTTGCCCCATCCCAGTGGTAGCTCATCTTACCGTAAAAATCGGGCTGATTCAGCCCCGTCCCATTCCCTGCTCCTCCTGCTGTGCAAGCAGAAAGACCTGAACTTAAAGTACCTACAATTTGATGATTCTCTGAAAAAATTGGCGAGCCCGATGAACCTCCTTCAGTGACTCCATGATTCGTTTCTGTCGCTTCCCAGTAGACTCTCCAGTGAGAACCTGCTGAACCAAGTGAATACGATATTAAAGGATTTGTATATGTGGATATTTTCTTTCTGTCTCCAGAAGGATGGTGAATGCCCACTCCAGAATGGCCCGTTTCTCCTGAAGCATCAAAGCCGGCATAATATGGATTCCATGTCGCTGATATAGGGTCTTCCACCTCAACGAGCAGAAAGTCTGATCCACTAAAGCCTTGATTAGTCGCGTCATCGCTATTTGAAAGAGGAAGAACGCCCGTTCGAGTGTGTGAGTTAATAGAAACCGCACCCCCGCATTCTAAATATTCGTAGTTAAACTGAACCTTAAAGTAAGCCCATTCATTTTCTTCTACCGCGTCCGCACAGTGAAAAGCACTGAGTAGTAACTGTCTGCAATCGCGCTCAGTGTTGTTTACCATTGCGCCCGAGCACAAGTAAATTCCACCACCTTGAGTTATTCTCAATTTTACTACAGCATCTCGTTCACACTGCCACGAATCACCTTCTGGACACATCACATCCACCTCACAATCGTCTGATCCTCTATCTACATTTCTTGCAAAGAAACCCACACCCATTATACCTAATCGAGCTGAACCCACAGCACTCGAGGGTTGGTGATAGATTATTTTCATCACAGATCCTGGGATATCTCCACTTACCCAACGCCCGTGAGCGTTATTCTCACTCGCATCAATAGGCCCCTCGCTATAAATCACATCAAAAGCTCCATCCGGAGATTCAAAGAACAGCTCCCCACCCACTGGAATATGAAAATCGTCGAAATACACACACAAACCCATCGCCTCATAGGCCTCTATTTCTAACTCATAAACGGTCAATCCATCTGACATCACTTCATATGAAGCCTCTTCAAAGAAGTCAAAGCCATGTTCTACAATTACGCCCGTCAAATACTTTCCAGTATTAAAGGCTTCGTGCTCCATTCGCGTGATGACCTCATCTAAAGTAGGTGCATCCACAACGATACTTTGAGCCATTGCAATTTTTGAGCAAACATTACTTGAAACAACAAGTAAAACGAGGGTGAATATTTTCATTTTCATGGGCACAAGATACCTGAGAATTTTGCAAAAATTGACTTTTCAATTAATATCAATTTCATACCTTGTACCTCGATGAAAAAACTGAACACATTCACTCTTTTATTGGCCCTTTCTGCCATTATCTTCCTTCCGACTTCCTTTTTAGCCCAAAACTCAACACAGGATGCCACCAAGAAATTTGGCACCCTACTCAATATGCTTGACAAGTTATATGTGGACAGTGTTGATATGGATGAACTCGTTGAGGTAGCTATCACAAAAATGCTAGAAGAGCTTGACCCCCACTCTATTTATTTTTCTGAGGAAGATCTAAGAGAGGCTAACGAACCACTCGATGGGAGTTTCGAAGGCGTAGGTGTTCAGTTTAACATCTTCAAAGACACCATTATGGTGGTCTCACCTATAGCAGGAGGACCATCGGAGAGGTTAGGCATCAGAGCTGGAGATAGAATCGTACAAGTCGAAGATGAGTACGTAGCTGGAGTTGGCGTCTCTAACAAAGACGTTATAAGATTGTTAAAAGGGCCTAAAGGATCTATGGTCAAGGTCTTTATCATGCGCGATGGCGAGAAAGAACTGTTAGAGTTTAATATTGAGCGAGATAAAATCCCAATATTCAGTGTGATGGCCGCTCATATGATTGACGATGAGATCGGATACATTAAGGTAAGCCGTTTCGCAAAAACTACACTCGAAGAACTTAGAACTGCCCTCGAAGAACTCAACTCAAAAGGCATGAAGGATCTGGTACTCGACCTTCAAGGCAACGGTGGCGGAATGCTCCGCACGGCTATTAATATGTCTGATGAATTTTTGACAGAGGATAAACTCATCGTTTACACTGAAGGCAGAGCCTTCCCTCGTGAAGACACTTTTACATCTTATGAGGGGCTTTTCGAAAGCGGGCGATTGGTGATTTTAATGGATGGCGGTTCAGCTTCTGCAAGCGAAATCGTAGCTGGAGCAGTACAGGACTGGGATAGGGGATTAATCGTAGGTAGACGATCTTTCGGAAAAGGGTTGGTCCAAAGGCCAATTAAACTCGGTGACGGCTCAGCGATCAGAATGACTGTACAAAAATACTACACACCTGCAGGAAGATGTATTCAGAAATCATACGAGGGAGGTGTGGAAGCCTACAGATTAGAAAAATATGAGAGGTTTGAAAGAGGAGAGTTACTTTCTGTGGACTCTTTAGAACTTCCAGACTCACTGAAATATTACACACGCATTAAAAAGCGAACGGTCTATGGAGGAGGAGGAATTATCCCTGATGTTTTCGTTCCTATAGATACAACCTCAAACAGTGAAACTTTTAGGATACTACTTCGCAAGGGGCTTATGAGTAGATATGCTCTTGAGTTCGTAGATAACAATAGAATCAGTATTTTAAGTGACTATCCCACTGAGGATGACTTCGTAGCTAACTACTCGGTTTCTGAGAGTGAGATTGAAAAATTTAAGGTTTGGGCTGGAAGCCAAGGAACGGATGAAAGTCCCATCGTTATTTCTAAAGAAGACTGGACTATTTCTGGGAATGCGATTATTCTAAGACTCAAAGCTTTTATGGGACGAAATGTATATGATCAAACCACTTTTTATAGAATAATCGGAGGTCTTAACGAATCTCTACAGGAGGCCGTTAAAATTCTAAAAGACGGAACGTTTGAGAAAAGTGATTTAGCCCATAGAACGTTTAAATAAGTGAATTTATTCTTATTTTTGCACTACCAACCTCACAATTAGAAATTAAACAATAAATATATAATATGTCTAGACTAACACTAGTTGCATCAATGATCGTCTCTACCATCCTCTTCTCGTGTGGGGCAGGCGAAACATCTAACTCTAAGCCTATCATGGAAAGTGGTAAAACTGAAGCGGTTGATCCACCAGTAACAGCAAAACCAGAGAAGTTTGACCCAGCCGAGAAGCAGGTTCAAGAGCCAGCTGGACCCTTAACAGGAATTTCTTTCAACGAGTACGAACACGATTTCGGTGTGATGGACGAAGGTGATGTTGTAACATACAACTTCGAATTCACTAACACTGGAGCGGAACCACTCATCTTAGATAAGTGTAAAGGATCATGTGGTTGCACTGTTCCACAATGTCCTAAGAACCCAATCGCTCCAGGAGAGACTGGCTCTATCGAAGTGAAGTTCAACTCTAAAGGAAAGAAGAACAAACAAACAAAAAAGGTGACTGTTACGGCGAACACTGATCCAGTACAGACTATTCTTACAATTAAGGCTAACGTTACTCCTGCTCCTACAGAGTAATCCTATTTTTAACTAAACAAAAAGGGAGACCAATTGTGGTCTCCCTTTTTTTGTAATATGTTTTCTTTAATCTCAGGTTAGCCTTCAGCCCCATCATCTCTAGCGTCAGCGTCTGCCGACTCCACATTTTCTGTCCCTCCAGATTCTATATACAGCAATAATTCACGCATTTGCTCTGATTGGGATATTTCTCCGTTTCGCTCGAAAGCGTAAGCTACATTTCCTATCAGTCGACGAATAATATCTAATGGAGCGCAAGGTCCACAATTACTTTCATCTACAGGTAAATCAAGGTGACTAAGAAATTCACTAACATCACTGGGATGAATGACAGTTCCATCGCTAAATGGATTGATATAAAACAAGATTCCCGAAGGAAGTTCGTTCCCCTCAACTAGCTCGCTTCCGTCGTGAACATGATGTTCGTCACAATAACAGAGAATAAAGTGGTTAGGAAGGTTTACTCCATGGATGGGCAGTTTTAAATCACGTGCTATTGCTAAGTATAGAGTGCCAAGACCTAATGGATTGCCCTTTTTTAAATCCATAACATCACCTATTAATGCGTCTTTGGGATTCGGATGTCCAGATCTAGAGTTAAGAAATCCTTCTTCACTAAATAGGACGTGATTTAAAATCCTTACCTGCTCTAAAGCTGTGAGTTCTTCATTCAATTCAAGCCAAACATCTCTTTTAAGCTTCTCGTACTTCGCTTTTATCGCTTCAACATCTAAAAGAGGATCTGCAGCTTTATGAATTAAAAGTGCTCCTTCTAAAATGTTTTGGGCTCCCGAATCATGCCAATTTTTAAATGCTTTTTTCACAAACGCTCCATGCAGACCCTCTACTAACTCATCTAGACGGTTTTCATGAACCGCACATTGAGACCTACTAGCTCTATGATCTATAATAGCTGGAAGAATTGAATCCCCTTTAGACATCAGCTCCTCTCGGACGTGCTGATAAACACCCTCATCAGGGTCATCTAAAAGTTGAATCAAAGCATGTATTTCAGAAACACTCATTAATGTATGTATTAGTTCAGGTACTGATGTGACCAAAAATAGCACCTCATTTTATCTAATTTTCACAATTAAATATCACTTATCCAACCGAAGGTGTTGATGGGGTAACTTTACATAAATGAAATCATACCCTAGATTATTTTATGCCTTGTTCTTTACAACAATCTTTCTATTAATCATTTGGGGTGTCTATTTTATTGATATCATCTACGAACTTGGACTCACGGCGCATGGAAATAGGCCTCGAGAACTACGCGGACTTAAAGGAATTGTGACTTTTCCATTTCTTCACGGGAGCCTTTCTCACATATGGAACAACACCGCATCCTTCTTTGTCCTCAACGGACTTCTGTTTTATTTCTACAGATCTTTAGCTGTTCGAGTTTGGGTGATCTCGTTTTTTGCTACTGGCGTATTGCTTTGGATGTTTGGAGGAGGTGGCAATCACATTGGAGCTAGCGGAATGGTCTATGCACTCGCATCATTTTTATTTTTAAGCGGCATCATTCGTAAAAACCTCCTGTTGCTCAGAGTTACATTGCTAGTAGCATTTTTATATGGAGGAATGGTTTGGCTAATGCTACCTTTAAAAGAGCATGTAAGTTGGGAAGGTCATTTGGCCGGTGCGGTATCAGGAGCTGTTCTTGCTTTTTATTACCGCAACATGGGACCTAAAAACCCCATATACAAGTATGAACTCTCGGAAGCTGCTGACGAAGACCTTCCAGAATGGTGGATGCGTGGCAATCCCAACCACCCTGACACCATCGCTCAACTTGCAGAAAATGAAGAAGGAAAATCGCCGTTAATCGACCAACAAACAGACTCCACTAGATACGGAGGATTCACATATCAGTGGGCAGCAAAGATGAATAAAAAGACGAATACGAAGGCTAAGCCTACAAAGCAGAATCCGAAACCTAAGCGATAAAGTTTATCGCTTTAGTTATTAAGCATTACAGGCATAACGAGCATTAGCACATCCTCCCCTTCTTCTTCAGGTTCAGATGGACGGATAATCCCAGCTCTATTAGGTGCACTTAGCTCTAATGTCACCTCCGGTGAACCTAAGTTATTCAACATATCTGCAAGGAAGCGACTGTTGAACCCTATCTCAATATCCTTTCCTTGATAGCTACATGTTAATCTCTCCGTAGCCTCATTTGCGAAATCCAAATCCTCAGCGTTCACCGTTAATTCACTACCTGCAATTCTTAATCTAACTTGATGAGTGGTTTTATTTGCAAAAATAGCGACCCTACGTATTGCCTGTAGAAAACTCATCCGATTAATCGTCATGCGATTTGGGTTATCCTTAGGAATAACAGCATCATAATTGGGGTATTTACCCTCAATGAGTCTGCATAAAATTGTCACCTCATCAAAGTCGAATTTTGCATTAGAATCGTTAAAGCTCATCGAAACACTTTCAGCAGAAGCAGCAGCATTTTTGAGAAGGTTTAGTGGCTTCTTAGGAACAATAAACTGAGAAGATTCTTTTGCCTTAGCATCGGTCCGTGCGTACCTCACTAATCTGTGGGCATCCGTTGCAACAAATCGAATACTATCTTCATAAAGTTCAAAGAATATGCCTGACATCACAGGTCTAAGGTCATCTGATCCAGAAGCAAATAAGGTTTTGTTAATCGCGGTAACTAAAGTATTGGCTTTTATTTGAACATCTGAGCCTCCCTCTAAATCTGGAGTTTTAGGGAATTCATCTCCATTTGCTCCCGTGAGTTTATACTTACCGGCATCACTAATAAGTTCTATCGCAAAAGCTTCTAAATCAACTTTAAACGTAAGAGGTATGTCTGGAAATGCTTTTAAAATATCGAGCAGCATCTTTGCCGGGATGGCTATAGTACCCGTATCCTCCGTTCTTACTTCAAACTTAACGGTCATCGTTGTTTCTAGATCGCTGGCTGAAATAACAACCTCGCCTGGAGTGAGATCGAATAAAAAATGATCTAAAATCGGCAACGTATTGCTGTTGCTAAGAACTCCACTCAACATTTGAAGGCGGCGGAGGAGTTGGTTACTAGATACTATAAAATGCATAGTGTAAAGATGCAAGAAACTAAATGTAAATAAGTGAAAAAACAACGCGATTTTTCCACACTTAACTCACCATTTCAACAGCAATATTAAACAGCTACGTTGTGCTCCCTTAACGCGCTATTTAAAGAAGTCTTTCTGTTGGTACTTTTCTTGCGTTTACCTATGATTAAAGCACAGGGGATATTGAACGTCCCCGCAGGGAAAATTTTAGGCCTAGTTCCAGGTATAACAACAGAACGTGGAGGCACATATCCCTTAAGTTCAACAGGTTTATCGCCAGTTACATCAATGATCAAAGTACTCTGAGTAAGTACCACTCCTGCTCCGAGCACCGCTTCCGTACCAACCCTAACGCCCTCAACGACAATACAACGAGAACCTATAAATGCCCCGTCTTCAATGATTACAGGAGAGGCTTGCAAGGGCTCTAATACTCCTCCTATCCCTACTCCTCCACTTAAATGAACTTCCTTTCCTATTTGGGCACAAGAACCTACCGTAGCCCAAGTATCCACCATCGTACCAGAATCTACATAAGCTCCAAGATTAATATAACTTGGCATAAGGATAACATCCTTCGCTATATACGCGCCGTAACGGGCCACAGCATGAGGCACTACTCTAACTCCCGCCTTCGCATACCCCGTCTTTAGTGGCATTTTATCGTGGAACTCAAACGGACCTACCTCTATTGTCTCCATCTTCTGAATGGGGAAATTCAGAACAACAGCTTTTTTAACCCAATCATTCACCTCCCATCCACCATCCCCGTCTGGATATGCGCACCTTAACTCACCTTTATCAAGACCCTCCATCACAATTGCGATTGCTTCTCTAGACTGTGTCAACTGAAGCAAATCTCTATCTAACCATGTCCTTTCAATAATATCTTTAAGGCTCGAGTTCTCCATTCCATTTTTTTTCAAAGGTATGTATCCACAAGTGTATATTGCACCCATGGCAAGGTATATCGCATTTGATTGGGGTTTGAGGCGGACTGGCATAGCTGTTACGGACAGCTCCGCCATTGTTGCGTCTCCTTTAAAAACTGTTGAAACAAAAGCTCTTTTCAAAGAAATAGACCAAATCATACTCGCCGAACCATGCATAGGCATCATCGTTGGAGTACCTGGATTAATCGTTGGCCTGAAAACTGATAGCTCTGACGGAATAGAAAAATTTATCTCTCACCTTCAAAAGAAATACCCATCAATCCCCATTCATCAAGTTGATGAAAGTGACACCAGTAGTGAAGCAATGAGCGCATTAATCTCTGGGGGGATGAAAAAAAGCAAGCGTAAAAACAAAGGAGTTTTAGATAAAGTAGCCTCTGCTATAATTTTACAGCGTTTCTTAGAATCTATCTAGTTTTTCTACCTCTTAAAAACTTCTACGTTTTTTTGTTTTACGATCATATCTGTAAACTTTCCCTCAAAACGAGTAGCTCTTACAATGTGATTGTCTATCCAATGATAATTCCCACCCCTGGGCTTACCCATTAACAGACCGTGATATTTTATGGAATGCTTCTTTAGCCAAATCTCAGTAACCTCTCTGTGTTCTTCTGTTCTTGATGTGAAGAACGTGAGGACATGTCCTTCGTCATACCATTTGGCCATTGTTTCTAAAGCATCCGGATAGGGCAAGCATGTTACCATTCTTTCTGGTTCTTCATTAGGCACATCATCCGTAATGGTACCATCGATATCTATCAAGAAGTTCTTTACTTCACTTGGCAATTGAGGCGAAATAGCCTTACCTGATACATCCTTACCTCCTACAAGGTGTCTTTCTTCACTCATTAAACCCTACTTATTTTCATTAACACTTGACACAACATGCATAAATTCACAAACAGCTTTTTCCCGCGAACAATCGAACTCCAAAAGTAAGTTCCTTAGCTGATAAAACCCACCTACATCACGAGATAAAATGTGAAAATTCATATACCTGTCTTGAGGACTTCCCTTACTGTAAATTTTCAATGCAGAACTTGACAAATCTTTTAAAAACTGTTCGTTTTGTCTTTTAATTGCCTTACCTATTTTCTTCAAAAGATTACCAATCGCCTTGTCCATTGTCGCTCCACTTGCCAATGCTGCTCCCTCTAAAGTTGAATCAGTTCCTACTGCTACTTCAACCGACAATCTCTTAAATTCTGACAATTTTTCTTCTAAATCCACAATTCCTGAAGGCATCTTCCCTTCTAACCAAACCTTTGTCCACTCCTCCTCACCCCACCATCCTTTTTCTATTGACCATCCCACTTGAGCCGCGTTAGACAACAACTCTTCACTTAACACAAGTACGTGATCTCGAAGGTGTAAAACCGGCATCACAATTTCTCTTATTTGAAAAGCCCCCTCGAGCTGTTTCCAATATCCCAGTTCTCCCGGCCCCAATACTACATGAGAATTGCTCAACAAAAATTCTTGATACAGGGGCCTTAACAAAACACCAGGGCTCAGAAATTCAGCATTTTTTATACACCAGTCACCCCAATCCTCACCCTCACTGTTTATCACTGTTTTTCCTGCTAAAAACCCATCTCCATTTTTCACGATACCTACTCTCTCTCCATCTCCCTTTTGAAAGAATAAATTCACATCTCTAATATGTGTTCCCACCTTAAAGCCTCTAAGCTTAAGGTCTTCTGTGGTCTTCAATACCGCATTAGCTATACCCGAGCCTGTAAATTCATGAGCGAATAACGCTGCAGCCGTGTTTTTCAACTTTGGGTGACTTGCATCTAAAACCAAAAGCTCTGTATCTCCATACCACAATTCTAGCCACCTCCTAAAAAGGTGAACGTACTTCTCCCCGTTCTCTTTAGCTTTCTGCAACTCCAACATCACAGCCTCAGACTCCATTAAATTCACACCGTTCCCACCCCAGTCGTTTACCACTTCCTCTATACCCTCCAAGGATAATTTACCCACCGGTAACTTGGAGTTTTCTAAAGGATTCGACCAAACAAACTTCTCACTCTCCCCATTCACCCAACTCACCTCCTTAAAATCATGATCTTCAGAAGCCAACCAAAAAATCGGGACAACTCCCCTACCCGACTCCTTTTCAAGTTTTCTCGCCAGCCTAATTGTAGTAATAATCTTATAGTGGAAAAACGCTGGTCCACCACATAATTGAAGTTGGTGTCCTGTCGTTACTGTGCCCGACTCTATCTTTCTAAGCTTTTCCAACCTCCCATTCATCGACATTCCCACTTCTCGATATTGCTCGGATATCACATCACAAACAACTGCACGCGTTGTTGCCGTACTTCGAATACGTTCCCCCAATGAAATCTTCTCTCCTCCTCCTCCAGTTAAGTGATCCATTACAATGGGGCTAAAACCCGGATACGCCGAAGCCTTCTCAGAATAAAGTTTCAAAATGTAAGATAGATTTTTTTGCGAAATTACTGCAAAAGTGAGACCGAGCCACTCAACTCCTCCACAGAGCCATCCTCTGTGATGATAGACAGAGTCCAAACATACACGCCCAATTTCGCTACGCCCCCTGCTAAAGTATACCCCTCCCAATTCGGAATCTCCTCATCACTCTCCCAAACCATTGCGCCGCTTCTATCGAAAACTCTCAGTAAGGCTCCTCTATTGGCTCTTAAAGACGGTGCGAAAACATCATTTAACCCATCGTTATTTGGCGTAAAAGCTGTAGGTACAAATGTGCTTGTCTCAAGGTTAAATAAGTTAGACATATCCCCCCTTGAGTCTAAATTATTGTCATTTAGCTCAGATGTTAAATCTCGAATGGAAAAATCATCCACAAAATAATACGCAACCGTTCTACCAGCCCCCTCAAAAGATTCAATATCCTTACCTTTATCATCTCCAAACAGTCCAAAAGTAAAAAACTCATAATTGTCAGTTGCTGTGAAAGCAAACTTCACAATCTCCCAGCTTTGATAGTACTGGATTTGAGTCATGCTAATTTGTGGATGCATAGAAATAGGCTCTCTAAGCTGTTGTTCTGCTTCTTCAGTTGAGAAAACTACTCCTAAATCGCTGACTCCCAATCCTGCTGTGCTGTGCTTGTAAACATCCCCATTCGCTATCGCAAAAGAAAACTCATAGCGTTTACCCACTTGCAAAGGCTCAGAAAACTCACCCATTAAATATTCTCGGGTATTCAGGCCCGACCTTCTACTTACCTCTAACCCTGCAATCGCATAACCATTGTATGCCTCAACATACGCTAAAGGGGTTTCTGGAAGATCCCCTCCATTGTATCCAAAAGAATGATAATAATCCGGATTTGCTGATAAGCTACCTGCATTTGTCCAGTTGTGGATTAAATCCCATTGCCCGGTTTGATTGGGTACAGTTTCACTAAACTCAAATCCTCCATTAATCACAAAGACTTGAGCGTTAATTGAAACCGCGGAAATGATAGAAAACACTACACCTACAATGAATTTAGTCGACCTAAATAAGGGCTTCATCGGCTTTATTCGTGTTTTTAACATAATCATAACATTGCAATCTAACAATTACAACATTAAAAAACAAAAAAACTTACCATAAATAGCCAATACCCAGACAGGCACTCGCAGAATCTTTTGAAACTAAAACCTCAGCCCTTAAAAACAATGGGGTTCTCCAAGGTGACCAACTCGTGTACGCTCTCAACTTAATCGCATTGGTTTCACCCGGCTTGATATCGTAAGTTGACTCGACAGGGACTTCTTCCCAATCAGCTGGGTCGGAAGGTGGCTCTAACAAATGAGCTCTTTTCGGCTTAATTGGCGACCACTCTATTTGTCCTCCCCAAACCCAACCCCTTGCAGCTCTCATAATTCCTCGCCACTCTAGACCGGCAATAAGACTGATGTTTACAGCATTCCTTAAAGGCACTTGCAATGTGTCAGATTCATTTAAAAGAGGATCCTCGAATGATGTAATTTGTAGAAGATCATCACTCTGATCCCAATTAAACCCTATCACATCATCATCTAACTTTTTGTGATGCAAAAGGTTTACTAAAGAAGCATTGGCCCCGGTTTTGTAAAACAATTGAAAGGACTCTTTTACTGGATGGGTTACCTCTACAGAAATTTCAGGGAAAGTTGTGTTTTCCAAAACCCTGAAGAATCCATCTCCTATTTCTGGTTCGCCACCTATCTCCTCTCCCATTCTCATCGCAGAATAAAATTGAGCATCATTGAGCCATTTGCGAAACGGAGTTCTTTCTGGCTGGGGTGATAATGTATCTACTTGAACAGAAGATTTTATTGAAAGAATTCTGCCGTTGATCAAAATCGTATCTTTAAAACATACGGGGGATACTTCAGCTTTTAGAGCAGCAGCGGTTGAAACACCTATGACAAAAAGGAATAAGTTCCTCGTCAATCTTATCATTCGTCAACCTCTAATTTTGCTGGTAAAACCCACTCTAAAACTTCTTCTGGTTCTTGTGATTCTTTTATTTTAACAGCCTCTTTAGTTGGAGCTGCTTCTTCAATGATTTTAACATCAACATTGGTGTCAACCACAACCTCTGGCTTTACATCTTCAACTACTGAGGTTACAACGGTTTTTTGAATTTCTTCCTCAGCTAAGATTGGCTCTTCAACGCTAACTTCAACTTCCTCTGGTGCCATTTCAACTTCATTCAAAGCTTCTATAACCGCAATTTCTTCGACAACTTCAACTTCTTCGACAACTTCAACTTCATCAACCACTAACTGATCTTCAGAGACAGGCATTAAATACCAAGCAAATCCCACGATCACAACAGCAGCTCCAAGAACGGCCTTAGACGTAAACCCGCCTGAGGCACCACCACTGGCTGCAGATCCATTTATTGCATCTAGTTGATGAAACACTCCATCTTGAACAGATCCTGGAGCGGCAACTTCATGACCTTTATATAGGCCTTGAATATGAGAGCTAAATATGTCTTTAATTGGTTTCATTATCATTCATTAATCAATGTTACTGTGGTCATCTTCACGAGGTGTTGCGACTTGTTCCATATGTAATAGAACTCCTTGCAAAAACTTCTTTGCTCTGCTGAGTTGGCTTTTAGAAGTGTTTACTTCTATATCAAGCATCTCAGCTATTTCCTTGTGTTTATATCCGTCAATCACATATAATTTAAATACAACTCCATACCCTTCAGGCATACGAGAAATTGCATTCTCGAGTTCTTCTCGGGTAAAATCACATTGTTTAGACGCATCAATGTCTTGAGGGGTTGCAAGCACTTCTGAAATATCTGCTTGATTGGCGTGCTTTTTATTCTTACGATACAGGGTAATGGCAGTGTTTACAACTATTCTACGCATCCAACCCTCAAAAGAATTATTTTCAGAAAAAGTGTCTAGTTTAGAGAAAATCTTAACCCAGGCGTTTTGGACTACATCCTCAGCATCAATTCTCGTATTGGTATATCTCAAAGAAACCGCAAACATGAGCCCGGAAAATCTACCGTACAAATCGAATTGTGCGCGCCTGTCACCCACTTTGCACTTTTCAATAAGTTCTAGTAAATCAGGCTCGACACTCATTTAAATAAATTTATTTAAGTCCAAATCTAACCAACTCATTGCAGAACCGTGAAAAATATCTTCTAATTCTGCTTTTTCAAGCCCCATATTTTCCATATACTGACCGAATTTAAGGTCTCCCAATGGGAAGGGGTAATCTGTCCCCATGCAAATTCTTTTCGAACCTTGCATGTCTAGAACATATTTTAAAAGGCTTTCGTCATGTGTGATGCTGTCCACCCAAAACTTACCTACATACTCTCGGGGATTGATCTTGTTTTCTACTGCAACAAGGTCAGGACGGCAATTAAATCCGTGCTCGATACGACCAAGTGTAGCAAGGAAAGCGCCACTTGCGTGGGAGAAAAGAACTCTTAGATTAGGCAGTCTTTCGAATACCCCGCCGAAAATCATAGAGCAAGCAGCTCTGGACATCTCTGCGGGCATACCTACTAACCATGGAAGCCAATATTTCTCCATATCCGATTTCCCCATCATATCCCACGGGTGGATTAGAATAGCCATGCCCAATCTCTCACAAGCTTCGAAAAATGGGAAGAAGCGCGGGTCATCGAGGTTGAGAGAATTAATATTGGTTCCTATTTGGACTCCTACAAGACCTATAGATTTAGCTCTCTCAAGCTCCAAAATAGCAAGATCCACATCTTGCATTGGCACAGTACATAGTCCTATGTATTTCTTAGGAAAACGTGCAACCAGGTCTGCGATATGATCGTTTAAGAAACGACTTAACTCATGGGTGTCGTTAGGCTGAGCATTGTAGGAAAACATGACAGGGATGGTGCAAACCACCTGAACGCTAACTCCAGAATTGTCATACTCATCCATCCTAATTTTCTCATCCCAACAGTTGGATTCTATTTCTCTAAAGAACGTATCGCTCTGCATCATCCTTGCAAAACCCTCTCGGTTGCTGTCTTCTAAATGTATAAATTTTCCGTATCCGAATTTCTCAGTCCATTTAGGCATATGCCTGGGAATTATGTGAGTATGAACATCTATCTTAAACATGTGTTTTTAGTGTTTTTCAGATTTACTTACGTACCTCAACTCTAACCTATTTACTGGACTCACTACCCAACCTTGGACTGATTTCCTTACAAAATGAGTTACCTGATCGTGATAAAGTGGGAGGACTGGCATTTCAGCATAAAGTAGACTGTCCATTTGCGCATACAAAATGATTCTACTGGACTTGTCGGATTCTAACATAGCCTGATCGTATAGTTCTTCAAAATGAGGTGATTTAAAATGAGTGTAGTTGGGTCCGCCAGGAGAGAAATTGCGTTCTAAGAAAAGCCCTAAAAAATTCTCGGCATCAGCATGATCTGCAAGCCAAGATTTTTTAAACATCACAGATTTAGATGTAGCCACCTTCTCCCTATGAACTGACGCTGGGCTGACATCAACTTCCACTTTGACACCTATTTTTTGCCAATCGTGTTGGATTGCGGCACATATGTCAACGTAGTCCGAAGTTGTAGCAAGCTCTATTACAGGAAGTCCAACTCCACCAGGATACCCTGCTAATACTAGAAGTTCCGAAGCAAGTGCTAAGTTATATTTCGGAGATGAATGCAAGCCGTTTCCCAACATTGAGGGCGGAATAAATCGATCCGAAGGAAGAACAGATCCTCGCCTTAGGTTTTTTGCAATTCCGGCTCTATCAATACTCAAACTCAAAGCTTTTCTCACTCTTGTGTCAGAAATTGAATCCATCAGAATACCTACATAATCTGTTTTTAAAAATGGCACTCGTTTAAGCTCTAAATTTTCTTGATGTTTCTGTGCGAGAGTGCCTTCTTGGGTCATTAAATCCTCCATATATGTCGGATGCAAACCACTCATAAAATCGTAGCGTCCCTGGATAAGTCCCAAATACTCTGCTCCCATATCTGGAACAAAATCTATATGAACTGCATCTAAATATGGCAGAGAATTGCCCGCCTCATCTTTCTCCCAATAATCTGTGTTTTTATGAAGGACTAACGCAACATCTTCGACCGTCCAGGCGACTTTAAACGGACCGGTACCAGCTGGGTTAAACCTAAATTTCTCACCTCTATGTTCAACCGCTTCTGGAGCAACAATGGAAGCATAGGGCGTGGTGAGAAGGCCTAGAAACGGTGGAAAATCGTTTTTTAAGGAGATTTTCACAGTACTGTCGTTGATGGCAACGATACCCTCTTCCACCACCGCATCTAAAATCCAACCACCTGGTGATGCAACGACTGGGTCCCTTAACCTCTCTAAACTGTAGACCACATCATTTGCAACCAGCTCTCTACCATTCTCAAGTCCAGGCACATCGGAAGCAGGTGTAAACAATACACCTTTCCTGAGATGAAACACAACACCTCCATCAACCCAATCCCAACTTTTTGCAATTGATGGAATGACCTCCAAATCGGGGGACAATTCTACCAATCCATCATAGAGTGCATCTACAGCCCACATAATCTCTAAGCTTCTAGCATGAGCGGGGTCGAGAGTGGTAATCCCATCACTTTCGTTATATCTGAATACCCTGTGATCATCAGAAACCCCATTTATTACACATCCCGACAATAAAGTTACTGTGGTGATTCGTAAGATAAAATGGGAGAACAAAAGTTTCATAAATGAGCTAATAGTATCGTCCTCGCAAGTTAGTTAAGTGTAGCTTTGCATCGAAATGAACAAGCAATGATTAAGTACTTTGTATTAACAATTTTATCAGCTATTTCTTTAGTTTCCATTTCAGCCCAAACAACTCTAAGCGGGCGCGTTAGGAATGCTGTGACCGGAGAATATATCCTTGGCGCGAATGTGATTATTGAAAATAACACGAGTGGTGTTTCCACTAACCTTTACGGATTCTATAGTTTATCTCTACCTGAGGGAGAGCACTCTATAAGGTACTCTTTCATAGGGTTTAAAAGCCTTACAGTGAAGGTGAATATGAGCGGTTCAAAGGTGAAAGATGTTGATTTGGCTCCTCAAACTGTGGAGATAATGGGAGCCAATATTATTGGTGCTAAAGGAGAAAACACAAATAGCACTGAACTGGGGAGTACCGTTGTGAGTATTGAAACAATTAAAAGTCTGCCAGCACTTTTCGGTGAGGTTGACGTTTTAAAGGTCATTCAGCTTCTGCCTGGGATTCAGAGTTCTGGGGAGGGCAATACCGGATTTTACGTGAGAGGTGGCGGGCCTGATCAAAATCTAATTTTGTTGGACAATGCGGCGGTATATAACGCATCGCATTTGTTTGGATTTTTCTCGGTATTTAATGCAGATGCAATAAGCAATGTTGGAGTGCACAAGGGAACTATGCCCGCCAGATATGGAGGTAGAATTTCATCTGTTTTAGACATCTCTCTGAGAGAAGGAAATAGACGGGAGCACAAAGTAAATGGTGGGGTGGGACTTATTTCTGCACGTTTAACGGTGGAAGGTCCTATTAAAAAAGACACATCTAGTTTTATTTTTTGTGCTCGCAGGACCTACATAGACGTTCTCACTCGTCCGTTTGCAAAGGGTACTTCTGCTGAAGGTTCGGGGTACTATTTCTATGATCTTAACGCAAAAATTAATCATAGGTTTAGCGAAAAAGACGAGGTGTATCTAAGTGGATATTTCGGCAGAGATGTCTTTAGTTTCAAAAGCACAGATGCTGGCTTCGGCACTGATATTCCATGGGGAAATGCTATAGCTTCTCTTCGGTGGAATCACCTTTTTAATGACCAACTTTTTCTCAATATGAATGTCTCATATACCGATTATAATTTTGCTTTTGAAGGTGAGCAAGAAGAGTTCGCCTTCGGGTTTAATAGCGGAATAGAGGATTGGAGTTATAAATCAACGATGAACTATTACCCCAATTCACGTCACGAAATAAAAGGCGGAGTTGAGTATGTTTTTCACCAGTTTATGCCCACTGATTTTTTCGCTAGAAACGGCGATACACCTATAGAATTTGGTGTGTCTGAGGTAACGTACTCTCATGAAAGCTCAGCTTTTATTGAAAGCGACTTTGAGGTAAATGAGTTTTTAAAAATCTATAGTGGTCTTCGATATAGTGATTTCCGTCATGTGGGACCCTTTACAAGATATTCTTCAGATTATACTGTCATGGATTCAACTGTTTTCGGAAAAGGTGAATTGGTGAAGAAATATGGGGGGTTCGAACCGCGAATAAGCGCGAGAATTAAAACTGGAACTTATTCAAGTATTAAAGCTGGATTTAGTGAGAATTACCAATATGTACACTTGGCATCTCTTTCAGCTTCTACAGCGCCAACTGATGTTTGGCTTCCCAGCAGTGACCTTGTTAAACCCCAATGGGGAAGGCAGTGGAGCGCGGGGTATTTTACAGACCTTGGAGAGGACAGATCGTGGGAAGCTTCCATAGAAGGATACTATAAAGACTTAGAAAACTTAGTCGAATACGCTGAGAACACTTTGCCTACAGACAACATCGGAACAAATACAGACAACAACTTAATTTTCGGTGATGGATGGTCCTATGGAGCTGAGTTTTTCCTCAAAAGAAGAGCAGGAAGAATGAACGGATGGGTGGGATATACCTGGAGTAAAACTCAAAGAGTCTTTGAAGACCTCAACAATGGAGAAGTTTTCGATGCTAAATTTGACAGACGCCATGATCTAAGTGTGGTCCTTGACTACACCATCAATGAGAAATGGAGGGTTGGTGGAGTTTTCGTGTACGCCACAGGAAATGCGATTTCTCTCCCCATTCAGAGGTACATGCTCGAAGGACGGATTACAGATCTGTATGGCGAAAGGAATGGATTTAGGATGAGTGACTATCACAGAGCTGATATTAGCGCGACTTACACACCTGAACAAAAGCGAGAAAACTTAGAATCATCTTGGGTTTTCAGCATCTACAATCTATACAACAGAGCGAACCCATACTTCTTGTTTTTTGATACTGAAGGATCATTAACCGACGGAAGTCTTCAGGTTAATGCAAAACAAATCTCTCTCTTCCCCATACTTCCTTCTTTTACATGGAACTTTAAATTTTAAGGTCGGTGAATTCGTTAAAAGCTCTAAGAACTCTCAACCCATTGTTTTGGCAACACAAAGGAAAACTCTTTGCGGGTATATTCTTTATCGCCATAACGAATATATTGGCCGTTTTTGCTCCTGCTCTTGTAGCTGAGGGAGTGAACTCACTGCGTGATGCGAATGTTAAGTACCTCGAACCGCTTTCCGAAGCTACTTCAGATGCTGAAAGATTTCAAATTTTCCAACAAGAGGAGGCCATTACTATCCCTAAAGTAATGATGAGGACGATGGCGGAAATGACGGGAAATTTAGGATCTATTCATAGCACTGAAGATCTTTATAAACTTGTTATAGCGATTGCCATTTTCCAGGCGCTACTTTATATGCTCACCTTTTTCATAAAAGGTATATTCCTCTACTTTACTCGCCAAACCATTATCGTCAACTCCCGACTTATGGAATTCAGCCTGAAGAAGAAAATCTACGAGCACTACTCCATTCTTGACGCCAACTTCTATAAATCTCACGACACTGGAGATTTAATGAACCGGATAAGTGAGGACGTTAGCAAAGTGAGGATGTATATGGGGCCGGCTGTGATGTATACCTTTAATCTGCTTGCATTGATCATCCTCGTCGTGGGAGTAATGATTACGATTGATGTCAAGCTAACTCTTTATACACTACTTCCCTTACCACTTATGTCTATCGGGATCTATTTTATTTCCTCTAAAATTAACCAGCTAAGCGATGATGTGGCGAGCAAGCAAAGCGACTTAACTTCATTCGCTCAGCAACACGTCTCAGGCATTAGAGTTCTTCAATCATATAACAAAGAATCAAAGGCATCGGACAGGTTTGAAAACGTATCCGACGAGTATAAAAAACACTCCCTTGACCTTGTGAAAGTAGAAGCCCTATTCATCCCTATCGTCGTCTTATTAGTGGGTCTAAGCACAGTACTCACAATATATATCGGTGGCCTGAAAGTGATCGAAGGCTCCCTAGAATTAGGCCACATATTCCAGTTCATCTTCTACGTAAACCTTCTAACATGGCCTTTTGCTTCCGTAGGATGGGTTACTTCTTTGGTCCAAAAAGCTGAGGCCTCCATGGCACGCATACTGGATTTCTTAGATACTCAACCCGAAGTGGTTTCTGGCAGCACGATCGTTGAGGAAATTAATCACCCAGGACTTGTGTTTAAGAACGTGAGTTTTACGTATCCAGAAACTGGAATTGAGGCTGTGAAAGATCTCAGCTTCACTATCGCGCCTGGATCTACAGTTGCGATTACTGGCAGAACTGGAAGTGGCAAATCCACCATTACCCAACTCGCTATGCGGATGATGGATCCTGAATCAGGAAGCATAGAATTTTTAAGCAAAAACATTGTAGATTTACACTTGGGAAAGTTTCGTGAAAGAACTGGATATGTCCCACAGGATGTTTTTCTTTTCTCAGACACGATTGCGAACAACATCGCTTTCGGGCAAGATAGTGCGAGCCTTGAAATGGTTCACCAAGCAGCCGAAGCCGCAGGCGTTTCTGAGGATATCGATGGTTTCACAAATGGCTACGATACAATTTTAGGTGAGCGTGGCGTCAATCTTAGCGGAGGCCAAAAGCAGCGTATTTGCATCGCCCGCGCTTTAATCCGCAAGCCTGAACTCCTTATTTTAGACGACTGTCTTTCTGCTGTTGATATCAGTACAGAAAAACACATTTTAAAAAGCCTAAATAAAAATGAGGCAAATAGAAGCTCCTTAATTGTGAGTCATCGAATCAGTACTATTAAAGACGCCGATTTAATCCTTGTTATTGACAAGGGCATAATAACCGAGAGGGGTACACACAAAGAATTGTCTGAAAAAGGTGGTCTTTATTCTGAAATGCTCGCAAAGCAAGATGTCTAAAGTCAATCCATATATACCCTTTGAAGGGATTAGAGTCCTTGAATTAGCTAGTGTTCTGGCGGGACCTTTGGCAGGTTCTTTTTTCGCTGAAGGAGGTGCTACTGTGATTAAGGTGGAACATCCGACACACGGCGATATCACAAGATCTTGGAGATCTGAAAACGAAGATAAAGAGGATACACTATCTGCATACTACGCTGCGGCAAACACATACAAGAATGTTCATAGAGTCGATTTGACAACCAAAGAAGGACAGGTTTGGCTTTTCGAAGAATTGGGCAAATGTGACATTCTGCTGCATAATTTTAAGGAAAAAGATCTTGTTAAGTTCAACTTAGTCCCCTCAGAAATAGCTGATCAATTCCCACAACTGATTCACATAAGACTTTTGGGGTTTGCTTCCCAACCTGAGAGGTTGGCTTACGATGTGGTGGTCCAAGCGGAGACTGGTTTTATGCATATGAATGGAGCGGAGAACGGTGAGGCTACAAAGATGCCCGTTGCCCTGATCGATATTCTTGCTTCACACCAAATCCGATCTGCCGCCTTAAGCGGACTTTACGCAAGAGAAAAAGGTAGAAGTGGTTGGTTTGCTGAGGTAAGCCTTGAGCTAAGTGGAATCTCTGCTCTTGCGAATCAAGCTACGAACTATCTTATGAATAAAAACATCCCCAAACGTCAAGGATCACTTCACCCGAATATCGCCCCGTATGGTGAGCAACTTCACTTAGATGGTGGAAGTATTGTGCTTGCAGTGGGTAGTGACTCACAATTTGCATCTTTGTGTAAAATTCTAGGTAGCGAAGAATTAGAAACCGATGAGAGGTTTTTTGACAACCAATCGAGGGTGAAAAACAGAAGTATTCTCATAATAGAGCTACAGAATTTAGCAAAGGTTCACACAAGAAATAGTTTGATCAATTCTTTTCACTCCAAGGGCGTTCCAGCTGGTGCGATTAAAGATTTAAAAGAAGTTTTTGCTTCGGGATCACCGGGAGCAAAAGCTGTTGTCCAGGAAGAAATAGAAGGGTCCAATCGAATGGTACGAAAACCTCTAACCACTGCTTACTCAGTAACAGTCTTTGGGAAGTATACCGTATAAATTTTTCCTGGGGTAGCTACAAACGATTCCTTTATAAGCCAAGGGTTTAACTCCTTTAGCTCCCTGTAATTAGATCCATTATTTAGAGCGAATTCACTCAGGTTTTCTATGTTTGCTGTGATCACCACTTTTCTCACTTCATGAGGATGGTACACATCATTTTCAGTTAATTGAAACCCATAAGTTTCAGGCTTTGACAGCACCTCTTTTACGGCAAGAATTCTATAAACATACCTGGCTGTCTCACTATTTAGGTGAAGCTCCCAATAACTATCTACTCCCTGAGCTTCTAATCTTTGTTCAACCCCAGTCATCCCCATATTATATGATGCCGCAGCTAAAGCCCAATTCCCGAATTTCTCATAAGACTCCTGAAGGTATTGGCAGGCCGCATGAGTACTTTTCTCAACGTGATATCGTTCATCTACCGTTGAAGTTACTTCTAATCCATATTCTGGGGCAGTTTTTTTCATAAACTGCCAAAAGCCACTCGCCCCTGCCGGCGAAACAGCCTGGGTTAAACCACTTTCAATTACAGCTAAATATTTAAAATCGTTAGGGATGCTATGTTCTTCTAATATAGGTTCGATGATAAGAAACCACCTTGATGCCCTCTTTAGATAAAGAATGCTTGAGCTATGTCTATACGTGTTAATTATGAGCTCCTTATCCAATTTTTCTCTTACACTGAAAGATTCTAGAGGGACCTGCTCTCCCGCTAAGAATACAGATTCAGGAATGGGAGGTGAAACTACTGTATTTGGTAGGGTCTCATTTACGCTTGTTGTACTCGTATCTGGAGACACTGCAGCAATGAACAACACACTAGAGACACTGATAAGAATGGCGGGGATTATGGCATTAGGCATAACACGAAAGGTACACCTATATGAAAAAAATGAGAGGGTTAAACAAAGTGGTTATTCACACTTTATCGTTCCAAATCTTTAAAAGAATCGGCTGCATCATCTTTGTCTGACATGATGATGTCTTGTAGAGAGTCACCCCAATCAATACGTAGATCATGATCGTCCCATTTCAATGATTTTTCACAAGCTGGGTCATAGAAATCCGTACACTTATACATCACTATAGTATCAACCTCCATAGCGCGAAACCCATGAGCAAAACCCTCTGGCACCCATAATTGCCATCTTGACTCTGTGTCTAATTTTACAGAAAAATGTTGTCCGTAGGTTTTTGAATTCGGTCGGATATCGACTGCAATATCGAGGATTGATCCGGAAACGACACGGATAAGTTTACTTTGGGCCGAAGGAGAAGTCTGGTAGTGAAGACCGCGTATAACGCCAACCTTTGAGATACTCAAATTGTCCTGAACGAATATAATTTCCTTGCCTATTGCTGCATTGAATTTACGGGAGTTCCAAGATTCATAAAAACACCCCCTTTTATCTTTAAACACAGCAGGGCGAACTAAAAGTAGCCCATCAATAAAGGTTGTTTTTATTTCCATAAAGTTAAATAATTAAAAATTATAATAGTAGGTTTAAGCGCAAGATAAGGAGAGTAACTTTGCAATATGCTAGAGAATGCAACACATCGATTAAGAGCTTTAGAGCCAGAAGATGTAGACATACTTTTACGGTTGGAAAACGATGCTAACCACTGGTGGTTAGGAGGAAGCATAACTCCCTTTAGCAGAGCTACTTTACTCAAGTTTGCCACTGGTGATCACGATCTGTATCGAGACAGACAATTGAGGTTGATGCTCGATCACAAAAATTCACAAGGAGATTGGCATACTGTAGGAGCGATCGATGTTTATGATTTTGACGTACGGAATCTAAGGGCAGGTATAGGTGTGATTGTAGATCATAAAGAAAGGAGGAAAGGACACGCTAGTGTGGGGATAAATCTTATGGCAAATTATGCAGACGAGCATTTGGGGTTAAACCTTATTTACGCAGAAGTACCTACTAAACACGAAGCTAGCAGAAAGCTGTTTCTTCAAGCGGGATATAAAGAATGTGAAATAAGAAAACAGTGGATTAAGGGTGTTGATGGATGGGAAGATGTCGTTTTGATGCAGCTTTTTAATCAGAAAAATTTCGCCTAAAAAAAAATGAGAATGCTTAAAAAATATATAAAAAAGTATGGACTGCCTTTGGTCATCATTGGGGGATTGGGGAAACTAACTTCAATCATATGCGTTTTTGGAATTTATGGACATTGGTTTAGCACACTTTTGCCTGACGAGTCTGAAAATATAACTGTCTATTTAGATCCTGAGGATACTCTAGAAGAATATCTCATCACAATAGAAGATGTCGTAACCAAATCTGGCGGGCATGGAGAGCGGCTTATTAGGACTTTGAGTTGGAGAGGTTGGAGCGAACGTATTACACCCGGTAAATTCGAGATAAAGGCCGGAGAGTCAATTGGAGACGTTGCTCAGAAACTAGCCACTGGTGACAGAGAGTCAGTTAGAGTAATTGTTCCTGCCGGAAGAGATCTAGATGCAATAGCAGGCAAAATAGCTTTGCGCATTGCAGCTGACAGTTCAGATGTTCTCAAATTGATAAGCCCAGATAGCATTAGATGGCAAATTATTCCCAATACCTATGAAATGTGGTGGGAAACTGATGCAGAAGGAGCAATAAACAGATTAATTAAAGAGAGTGACATTTGGTGGACCAACGACAGGGTTGAAAAAGCGAAAAGCAAGGGCATTTCAGCTGAAGAAGCTGTGATTTTGGCTTCAATTGTACAAGCAGAAACTGCTGTTTTATCTGAAGCACCTATTGTAGCGGGGCTATACCTCAACAGACTAGACATAGGGCAACTTCTGCAAGCGGATCCCACATTAATCTATGCATGGGGAGATGAGAGTATTACAAGGGTTCTGGACATACATAAAGAAATAGACTCACCATACAATACGTATAAGAATACAGGACTTCCACCGGGGACAATACGAGTTCCTGAACCCACATATATTGATGCTGTTCTAAATGCAACTGAACATGACTATGTATATATGTGTGCAGAACCTGGGGGGACAGGCAAACATAGTTTTGCTAGGAAATATAGAGAGCATCTTAAAAATGCTAGGAAATACCAAAAATGGCTGAATAAGCAACACATTTACCGATGACCGGGAGAATTAGATTATTTGGCTATATAACTTTAGCCTTTTTTTTAATAGAAGATGTAAATGCTCAAAAAATTGCTAATGCAAGCTTAAAAGTGGGTGACATCGTTTTAGATGGGAAACTGAATGAAGTAGATTGGACAAATGCCGAAGCAACATCTGATTTAACTCAATTTTCTCCCAACCCAGGCTACAAATGTTCACAGAGAACAGAAATAAGAATTCTGTACGATGATGAAGCCATATATATAGGAGCACAAATGTTTGACTCTGCACCTGACTCAATATTGATGCAATATTCACAAAGAGATCAAATAAAGAACTCTGACGAATTTGGGATACAATTGTCGCCATACAATGATGGCATTAACGGAGTCTCATTCGCAACCACACCAGCAGGGATTTTGGTTGATGTGAACATCTCCCCTACTGGACAAGATTTCAATTGGGATGCTGTATGGGATGTTGAGACTCTTGTCGATGAAAATGGATGGACGGCTGAGTATAAAATCCCATGGTCCGCTTTGAGATTTTCGAAAATGGAGAAAGGAGAAGAAATCGTTTGGGGAGTAAACTTTTATAGAAAAATCAGAAGATTTAGAGAGTTTGCTGTTTGGGAACCTATGGACCCAACAAGTAAAGTAGAGGGAATGAGAGAAAATGGCGAACTTCATGGATTGGCAGAGATCACTCCACCGCCCAGGATTACTCTATTTCCATACTTGTCTGCATATTCTGAAAGTATGGAAGGTGGTAATTTAGGCAATCGATTTAATGGAGGCCTAGACTTCAAGGCTGGAATTGGGGATGCCTTTACATTAGATATGACATTAATCCCCGATTTTGGGCAAGTTGTCGCTGACAATCTCGTTCTTAATTTAAGTGCTTTCGAAATTCAATTTCAGGATAATCGACCCTTTTTTACAGAAGGAACTGAACTTTTTAATAAGAGCGGATTGTTCTACAGTCGAAGAGTAGGTGAAAATCTTCAACTGATTAATGCTTCAAAATTCTCCGGCAGAACTAAAGGTGGGTTAGGCATCGGAGCATTACAGGCGTTTGCTGTTGATGCGCAGGACTCAACTGAAAACAGCTCTATTACCTCCTATTCTTTGGCTGTATTAGACCAGAGCCTACCTAACAACGGATACGTACATGGGATAAGTACATTTGTAACAACAGAAGGAGAATCAAAACTTGTACAGGGGATCGAGTTTGAAGTCCGAGATAAGAAAAATGCTTATTCTCTATTTGGACAAGCTGCTTATAGTGCCGAGGGACATAAATGGGAAGTAAGAACAAGTAAAATATCCGGAAATTTCACACTGGACGCTTTTCACCTTGAAGAAAGTGAGTTTTACAACCCCAACGACTTGGGGTATTTACAAGCACCCAACTCAATAGTAAACAGCCTTGGAACAGGGTATCAAATAGTAGAACCAATCGGAAGATTTATCAAGATATTCTCTGAGTTAGAAATTGTTCACTCACAGCTCTATGCTCCCAGAACATTTACTGACTTCATAGTTTCAGGAGAACTTGGAGCTTTGACTAAAAGTTTTCAGTTTGCGCGGTTGGGATTTGATGTATCACCTGTTAGAGGAGTTGATTTTTTTGAACCTCGCTTAGATGGTTATTCTTTTAATTTGCCTGCATGGGGAAATGCTGATTTTATCATCTCCACAGATTATAGAAAGAAAATAGCATTCGATGTTAGAATAGCACGCAGTATCGCATTTACTGAAGATGTGGATTGGAATGGATATGATTTCAGGATAGAACCTCGATTAAGAATAAATGACCATTTATCATTTAGATATGTATATAGCTACCAAGGTCAATTTAGCGAACTTGGGTATGCCGACACGATAACTTTTGGCATACAACCTGAAACTTCAAGCATATTCGGAGCAAGAAATAATAAGAGTGAAACACACGTCTTATCCGGATCCTATATATTATCCAACAGATCGAGTTTTGATATAAGAATCCGACACTACTGGAGCACCGTAGATTATCTGGAGTTTTATGAACTGGGATTAAACTCTGAACTCTTTGAAACAACACTTGTAAATATCGATCCTGACAACACTTCTGAGTATGATGTTAATTACAATGCATGGAGTGTAGACTTTGGTTTTAGATGGCAATTCTCTCCAGGCAGCGAACTGAGTCTTGTTTGGAAAAACACCCTTCAATCTAGAGGTGAACAACTGCCTTCTAGCTACTTTGATAATTGGGAACAAATGCTTGAAGAAACATTTATAAACTCTCTGTCTATAAGGGCATTATACTACCTTGATTACAGCACGCTAAGGAAGTGAATTGAGGTGATTACTGCCCCATTTCGACACTTCCAATCCAAAAAGATTCGTTCCCTACTGCATCTTCAACTCGTACCGTTATTTGAGATTTTACACCCGGGATATGATGTAAGTCGGATGCTGTATAAACGGCCGTTTTCTTCTTGGGATCCCAACGCAAAAGCACCCACTTACTGTCTATAAACCCCTCCACTTTAGATACTCCAGAGAGGTCGTCTTCTAGGTGGAAAACAAGGTCCCCATTAGAGACTAAAGGAGATGCCGAAAATTTAGGCAAAAGCCTCGGCGCAATTGTATCTCTAACCAACTTATATCTCCCCATTATTCTCGATGAAAAAGTAACTAGATTTTCTTGTAATTTACAAACTTCCACCCCCATCCTAATGCCTTTTTCAGAAAGCCTAACCGCCACCAATTTTGACAAGTCCCACTCTAGATCATTTATATGCACTCTAAAAGATTTTGCCAATGCTGCGTCTTCTGGTCCAATGAAAAACTCGCCGTTTGAAAAGAGTTGCAAGCTTGCGTTTTCCCTGCTATAGAAAGATCTCTTAGGCCAAACCACCTTAACACCTCCATCCTCTAAAATGGTCTCAGTGGAAGGCATCGCCGGGCAGAAGACGCTTGTACTTTGCGAACTCTCAAGCGCCTGCTCGAATGAGCCCCCCCCTAAAAGTGTATACAACCTTGTAGTTATGTTTCCATGAGCATCACTACATCTCACAGAGATGTTCATTGTGGAATCTTCAATCACCTCAAGGTTCACAGCTGGGGTGAAATCATAAATAGGCAATCTATTTCCTGGAAGAGGTGTAAATCTATGTATCTGTGTTCTTAAAGATTTCCACTCCGGATAATACGAGTGAGCGTTCATATCCTTATTCGTATAAAAATCAAGAGTGTCTATAGCGAGGGAAGAATACAAATCACCACCTACGAAAACTTCCATAGAATATACTCCACAAATGTTCGAAGCTGCATCGAGTTGGTCATTTGCTTCTACGGCAAGTCTGACATGTCCTGAAGGTATTTCAAAAAGTACTCCGGATGGAACTTCGAGTGTTCGAGATCTATTCTCGAGGCCTTGAGAATCCATTGGAATGACTCTAAGCGAACCTACTTTAGGGGATTGTGAATCCGCGATGTTGAAGCCCCATTGAAGGGGGTTAATGGGTTTCTCGTTCTCATCACGCACTTCAAAGTGCAGGTGCGGTCCTCCTGAGGAGCCCGAGTTCCCACTCCAACCTATGGTGTCTCCAGCTGAAAATGCAATCTCTGTTGCAGGACGGCTATCTATGCTGAACGATCTTTTCGAGTATTGCCTTTCTAAAAGCCATTCAGAAATAGGAAGAGCGTACGAAGATAGATGTGCGTATACCGTAGTCGTCCCATTTGAGTGTTTCAAATATAGAGCATGGCCATAGCCCCAAGGCTTCACCTTCACTCTCGACACTACACCGTCAGCAACTGCGAGAACAGGAAACCCCTCCTTTCCCTGAGTCTTAAAATCCAGTCCTGTGTGAAAGTGGTCACCTCTGAACTCTCCAAAATTACCACTTAAAACAAGTGGAATATCAAGTGGAGCAATGAACCCTGAATGAGAGGCATAAAGAGGTGTGGGGGTTTGAGCAGCAAAATAAAACGGACATAAAAAAGCCGTAAAAAATGAAAATAAATACAAAATGTGAGTCATGATGTAAAACTACAATTTGAAAGAGTGTAAATCATATAAAAAATTTAAATTCATAACATTCATTATAGTATATTTGTTACGATATCATGCCTCATGCCTACACTCAAAGATTCCACAAATAAACTTGTTGATGTAACTGAAAAGTTGCTTCAGAGATTTCAGGTGGAAAGTGCTGAACGTAAAGCAGATGAAGAGAAATTCAACGCTCAAATAAATGAGTTTAAGGAGAAACTTTCTACTGCCTTATTACAGATTGAAAAGTTAACTATTGAGAATAAAGAGTGTTCGAAAAAACTTGAGGCATTTACAAACAACCCTAACCCTTTAATTCAAAGCCACGACACTGCTGACCTTTCGGCCGAGGAAATCGACGCTTTGGTAAAAGAAATCGACTCTTGTTTATCTCTACTATCATAAATATACTATTCATTCAGATATGTCTAAAGAAACCATCGAAGTAAACATTGCTGGACGCTCCTACCCCCTGTCAGTTCTCCCAGAAGAGGTCCAGGGGGTTCAGGACGCTGCATCTGCTATTGATGAAAGACTCACTGAATTGAAATCTCAATTTGCTGTTCAGGACAGGATTGATTTATTTGCGATGACAGCCCTACAACTTTCCATACGTGTTAAGCAGCTCGAAAATGCAGAAGCAAAATCAGCTTCTGATGAGGACGGCGAAGAAGAATTTACAGTAGAACTAGTCGATGAACTTATCAAACGCATGAACTCGGCAATGAAAAAGTAAGCAATAAGGCAACCAAAATATGGACATTCTAATAATTTATGGAATTATTGCACTAACTTCAGCAATGGCTGGATTTTTCTTATCAAAAGTGGGTTTAAAAACCAAATCTGATGCAATAATCAGAGAAGCAGAACTCAAAGGAGAGAGCATTAAAGAAAAGAAAATATCTCAAGCTAAGCAGAAATTCTTTGAGCTTAGAGAGAAGCAGAAAAGCGAGAGAAAAGAACTCGACTCTAACCTCCACTCTAGAGAGGATAAAATTCGTAACACAGAAAAGAATCTCAATAAGCAAATAGAAAAAAATAAGGAAATCGAAAATGACCTTAACAAAGGCAAGGATAAGCTGAGCCAGCGTATTAACGCTATTGAGAAGAAGACGATAGATATTGAGAACAATAGGCTTAAAGCGATTGAGCTTTTAGAAAAAATTTCTGGGATGTCTGCTGAAGACGCTAAGAAAAATATGGTAGAACAAACCGTGCAAGACGCTAAGGTTACAGCTTCTACATTGGTCCAAGAAATCATAGAAGATGCAAAACAGCGGGCGAATACTGAGGCAAAGAAAATCGTTATTCAGACGATTCAGAGAGTTGCTACAGAGCATTCGGTTGAGAATTCTGTTTCTGTATTTCAAATAAAAAGCGATGACGTAAAGGGTAGAATTATCGGACGTGAGGGTAGAAATATCCGTGCACTCGAAGCTGCTACTGGAGTGGAGTTCATTGTAGATGATACACCTGAAGCGATTATACTTTCTTGTTTCGACCCCGTGAGAAGAGAGATCGCGAGACTATCTCTACACCAACTGGTAACGGACGGACGTATCCATCCGGCTCGTATTGAGGAAGTGGTTGCGAAGGTGATTAAGAAAATAGAAGAGGAGATTATGGAACTGGGAAAGAGAACCTGTATCGACTTAGGTATTCACAACCTCAAGAGCGAGCTAGTTCGCATGGTGGGACGTATGAAATACCGTTCATCTTATGGTCAAAACCTACTACAACACTCTCGCGAGGTAGCTAACCTTTGTGCCACTATGGCTGCAGAGGTAGGTGTAGATCCCAAGGCGGCTAAACGAGCTGGATTACTCCACGATATTGGAAAGGTAAGCGACGAAGAAAGTGAACTTCCACACGCGTTACTCGGAATGAAAATCGCTGAGCGATGTGGAGAAAAACCTGATATTCTTAATGCTATTGGTGCTCACCACGACGAGATGGAGATGACGACTTTAATCTCTCCCATCGTTCAAGTTTGTGACGCTATTTCTGGTGCGAGACCTGGAGCTCGTCGTGAAATGGTAGACGCATATATTCAGAGACTACGAAACTTAGAGGATCTCGCACTTGAGTATCCTGGGGTTACGAAGTCATATGCTATTCAAGCCGGTCGTGAACTGAGAGTTCTCGTTGAGAGTGACAAAGTGAGTGATTCCGAAGCTGACCAGTTATCTCTTGATATTTCAAACAGGATCATGAATGAGATGACCTACCCTGGCCAGGTGAGAGTAACCGTTATTCGTGAAAAACGTGCCGTAAGTATAGCGAAATAGCATGACAGAAAGAATAATTGAACCGAAATTCAGCACTTCGCTTAAATGGCAGAGTGTTAATGTCACAACTCAAGTTATTCTTCAACTGTGTTTTATTGCTGTGCTCGCAAGATTAATTCCTACTGACGCTTTCGGTGTGATGGCTATAGCTCTTGTAGTGGTAGGCGTTATTGAGATGTTTGCTCAGGTGGGCATCGGGCCTGCTTTAATACAAAATCCCAATCTCAGAGCAGAGCATAAGCGCACTGCTTTTATCTTCAGCTTGGGACTTGGAATCATTTTCTTTGTAGGAACTTACTTATCAGCTCCATATATAGCAAACTTTTACAACCAACCTCTTCTAAATGAGGTGCTCAGGTGGATCGCTCTTAGCTTCATCATTTCAGGAGCCTCCGTTGTTCCTAGGAGTATGTTGATTAAGGAAATGCGTTTTAAATCTTTGTTTTTCTGTTCATCTACGGCCATGATCATAGGAAACTTGATTGTTGGTTTAACTTTAGCATACAACGGAGCTGGCATTTGGGCTTATGTAATAGCTCTTTTATCCCAAAACACCTTGTTAGGCATCGGATACTGGATAGTTGCTCCTAGCCCTATAGGAATATTTATGAATAAAAAGGCCCTCCGAGAAATGGTGGGATACGGAGGGCGAAGTACGGTCTTCAATATCCTCAATTACTCCGCATATAAAATTGACACCATGGTCGTAGGAGCTAGCACCTCGAACTGGACATTAACGGGACTTTATGACAGATCATCCTACCTGATGGGACTTCCTGTAACTGTCATTGGAAAACTCGGAGACAGCGTACTATTTAGCGGTATGTCAATGATGCAAGACAACCTAATGAGACTTAAAGCAACTGTATTAAGTGCCATTCACGGAGTGATACTTCTAGTACTACCTCTCACAGCACTGTTGATTTATCGTGCAGAAGATTTCACCGTCATTTTACTTGGCACTTCATATTTAGAGGCAGTTCCTATCGTGACAATTTTATTCAGCTGTGTCGCCTTGAGGAGTTTCATAAAGATTGGCGATGCAACTATGCGTGCTACTGACCACCTCACTATAGGCGCTTTCATCAAACTTTGTTTTCTGATATGTGTCGGTGTTGGAGCCTGGAGGTTTATGTCGGAGTCTAACGTGCTGCGGGTTGCTTGGATAGTGGCCTTTTTTACTTTGGCACAAGCATTAGCAATCGCAGCCTGGTTCATTTTCAGTTTGAAAATTCGAGTAAACACCCTTAGCTCTAAAGTGCTTCCGGGCATCTATTTAAGTGCCAACGTTGTTTTAGCTGCTTTTACAATTAACATCATACCGATAAACGACTTGCTCTCGAGTGCGATTCAAATTCCTGAAATTTCTCGAGGTCTTTACGTCCTTGCTCACATTATCGTATCGTCAGTTTTTGCATTTATACTTATCATTGCTTACCCTAGAATTTACGATGGAGGGGAACCTAATATGCGCAAAACTTTTTTCGAAAAACTTCCTGCCGGTAAACTTAAATCACGCCTAACTGTATAAAACATGAAAATGACAATTTTATTCTCTACAGCAACTATTCTATTGGGATTGGGACTAGTTGCTTGGAATTTTTATTCTGGAGTATCTACATATCCTTCAACTACAGAACAGTCCAATGTAGATTTCTATTCCTTGTCATGTAACACACTTGAAGGAGAAGAATTCTCTTTCGAGCAACTGCGTGGAAAGAGAGTGCTTATTGTAAATACAGCATCTAAGTGTGGATTCACCCCTCAGTATGAAGAGCTTCAAAAACTCCACGAAACCTATGGCGGAGAGTCTTTTGTGATACTTGGATTCCCATGTAACGATTTCGGCAAACAAGAGCCCGGATCTTCCGTGGAAATAGGAGCATTTTGTCAAAAGAATTTCGGAGTGGAGTTTACGATGATGGAAAAGGTAAGTGTGAAAGGAAAAGAAATGAGCGAGGTATATGTTTGGCTTAACAATAAATCTTCAAATGGAGTGGCTGACCACAATGTTAGATGGAATTTCCACAAGTTTTTAATTGACGAGACAGGTCATTTATCAGCCTCTTTAAAAAGTGGTGTTAATCCGCTGTCAAAAGATATAACGGATTTTGCCAACGGAAAATCACTTTAAAGTTTATTCATAGTCAACCCTTCATGATATTTTAAATATGTTTAAAATGCACAATTTTTCTGCAGGCCCTTGCATTCTCCCACCGGAGGTTTTAAAAGAAGCTTCAGAGGCTGTAAAAGGCTGGGGAAATAACGGCCTTTCGCTTATAGAAATGTCGCATAGATCCAAGCCCTTCGTGGCTGTGATGGAAGAAGCTAGGGAGATCACGAAAGAGTTACTAGGCCTTCCTGACAGGTTCGAAATTTTATACCTGCAGGGTGGAGCGAGCTTGGGGTTTTTAACAACAGCATACAACCTCATCCCCGAAGGTGGTTCTGCTGCTTATACGGATACAGGTACTTGGGCCGCTAAGGCTATTAAGGAAGCCAGGCACCTCGGTGACATTGAAGTCGTGGGCAGCTCGAAAGATTCCGGCTACAATACCATTCCTGATACCCCATCTGTGGATTCTAAGCACAGCTACTTTCACTACACGACGAACAACACGATCTTCGGCACGCAGTATAAGCACATCCCCACTGAAGCTGGAGTTCCTCTAGTCGCTGACATGAGTTCCGACATCATGAGCAAGAAGTTTGACTCAACTCCTTTTAAGCTTATTTATGCAGGAGCCCAAAAGAATATGGGGCCCGCCGGAACGGTCATGTACGCAATTGATAAAGAGGCGCTTGGAAAGACAGGTAGAAATATTCCATCTTATTTAGACTTAGGGGTGCATCTTTCTAAGGACAGCATGTTCAACACCCCTCCTGTTTTTTCAATTTACACAACTTTACTAACCTTGCGTTGGCTTAAAAATCTCGGAGGAATAGATGTTATCGAAGCTCGTAACAATGCGAAGGCTGAACTCATTTATGAAGAGATCGATAGAAACGAATTGTTTACTGGTTACGCCGAGACGAATAGCCGCTCTACAATGAATGCTACATTTCAGCTTTTAGACGACAATCACAAGGAGAAATTCAACACTGCTTGGATTGAGGCTGGCGTGAGCGGGATAAATGGTCACAGGAGTATAGGCGGATATAGAGCTTCTATATACAACGCTCTTCCTCTAGAAAGCGTAAAAGTTTTAGTAGATGTAATGAAAGAATTCGAGAGAACTATCTAACAAACAATGATGAATATTTTAGCTAACGACGGAATAAGTCCTTCAGGCCTGAAAGCTCTAAAAGAGGCAGGACACAATGTAACTACTGACTTTATCGAAGCAGATAAGCTCGAAGCTTATATTAACGATAATAAAGTCGATGGCGTTTTAGTTCGATCCGCAACAAAAATTAGACAAGAACTTATGGACTCCTGCCCCACCCTCAAGTTTGTGGGACGTGGCGGAGTCGGAATGGATAATATTGATGTTCAATACGGTAGAGATAAAGGTCTCACAATTTTCAACACACCTTCAGCATCTTCTCAAAGTGTAGCTGAACTTGTCATGGGTCACCTCTTTTCTCTTTCTCGCTCTGTTCACGCAAGCAACAGAACCATGCCTGTGGAAGGAGCTGTAGAGTTTAAATCTCTAAAGAAAGCGTATGGGAAAGGAGTTGAATTAAGGGGGAAAACCTTAGGGATTTTAGGGTTTGGGAGAATCGGACGTTCGCTTGCTTCTTACGCACTCGGTTGTGGGATGAAAGTGATTGCAACCGATTTACACGCATCAAATGGTATCGTAGAACTTGAAATCAACGGGGATATCATATCTGTTGATTGTCCTCTGATATCGATGGAAGATCTTCTAAAAGAGTCGGATATGATAAGTCTTCATACCCCGGCACAAGCAGATGGCAGAGCCGTAATCGGTGAAGATCAGTTTAAACGCATGAAACAAGGCGCTTTTCTGATCAACGCAGCTCGTGGTGGAATCGTAGACGAAGATGCACTGCTTCGTGCTTTAGATTCTGGTAAACTTAGTGGAGCAGCACTTGATGTTTTCGTAGGTGAACCCAACCCGCGTATAGATGTTCTTTCTCACCCAGCTATCTCTCTTACGCCTCACACAGGAGCTGCTACAAGTGAAGCACAAGATAGAATTGGTTTAGAATTGGCTTCACAAATTGCGGAAATAGCCTCTACGTAACTCTATTAATACTAATCAAAGGTTTAAGAAATGCCCAATCTAGTTAGACCGTTCAGATTAATTCAGCCGCCAAGACATCTTGCTCACCTTGTCGCTTCACGATCATATATAAGCTATGACAAGTCTGAATTACGAGACAAACTTGCCCGAAATCCATATAGCTATCTACAAGTAATAAACCCAGATTCTGACAAGGAATTAGATGCGCATAGAGGCACTAAGGGATATTTTAGAGAGATTAGAACTGTCTACGATGAGTTTTTAAAAAATGGTTGGTTAGTAGGTGGTGATACTGCTTGCTATGTCATCTATCGCCAAATCTCCCCTACTCATTCTTTTACTGGAATCGTTGCTTTACTCGACCTTCCTAAATGCGAGGAAGGTGCCCTTTTAACTCACGAACTCACACTGAAAAGACGAGAAGATTTATTTTCTGAGTACCTAGAATGTGTGGGGTTTCATGCTGAGCCAATTTTATGTGCAAGACCGTCAAATCATCCAGGTGAAGCCGAGTTAGACAGTTGTATTTCTGATGTTATCAATTCTCGAGAAGCAGATTGCGATTTCTCGACGACGGATTTAATAAGGCACTCTGTTTGGAATGTGAATCCTGAATTAAATCCAGCACTAACGGAAGCATTAGGTCCATTAAACAAGCTTTACTTAGCAGACGGACACCACAGATTAGCCTCCTCTATAAAGTTAAGGCATAGGTACCCAAACGAGCCAGGAGTGGACAGGATACTCACCATGATATTGCCTGCTAAAGAGATGAGTATTCTTGGATATCACAGGCAAGTCAAGATGTCTACAGAGAAGTTAGCAGAATTAATCGTGAAGATTAACGGACTTGATTCCGTGATAAAAGTTGAAGAAATTTCAACTGACCAATCCAGGGCTCAAGAACAAGGGTGCGTCGATATTTTAAATGACGGAAAGAGCTTTAGGATCTTTATCGCGGAAGATGAAACTGGACTTAGAACAGACGCAAGTTGGCTTAGTGAAAATGTCCTGAAGGGTATTTTAGAGATATCAGATCCAAGGAACGACCCGAAACTAAGGTACATTCCTGGCAACACCGATTTGACAAAGTATTCCAAGGAAAAAATCACCTTCGCCCTACATCCTACACCCATAGACCAAATCATAGCTGTCTCAAACGCTGGGAAAACGCTCCCTCCGAAAAGTACTTGGGTAGAACCAAAATTAAGGAGCGGACTTTTTATATATGAGTTTGGGATGCACCCTCACCCTACAAAATTATAGTGATGTCCATCGCTGAAGGCCTTGCCTCCATACAAAACGCGATTCCCTCGAACGTAACTCTGGTAGCCGTCAGCAAGACAAAACCCGTTGAAGCGATTCAGGAAGCTTACGCTTTAGGGCTGCGTGATTTTGGAGAAAATCGTGCTGTAGAGTTAGAGGAAAAAGTAAAGGCATTGCCAGATGATATCCGTTGGCATGCGATAGGTCATTTACAGAGAAATAAAGCCTCACTTGTAGCTCCCATAAGCTCGTTAATACACTCTGTAGACTCAATTAGATTGTACGATGCGCTAAGCAAACACGCTGTAGAAAAGTTAGATGTTTTAATCCAAGTTCATATCGCTGACGAACAAAATAAACACGGCTTCTATCCAGATGATTTAAAAAAAATCTTAGACTATGGCGACAATTTACTCAGCCCAAATATGAATATTAAGGGACTGATGGGCATGGCTACTTTTACAGACAATCATGCTCAAATCACGACTGAATTCAAAGCTTTACGCAACCTGTTCGACGAAATATCTCCATCTATGGGATTAGATTTCGACACTTTATCAATGGGTATGAGCGGAGATTGGAAAATCGCCATCGATGAGGGGTCTACCCTGATTCGTGTTGGGAGTGCTATCTTCGGATCCCGAAACTAAAATACAATGATGAAAACACTTTACACATTATTTGCAATTCTTTTTGCTTCTTCGTTCTCAGCCCAAACTCCATCAGGAATTGAAGCCGCTGAATACGACCCCTCAGGTGACCGATGGTTTGTCAGTTGCGGATCCTCTACCCTACTTAGCACTTCTGATTTGGGACAATCATGGGATTATTTCGGAAGTGCGAATGCATCATATGGAATGGAGGTGATGAACGGCGCATTATTCGTTATCCATAACAATCAAGTATACGCCTACGACCTGAACACAGCAGAACTTCTCGGAAGTGAATCTATTGCAGGAGCTGGATTTTTAAATGGAATGGGAAATGATGGAAATGGTACACTTATCATAAGTGATTTTTCTACAGGTAGAATTATTAAAATCGACGCCACAGACCCCGAAAACATGTCCTCTTCTACCTTGGTTGGAAATACTGGTTCCACGCCCAATGGTATCGTCGTAGATGTAGCAAATGGTAGAGCGGTGGTCGTCAACTGGGGTGGAAATTCTGACATTCTAGCCATCGATATTGAAAGCGGAGAAGTAACGACACTTGTAAATGGAAGTGGTTTGGGAAATTGCGACGGTATAGATATGGACGCAGAGGGGAACTACTACATTAGCTCTTGGAGCCCCAGTAGAATTACGAAGTACAACAGCGACTTCACAGAATCTGAGATTGCAGTGAGCTCTGGGCTAAGTAGTCCAGCTGACATTTCTTTTGATGAAGCTAATAATATCTTAGGTGTCGCAAATAGCGGATCTGATCAAGTTACTTTCCACCAATTTTCTGGTGCAAACACTCAGAATATCAATCTACACGAGGATCTTGAAGTCGAACTGAACGGAAACGAGTTCATTTTCAACCTTTCACATGGAGATCGCTTTACATTGACTGCATATACATTAGAAGGAAAATTATTAGACGTTGCATCTGTTAGTCTCCTAGCCGGAAAAAGTAGCGTTTTATTAGATCGACTTCCTGAAGGATTTTCTAAAGCAGCACTTGTGCATATAAGTAGAGATTCTGATACAGGAAACTCTATCGTTAAGACCTTTAAACTGGGTCTACGTCAACTTTAACTCTCAGTCTCTTCCACCGTGGGTCGGTTGAAAAATCGTCAAGATCTTCAAGTATAGCTGATTTGTATTTTTCGGGGGATATCATTCTTTCGAATTTCAATAAAAGCTGTAGATGGTAAAGATCATTAACCTTGTAAAGGGGTGGAGTATCTGGACCCATTATCCTTTCTGTGCTGAATCTCTGCCTTAATCTTAGAGCGAGAACATCAGCTCCTCTTTGAACCCTTTCTTCATCGCTGTGGCGAAGGGAGATCCTGATAAGACGCACATAAGGTGGGTAACCGAAGACTTTACGTTCGCGGAGTTCATGTTCAACCAATTTATCGTGATCACCCGAGATTACACGTTTAATTACCCAATGATCAGGCGAAAATGTTTGGATAACGACCTTCCCCCTACTAGTTGATCTTCCTGAACGTCCAGCGACTTGCGTAAGCATTTGATACGCTCTTTCAAACGATCTGAAATCTGGGAAAGTGAGCATCTTATCAGCGCTCATTACTCCAACAAGCCCCACGTCTTGAAAATCTAAACCTTTGCTCACCATTTGGGTCCCTACTAAAACGTCTAACTCATGATTGCTGAACGCATCTAAAATTTTAGAATGGGCATTCTTAGACCTTGTAGTGTCTAAATCCATCCTACCCACCTTTATTTTTGGAAAAAGCTCACCCAACTCCTCCTCTATCCTTTGTGTCCCTAATCCTTTAGGTTTAACGGATGTGCTACCACAGGCGACGCACTTTACTGGAGGAGTCGCAACGGAATATCCGCAATGGTGACAGTAAAGTCCGTTTCCTTGTTTGTGGTACGTCAGAGGGATCTCACATCGTTCGCACATCACAGCGTCTCCACAAGCTCCACATTGCCAAGACGGGGAATACCCGCGCCTGTTTTGGAATAAAATGACCTGTTTACCAGCTTTAAAAGCAGCCACCATCTTTTCTCTGAGGAGTTTAGAAAAACCGCCCCTCATACTCCTTTGCTTGTGTTCCTTTTTTAAATCGGCCGCAAAAATCTCTGGCAACATAACCCCTGAATACCTTTCAGTTAGGTTAACCCTAGTGATTTTACCTTCGTCAGATAGAAAGACAGTTTCCACAGAAGGAGTTGCTGAACCTAAGACTAAAGGGGTGTTAGTAGTAGATGCTATCCACATAGATACATCACGGGCGTTATAACGCGGTGCTGGATCTTGTTGTTTGTAACTGGATTCGTGTTCTTCGTCGACTATAATGAGCCCTAAATTACTGAATGGCAAAAAGGTTGCTGACCTCGGACCTAAAATTAAAGCTCCCTTCTTTTCATCTAATACTTTAAGCCAAACCTCCGTTCTCTCACTCGCATTAAAACGCGAATGATACACAATAATACTGTCACCGAAAAATTTCTGAAGACGCGTGATAAGTTGTGTTGTGAGAGCAATCTCTGGAACTAAAAACAGTGCTTGCTGCCCCGCTTTTATTGTCTCTGCTATAAGATGTACATAAATCTCTGTTTTCCCCGACCCTGTAACGCCATTTAGCAGAACGGGCTTGCGTTTTACAAGTGATTGTCTAATCTCAGAGTAAGCTATGTTTTGGGAGTTAGATAAAGTTGGGAGAGCTTGAATCTTACCTGTGTAAGCGGCCAACCTTGATATATCACGCTCCACTATGTTGAAGACTTCCTTTTGCACCCATTTATTAATAACAGCAGATGTCACATCAGCATGTTTTTGGAGTGTCTTCTTCAGAACTTCCTCTCCATGTGGCGCAAGCTCTAGATATGCAAGTAAAGCACGGTGTTGTAATGGCGCCCTCTTCTCAACTCTATCAAGTTCTGTAGCCAACACCTCTTTTTCCTGGAGCACATCTTTAGAAATCGCTACGAAAACTAGCTTCTTTGTCTTGTACTTCTCTTTAAGTTCCTCCTCAGTAATTGCTAGACCTTTATCTATCAGCAACCTCACCACCCTTTGGGGGTACTTAATTCCTAAAATATCGGACACCTCTTTTAAATTCAAGCCTTCTCTAAGATGCAGCGCGTCAAGAAGTAAATTCGCCGACTCACCCAATCCAGATTCATCTCCCGCGTCAGGATTTAATAATATCCGTGTTTTGCTGGCAAATTTCATCCCTGAAGGCAAGGCCGTTGAAACCACGTCGCCTAACGAGCACATATAGTAAGAGGACATCCAGCTCATCATCGCCGTCAAACGTTCCGTCACGACAGGTCTGTCATCCACTACCGCCTCTATAGACTTAGCTATGTATCCCTCAGGCTGTTCAGTGTGTATAGACCAAACAACCCCCGTCAGCTTCCTATTCCCCAGAGGTACTACTACCCTCATACCCACTTCGGGAGCCACCGAGTTCTCCGGTATACGGTAGGTTAGAACGCGCGGGAGAGCCGCAGGCAAGGCTACGTTACAAAAAACTTGTGTATTCTTGATAAGATTCGACATTCGAAGCACAAAGTACTGCTCAACGAGGCGTAAATTTAAGTTATGGCAAAATCTATTTCTCCATTAAGTGTAGGCGATATCGCTCCAGATTTTTCTTCTACAGATTCTTCCGGCACTACTCGCTCTCTATCAGAGTTTTCAGGCTCTAAATTAGTTCTATATTTTTATCCAAGAGACAACACCCCAGGTTGTACCTCACAAGCGTGTAACCTCACCGAGAACTATTCTGAGCTATCAAAGCACGGAATTAAAATTATCGGAGTTAGTCCTGATTCAGAAGCAAAGCATATAAAGTTCATCAATAAGTACGATATCGCTTTCGAACTTTTAGCTGATGAAGACAAAAGTGTACATATGGCTTATGGGGTTTGGGCTGAGAAAAAGTTTATGGGAAAAGTTTTTGACGGAACCCACCGGACGACATTCCTAATCGACGAGAACTCTAAGATTGTTGAAATTATCGCAAAACCTAAATGCACAGATCACGCTGCTGAAATACTTGCAGGATATAATCTTTAATTGGACGTTAATTGAACGTATATGACAATTCAAATTGTAAAATCGCTACATATATAAAGTATAAGCCTACAAATAAAAAAAGTACATCACAACGTAAATTCATTACGTACCACTATATATACCTTCGCCTTAAAACCTAAAAACATGGCTTCAGAACAAGCACAAAAATTAAAGGCCCTCCAGCTCACGCTCGACCGCCTAGACAAATCTTATGGAAAGGGAATCGTTATGAAACTAGGCGATGAGCCGGTGGAAAAAATCGACGCTATTCCATCAGGGTCACTAACCCTTGACATTGCACTAGGAATCCAAGGATATCCCAAAGGCAGAGTCGTAGAAATATACGGGCCAGAATCATCGGGAAAAACCACGCTCACTTTACACGCTATTGCTGAGTGCCAAAAGCAAGGTGGTATATGCGCCTTCGTAGATGCTGAGCACGCCTTCGATAAATTCTACGCCGAATCTCTTGGTGTTGATACTGAGAACCTTCTCATAACTCAACCCGACAATGGAGAACAAGCGCTCGAAATCGCAGACAATCTTATTCGCTCTGGCGCTATCGACCTTTTAGTCGTAGATTCCGTAGCGGCCCTAACACCCCGCGCAGAAATCGAGGGGGAAATGGGAGATACTTCTGTGGGACTACAAGCTCGACTCATGTCGAAAGCACTACGTAAACTCACTGGTACCATAAGTAAAACAGGATGTTGCTTAATCTTCATCAACCAATTACGTGAGAAGATAGGAGTTATGTTCGGAAACCCTGAGACTACTACTGGGGGTCATGCTCTTAAATTTTACTCTTCTGTGAGAATTGATATCCGCCGATCTACACAAATTAAAGACGGCGATAAAATTCTAGGAAATCGCACTCGCGTCAAGGTGGTGAAGAACAAAGTTGCGCCACCTTTCCGTCGTGCTGAATTCGATATCCTATATGGATTAGGAATCTCTAAAGCAGGAGAAATTATCGACCTGGGCGTTGAAGCAGGTATCGTACAGAAAAGTGGGTCTTGGTTTTCTTATGGGGACACTAAACTCGGCCAAGGTCGAGATGCTGTGCGAGTCCTATTGAACGACAACCCAGAGTTATTTGAAGAGCTGGAACTTAAAATAAAGAAATCTCTTTCTGCTAGTAAAGAAGATAAAAAAGCTACTAAAGCTGTGGAAAAACTTACCTCAGAGCCAAGCAAGTAAAGCAAGTAAAGCGAATAAGTTAGATGACTCGACTTTTATATTTAGGCTTTATTCTTTTTATTTTCGGATGTGGAGTAGAATATTCTACTCCACATCTTGAAAATCCTCAGGATAATATCACAGATCAGGTTTACGCTGATTCTTTAGCTCATTTTGAACAGGAGATTTTCAAAAACTCTACCTCTCCTCTTCCTTATTGGAATAGAGCGGCTTGGCATTTGAAAAATGCACGCATTAAGGAAGGACTTCACGATTTAGATTTAGCTCTTGAAGCTGACTCTACCTACGGACCTGCCTGGTCTGCTAAAGCTGATGCTCTTTATCTATTACGTCAGTTCGACCCGTGTATTGATCACCTGGACGTTTGTTTAAAGTACGCACCGAACCACATACCGTGTAAGCTTAGAAGAGCTGAGATGTATATACATCTCAAGCTTTACAAAGAAGCTTTTACTTTGATTAACGATGCATTAAAGATTAACGATCAGTTATCAGAAGCGTATTGGATGAAGGGTACTATTTATAAAGAAAATGGGGAGCTCAAGAAAGCACTCAGTTCTTTCCAAACCTCAGTAGAGGTTAATCCATCTTTCTTTGACGGATACATCGCTTTAGGTCTTGCCTACGCTTCTACATCCAATCCATTAGCGGTAGACTACTATAACAGTGCTATTTCTTTAAATCCCAGAAGTGTTGAGGCAAAGTATAACCTAGCAATGTACTATCAGGAATTATTTTTAGAAGAGCCTGCTGCTAGGAAGATCGCTTTAGAAAAATCATTGGCTCTTTACGAAACCATTATTGAGATTGATAGTCTTAACGCTTCAGCTGCATTTAACCAAGGGTTTATATACCTAGAGTACTTGGGCGGATACTCAAAAGCGGAATACTGGTTCAGTCAAGCTATTGAAGCTCTCCCGTATTATCATCAAGCTTTCTACAATCGAGGACTTGCACGCGAGAGTCTTGATAAAAACACTGATGCTCTGGAAGATTATGAAATGGCACTGAAGCTTCAGCCTGACTATACTTCTGCTGCTCTTGCAAAAAGTCGAGTGCTTGAGGCAACGAAGTAAAGATCTCTGACATCTAGGGTATAAATCGCAAAGAAAAAAGGTCGATCCGGAAATGAATCCAGATCGACCTTTTTGATGAATCTCTACAATTACTTCACTTTATCTACAATTGCTGTAAAAGCTTCAGGGTTGTTCAATGCTAAATCTGCGAGCACCTTACGGTTAAGCTCGATTCCAGACTTAGAGAGTTTACCCATAAAAACGCTGTAAGACATTCCGTGCTGACGAGCAGCGGCGTTAATACGCATAATCCAAAGACTACGGAAATTTCGTTTTTTAAGTTTGCGACCTATGTAAGCATAAGTTAAACCTTTTTCTACGGCGTTTTTTGCAACCGTATAGACGTTCTTACGAGCACCGAAGTACCCTTTCGCCATTTTTAGAATCTTCTTTCGGCGGGTTCTAGACGCCACTGCATTCGATGAACGAGGCATGAGTTAAATGTTTTTAATGGTTGGTGAAAAGGCACGAGTAAATTATACTCGCCTAATGCTTATTTACCAAACACTGGGTTAATTAGACCAAAATTGAGTAAAATCAGATACAGAGTTGTCGCTTGATGTTCGGCGTATCAGCCTTGCTGACCAATGCCGAGTGAGTCAAGTTACGTTTCTGCTTAGTAGCTTTCTTAGTCAAAATATGACTTTTAAAAGCATGCTTACGCTTGATTTTACCCGATGCGGTTAGTTTGAAGCGCTTCTTGGCGCTTGATTTAGTTTTCATCTTCGGCATGGCCTTAGATATTTTAGGGGTTTATTTCTTTTTCGGATTGAACATTACGGTCATTCGCTTTCCTTCCAACTTAGGCATCTGTTCTACAGTACCTACATCTTCGAGAGCAGTAGCAAATTTAAGCAGTAGGATCTCACCACGTTCTTTAAATACAATAGTTCTTCCACGAAAGAACACATAAGCTTTTAATTTAGCTCCATCCATTAAAAACTTTCGCGCATGCTTCAGTTTAAATTGGAAGTCGTGATCATCAGTATTGGGACCTAAGCGTATTTCTTTTACAACAACCTTAGATTGTTTTGATTTGATTTCCTTCTGTTTCTTCTTTTGTGCATACAAGAATTTTTTATAGTCAATTATCCTACATACTGGAGGGTCTGCTTTCGGAGAGATCTCAACTAAGTCGAGTTCTAATTCATTTGCCAATTTTAAAGCTGCAGCAGTAGTCATTACTGATGGCTCTAAATTATCTCCCACCACACGTACAGAATCAACTTCAATATGCTCGTTGATACGATGTGGATCTTCCTTGCGAACTCTACCTCGGTAGGGACGACGTTTCCTGCGAATTGCTATAGCTAGATCGTTTTATTTGTTCAAGACACTCAGTTAAACGGCAATCATTTCAGCAACTTCAGAAAGAACACGTTCTGCAAAAGCTTTAATGGTCATCGTACCGACATCCCCTTCTCCTTGCTTTCGCACGGATACAGTTCCTTCGGATTTTTCGTTTTCTCCCACTATGAGCATGTAAGGAATCTTTTCTAATTCGGCGTCGCGAATTTTTCTTCCCACCTTTTCAGAGCGGCTATCTACGAGTGCGCGAATATCGTGATTTTCTAACATATTTGAAACTTCTTCAGCATAATCATTATATTTATCAGACAATGCTAGCACTCGCGCCTGTTCTGGGGTGAGCCAAAGTGGAAATTTACCTGCACAATGCTCTATTAAAATGGCTACAAAACGTTCCATAGAGCCAAATGGCGCCCTGTGAATCATCACTGGACGATGTTTTGCGTTATCGGAACCGATGTACTCAAGTTCGAAACGTTCAGGCAGGTTGTAATCTATTTGGACTGTACCCAATTGCCAAGTCCTTCCTATCGCATCACGCACCATAAAATCGAGCTTGGGACCGTAGAATGCAGCTTCGCCATATTCAACGACAGTTTCGAGATTTTTACTTTCAGCAACTTCGCGAATCGCGGTCTCCGCTTTTTCCCAATTTTCATCTGAACCGATGTACTTCTCTGGTTGATCTGAATCTCGTAAGCTGATCTGAATAATAAAATCATTAAACTCGAGGGTCTTAAAAATGTAAAGCACGAGGTCTATTACATTGCTCACCTCTTCTTTTACTTGTTCGTTCGTACAGAAAATATGGGCGTCATCTTGCGTAAAACCTCGAACTCTTGTAAGTCCGTGTAATTCTCCACTTTGTTCGTAACGATATACTGTGCCGAACTCTGCAAATCTCACCGGCAAATCTTTGTATGTACGAGGTCTTGCCTTGAAAATCTCACAGTGATGTGGACAATTCATAGGTTTTAATAAAAACTCCTCTCCGTCAGATGGTGTTTTTATGGGCTGGAAACTGTCCTCACCATATTTTGCGTAATGCCCTGAGGTTACATATAAATCCTTGGAACCTATGTGGGGTGTTATTACAGGTTGGTAGCCAGATTTTCTTTGGGCTTCCTTCAGAAAATTCTCTAACCTACTCCTTAAATCAGCACCTTTAGGTAACCAAAGTGGCAAGCCCTGCCCTACTCTTTCGCTAAAGTGAAAAAGATCCAATTCCTTCCCCAGCTTCCTGTGGTCACGAGCCTTTGCTTGCTCAACCATCTCAAGATAGGCTGTAAGCTCTTTCTGTTTCGGGAAGGTTATTGCATAAACTCTAGTCAGCTGCTTGTTATTCGCATCACCCTTCCAATAAGCTCCAGCAATCGCAGTAATTTTAGCTGCTTTCACAAAACCGGTATGAGGAATGTGAGGTCCGCGACAAAGGTCTGTAAAATTTCCTTGTGTGTAGGTCGTAATCGTTCCATCATCTAACCTCTCAAGCAAATCAAGCTTGTATTCATCTCCCTTTTCCTTAAAATATGAAATAGCCTCCGCCTTACTCATTGAATTGCGGATAAAGGGGCTTTTCTCCCTCGCAAGCTCTAGCATCTTCTTCTCCACATCTGGAATATGAGCATCCGTAAAAGTGTGTTCTCCGAAATCTACATCATAATAAAAACCAAACTCTATAGGTGGTCCCACCCAAAACTTGATCCCATCAAACATAGACTCTAACGCCTCGGCTAAAAGATGTGCAGAACTATGCCACATCGTACTCTTGCCTTCTAGGTCGTTCCAGGTAAGAAGTTTCAATGATGAAGAATCCGTAATCGGTCTTTGGGGGTCTACTACCTCCCCTGCTACTTCCGCTGCAAGTACATTTCGAGCTAACCCTTCGCTGATGCTCGTAGCGATATCTAATGCTGTAGTTCCTTCTTCAACATTTTTTATAGACCCGTCGGGAAGAGTGATTTCAATCATGACACGCAAATATAACTAAGAGAATACTAAGCCTGCGACCTCTTACCCACTTTCTCCCAAGACTTCACTTGCCAGTGTGAAGTGGTGGTTGCTACGTGTTCAGATTTAGAATCTATTAACTTTGCAGTTAATGCAAATTTCGCAACTCCTTCAGAGTTTAGAGAAGTTTTCAATTTGTCAAGCATCTCATCTGGCCAACTGCTCTTTGCTGTGCAACTCCCTACAGGTCGTCTAATATAATCCACTTCTAGACGGCTCAGTATCAACCTAAAATCACTTATGTCGAAAGCTTCGATTACGTTAAGCCCTGATACGTATTCTCCCGCAGCTGCAATAGTACAAGCGTGCATTGTCCCAAGATGATTAAGATTGCGACGACGATATGGAATACTCACTACGCATCCTTTAGGAGAAATTTCAGTAATTGAAATTCTATGAGGCCTGTTAAATGGAACTGCCTCTTGCATCATCCGACTGAATATATTAGGTTTTCCTGCTTTCGCTCTTTGAAGCGCTCTCACCATTAAGCCTTGCGTAAAAGATTTCATTTATGTTCAGATTCAACCCGTTCTATCGATTTAACAAGGGATCCTGATTTTGTTAGAATGGTCGAAATATCTGGGCGGAAATAATTTGGGCCTTTCAATACCTTGCCGTCTTCACGAAAAATTGGGAGACTGTCCGATCCAAGTTTGGACATGTTACTAGCCTGAATTTCATTGAAAACATCCTCAATCACACCTTGCATCCCATGACTTAAAATAGTGCCACAAAGAATGTACAACTGATCGCCTAGAGCATCTGCTACTTCAACCATATCTCCTGCTTTAGCAGCCTCCAGGTACTCATTATTTTCCTCTTCCATAAGTCTATGGCGTAACGCCACTTGATCAGATGTTAAGGCCGTTGTAGGTGTATTCGACCAAGGAATATGAAAGGCATCACTGAAAGTGCGAACAGCTTTAAGAACAGCTTGAAAAGACATTGTGTTTTGCATATCCACTAAATTGAATATTTAATCTCTTCATTCCAAACCCAGCGATCAATTGTTACTCACTTTCATTCAACAATCTCATCATTCTAATTTTGTAGCAACGTACCAACATACAATTTACTTTAAACGATAGTGTTCTCTTAACAAGTTTTAAAACTTTGAATAAAAAAAAACACGAACAAATTCATATTTTTGATTTTCCGAAAATAAATTAATATGAACGAAGAGATACAAGAATTGACGGATGTGGCAATTAAAGGAGTTGAGAATGTGGGTGCAACATCTGGTGACTCGCTTGATATACAAGCGTTAAACCTAAAAATAGAGAAGGCCAGCAGGGTAACGGACATCATTCGTCTCGAGATGAGTAAAACCATTATTGGCCAAACCGAGATGGTCGACAAACTCCTTTTAGGTTTGCTAGCTAATGGGCATGTTCTCCTTGAGGGAGTACCAGGACTTGCGAAGACTCTTGCAATAAACAGCTTGAGTAAAACCATAGATGCTCAGTTTTCAAGAATACAGTTTACTCCTGACCTTCTACCTGCTGACGTGGTGGGAACGATGATTTATAATCCTCGTGAGGAAAGTTTTAAGGTAAAGAAAGGGCCTGTTTTCGCGAATTTTGTTTTGGCAGATGAGATAAATCGAGCTCCTGCGAAAGTGCAAAGTGCGCTACTTGAAGCAATGCAGGAAAGGCAGGTTACTATAGGAAATGAGACTTTCGAAGTCCCTAATCCTTTCTTAGTTCTTGCAACACAGAATCCAGTAGAACAGGAAGGTACATATCCTCTTCCTGAAGCGCAAGTTGATAGATTCCTACTGAAAGTGGTTATAGGATACCCTACAAAGGATGAAGAACAGAAGATACTCAGAGCTAACATGACAGTAGAAGGTCTGCCGAAACCCTCATCAGTAGTTACAACGAAACAAATTTTAGAAGCGAGAGATCTTGTTAGAGAAATATACTTAGACGAAAAAGTCGAGAAATATATTATCGACCTTGTTTTCGCAACACGCTCACCTGAAAATGTCGGGCTCGGTCATTTAACAGAATTAATATCTTTCGGAGCCTCTCCCAGGGCGAGTATAGGACTTGGGCTAGCTTCTAAAGCACACGCATTTATGGATCATCGTGGATATGTAACTCCTGAAGATGTTAGAGCTGTAGCTATGGATGTTATGAGACATAGAGTCGGCCTTACTTTTGAAGCAGAGGCAGAAAACATTACTCAAGAACAAATTGTAACTGAGATAATGGATAGCGTGATCGTACCTTAATGGATACAGTAGAACTTCTTAAACAAGTAAGACGTGTGGAGATAAAAACACGTGGGTTAAGCGACAAGATTTTCTCTGGCGAGTACGCAAGTGCTTTTAAAGGTCGAGGAATGGCGTTCAGTGAGAACCGAGAATACCAGCACGGAGATGAGGTGAGATCAATTGATTGGAATGTCACCGCGAGAATGGGTACTCCCTATGTTAAAGTTTTTGAAGAAGAGCGCGAGTTGACTGTCTTTATTTTAGCAGATATAAGTGGTTCTATTGACGGTGGTACGAGGGGTGTAAGCAAGAGAGATCGTATTACGGAACTGGCGGCGGTACTTGCCTTTAGTGCAATGGGTAATAATGATAAAGTAGGGGCCATACTTTTCTCCGACCGCATCGAAAAATTTATCCCACCGAAAAAAGGCAAGTCTCACGTACTTAGAATAATTCGTGAAATCATCGAGATTGAGCCAGAAGGGAAAGGAACAGATATCACGAATGCGTTAGATCATTTCCTATCGGCAATGAAAAAGCGCACAGTTTCATTCCTGCTTAGTGATTTCAGAGACTCGGGATATGAAGACCTGCTTAAACGAGCGGGAAGAAAGCACGATTTCGTAGCCCTAAAAATAGAAGATCCTATTGATTTAGATATCCCCGACGTAGGATGGTTGCCTTTGAAAGATCATGAAAGTGGAGAAACAAAATGGATGAGAACTGGTTCTAAGAAAGACAGAATTAGGTACAGAGCTATTGAGCTAGAGCGGTCTGAAAACTTAAAACGAGCATTTGCTCGAGCAGGTATAGATTCAACGACGATAAGAACTGATATGCCTTATGTAAAACATTTAATGCAATTATTCGATCGCCGTGGATAAATCGTTATACATATTGCGACATACTATAGGAGTTCTCTTGGTCTTGGGATGCAGCTGTGGGCTTAATTTAATGAATCTCGGCAAATGCATAGCCCAAAGTTCATTACACACTGTCCCCTCTGACCTGGAATTGATGTCGGATACTGGGAGAATCTCTTGGGGTGAAAGAGCTACTTTAACACTGAGGTTAGGACTTGAGTTAGGTGATAACAGTTCTGGATGGCCTATCTGGGAAGATACCATACCAGGTGGTTTAGAGATTCTATCCACAAGTAAAATCGACACCATACTACCACAAAAGGACGACCCAGACCAATGGGATATGATTGTGGAACAATCATGGGTAGTTACGGCATGGGATTCAGGTTATGTCGTTATCCCTGAAATAGAAGTTATGGGCGAAAAATCTGCCCCAGTTATGATTCAAGTGGTGCCCACTCGAACAGGTGAAGCTCCGGAAATGATGCCCGCCGCTGAAATAATAAAGATAAAATGGACATTCTGGGATAGGATTGAGAAAGCTGCTCCATACTTGTTAAAGATATTGGCAGTACTCTTACTCGCTTTGGGATTAATCTATTTGCTTAAGAAAATAAAGAAAAAGGAACGTAAAGAAATAGAAATGGTCGTTCCAGACATACCTCCACATATTACGGCTCTTAAAAAATTGAGGGAGCTTGAAGAAAGAAAGAGTTGGGCTAAAGGAGAGGCCAAATCATTTCACGTTCAGCTCAGCGAGATCATCAGGACATACATAGATGCACGATTCTCCATTTCATCGCTAGAGAGCACGACGAGGGAAGCTGCAGGTCAGATTGATTTGCTTGATATTTCGCAGTCTGATAAAAGTAATCTCATAAGTGCTTTGAGATTAGGCGATAAAATTAAATTCGCTAAACACACAGCGAGGATAGACGATCACATTAAGGTGATCAATACGTGCATTGAATTTGTTGAAAACACAATGGTAAATCCCGAATCGTGAAACAAGTTCTACCTATACATTTAATTGCACTTACAGCGTCAGGAGCTATCGCATTATGGGTAAATAATTTATACCTATGGGAACGTCCTTGGGCACTTCTCTTAATGCTACTAGCAGTAGGATACACTATACTCAGAACTGTTGGTTCGAGACGATTTGGTACTTTATTCGCTTTTATTTCCTTTACAACAGTAAAAAAAGATCTATTTACTGACCTGGTAAGATCTTGGATCTCAGAAATTCCTTTCGCACTAAGAACTTTTGCGATCGCGTTACTCGCTATTGCGATCGCCCGCCCTCAGTCTTCCAATAGTGTGGAGGATATGACCAGTGAAGGGATAGATTTGGTTTTAGCTATAGACGTCTCAGCGTCTATGTTAAGTATGGATTTTAAGCCTAATCGGCTTGAACAAGCAAAATTAGTAGCCATCGATTTTATAAACGAACGCCCTCATGATAGAATTGGTGTTGTGGCGTATGAAGGGGAGGCATTTACACAAGTGCCAGTAACTTCAGATCATATAATTGTAAAAAATGGGGTGAGTGGATTAGAGACGGGATTGCTTGAGGGAGGTACTGCTATAGGGTTAGGTCTCGCTACTTCTGTAAATAGGTTGAGGAAATCTGATGCAAAAAGTCGAGTTATTATTCTTCTTACAGACGGGATAAATAACGCGGGTGCGATAGACCCATCAGATGCTGCACAGTTAGCTGAACTCAACGGAATACGTGTGTACACAATAGGAGTTGGATCTATAGGTAAAGCGAAAAGTCCAGTAGCAATTTTACCTGATGGAACTTATAGGTATGACTGGATAGATGTAAAAATAGATGAGGATGTGCTGATGCAAATCGCAGAAATAACGGGTGGAAAATACTATAGAGCTACAAACGCAGAAAAATTAAAATCCATCTATTCGAAAATTGACGTTTTAGAAAAGACTCGCTTCAACGTGATGAGATACCAAAGAAAAACTGAGGCCTACCTACCCTTCGCTTTAATGGCTCTAATTTCTCTTCTTTTAGAACGAACTCTGAGATTCACCGTGATAAGATCAATCTCATGAGTTTAAACTCAAAAAACATTAAATCCTTTCAGGCCATGGTGTTGGGGGTGTTTATCGCTGAAATAGTATTTTGGGTTTTTGTGACGGTAGCTGTATTATTCGTAAATGAATTCGCTCCACACATAGAGCTTCACAGAAATGACTTGACTTTATTACTTTTCGCTTTGCCGATAGCTGCTGTAAGTTTCCTTATACATCTGAAGTGGAAGATGAAATGTGTGACGGCTCTCTCAGAGGAGAAGCTAGGTGAATCTACATTTCCGAGATTATCTATGGGTAGGGAGGTGTGGAGGTTTTTAATTTGGCGCTTAGCTATAGCAATGATAGTTGTAGGGGTATTAGGACCTAAAGTGGGGAGTAAGTTACAGGAAGTAGAATCGCAAGGGTCAGACCTCGTCATCGCCATAGACATAAGCAACAGCATGATGGCTGAGGATTTAGGCATGGATAGGATGAGCTTAGCGAAACGCACAGTGGAGAGGGTACTTGCTAAATTAGGAAGCGATAGAGTAGGTCTCGTAATTTTCGCAGGACAGGCATATGTTCAATGTCCATTAACCACTGACTATAGCGCCCTTAAACTTTTCCTAAACACGATTCGTCCCGACCTTATCGCAATTCAAGGAACCGCCCTAGGAGAGGCCATAGATGTTAGTGTTCTAGCATTTAAAAATTCACCTGAATCGAATCGTTCTATTTTACTTATTACAGATGGTGAAAATCACGAAGACGACCCAGTCGCTGCTGCAGCAAGAGCAAGGGAGAAAGGGATTTCCGTTCACATCATCGGTTTAGCTACGCCGGAAGGAGCTCCTATTCCTAAATACGATAAGAGTGGACGCAAATTGGGATTCATCCAAGGTACGGATGGCTCACCTGTTGTTTCTCGCTTGGAAGAAACAGTATTAGTAGCCACGGCAACAGCTGGAGATGGTAGTTTTACTCGAGCGAAAAAAAGTTTCGTGAACATAGCACCCATAATAAACGCATTAAACTCAGCTGAAAAAACTCGCACAAGTAACGTGAGGTTTACCGACTACGACCATCGCTTCCAAATATTCCTATTTATCGCACTGTGCCTCGTCGTGCTCGAGACAGTTATACCGCATATCACAAGTCGCAAATGAATATTTACATTAAAATACAGCTTACGGTCACACTCCTACTCTCCACTATACTTGGATTTCTAGGCCAAACTCAATCTGCAATGGATCTGAAAGGACATCTCATAAACGGAGTGTCTCAGTTCTCATCAGGTGAGTTCTCCGAAGCTACAACTTCATTTAGTAACGGAAGCACACTCGAAGAGTTTGAGGATATAGCTGCCTATAATTTGGGGCGAACTTTAATGGAAACTGAAGATCTCGAAGGTGCCACATCGGCATTCCAACAAGCCATAGCTTCTTCAGAAAATTCTGAATTAAAATCTAACGCATGGTATAACACTGGCAATATTGCCCTACAATCCCAAGATCCAGAAGCTGCCGTAAACGCATATAAATCGGCACTTCGTAACTCCTCTACAAATAACGAAGCTCGTCATAATTTAGCAATCGCAAATAAAATGTTGCAGCAACAAGAGCAACAGGAGCAGCAAGAAGGCGAGGATGGTGAAGAAAGCGAGGACGGTGAGGAAAGTGAAGAACAGAAACAAGAAGGCGAGGACGGTGAAAAAGGCGAGGACGGTCAAGAACAGAAACAAGAAGGCGAGGACGGTGAAAAAGGCGAGGACGGTCAAGAACAGAAACAAGAAGGCGAGGACGGTGAAAAAGGCGAGGATGGTGAAGAACAGAAACAAGAAGAACAGGAAGGCGAGGACAGTCAAGAACAGAAACAGGACGAAAAACAAGTAGAGGGACAAATCTCAAAGGAGGATATGGCAAGAATTTTAGAAAACTTAGAGAACAAAGAAGCGGAAATTCAAGCTAAATTGCGCAGGCAAAAAGGAAAGGGCGAGAAGAAGACGATAGAAAAACAGTGGTAATGAGTATAGTCTATTCAAATAGATTGGTTTCGATATTTATTCTGGCAATCGCAGGATTATCCTCGATATATGCCCAATCTCCATCTATTACGACTTCTGTAAACGCTAATCCAGTCAGGTTAAATAGCCGTGTTCAAATTTCGGTTACACTCGACAACTGTACATCCAGTTCTGGTAATATCCCCATGCCTCAAATAAAAGGGCTTACATTTTTAGGGGGGCCTTCACAACAGCACAGTTCCAATTGGGTAAATGGGAAAAAGACCAGCAAACACGTCTACACATATTCTTACTCGATTTCTTCTACTCAGGATATTAAAATTCCGGTAATAAACCTGACTACATCCGCTGGTGTACTCACCTCCCAACCGTTCATAATACGAGTTTTGAAAGACGGGGCAAAGATGCCTAACACAAAGCAACAAAAGGGTTTGGGCAACCTTGCTACTGTAATCGAAGTGTCTAAAAGGAAGGTTCATCTCGGCGAACCTATTGTTTTTGAGTACAAAATTTATAACCAACACAACTCATTAGAGGTGCGCGAGTATAATCTACCTGAGTTGAAAGGGTTTTGGAAGGAGGAGGTAGAAACTAAGGAGGCGAGATGGGAAACCGAAATCATTAACGGCAAGAGGTATCAAGTTGCTACCGTGGGGCGTGTGGTTGCATTTCCACAGCAAACTGGTTCTTTCAACATCGATGGATTCAATATTAAAGGTTTTGTGAGAGTTAATTTTTTTAACGGTTCAAACGTAACTGCGACTTCAAAATCCATAAAAATCCAAGTGCTCCCTTACCCAAACGGAAAACCACCAGGGTTTATCGGAACATTTAGCAACTTAACTGTAGATGCTGTTGTGGAGGTTGATTCTGTGGGGGTAAATGAAGCGTTCAATTTCACGGTTAAGTATTCTGGGACTGGGAATTTAAAATTGTTAAGAGAGCCTGAGATACTTTGGCCTACTGAGTTCGAAGTGTTTGATCCGGAGATGAAAGACAGGATAAACGTAAGTCAATATGGACAGTCAGGGAAGAGGTCGTATAAGTACGTCATCATACCCAGAGCACCAGGCGACTACGAATTGCCGAACTTTAAGGTGAGCTACTTCGATTCTAAGTCCGATAAGTTCATGAGGACAACGACAAACTCAGGGAAGATTGTAGTATACGGGAGAGAATCTGGGGATGAAGGAGAGACTATGTTTGGCACGAAGAGTGATGTGATGATTTTAAATCACGACATCAGGCATATCAACACAACACATGCGCATTGGAGATCGCGAGATGATGGAAAACTACAGAAGTTATGTCTGTACTTATTGTTTTTTTTAGGACCTATTGTAGCAGGTATGGCATATCTATTCAGGCTTAGAAGGGACTCTGAACTTCACGACCCTACAGGAACTAAGAGTAAGAAAGCGCTTAAGGTGCTACATAAAGTACTCGGAGAATGTTCTAAACTCAAAAGCCGTGAGGAGGCGTTTACTATTTTAGGGGAAGCATTAGAAGTGTACTTGTGTTCTAAGCTCCAAATCGGAAGGAGCTCATTCAGCAGGAATACAGGGGTGACTGCACTGGATAAAATTGTGGGTAAAGGAGATGCCGATAAATGGGATGGGCTTTTAAAAACTTGTGAAATGGCTAGGTTTGCGCCAGGCTTACTTCCAGATATTGAAGATTCTATTTCGATTGCTCGAGATCTAACGAAAAAAGGTGAAAAAAAGATTAAATCTTCTAATTTACTTGGCCTTGGGATAATTCTACTTTCCATGGTTATGGCGCCTTCACTGGCAATTGGAAATGATAAAGACGTAGACGAATTATTTCAACAGGCGAATGACGCATATGTAGATGGTCAGTATGAATTGGCGGCAGAACTATACGAAGAGGTGGCGCAAAATCACCTGTGTTTTGAGCTCGAATACAATATGGGGAATGCTCATTATAAACTTAATCATATCGGTGAATCTATCCTTCACTACGAGAGGGCTAGGCTTATAAACCCGCTCAATGGAGATTTGAGAGCCAATCTACTTCTTGCAGAACTTAGAGCTATTGATAGAATAGAAGCTTTGCCTGGAGTGGGGATAGATCGATTGGTATCCGTGATTTTTGCGGGGAACTTGTACTTGGTCTGGCTTATACTGAGCTTAGTGACATGGACGACAGCTTTCGTATTTATCGCAATCAACCTTAGGTGGGGGGTGAGTTTATCTAAACCTTTTTTAAGAGGTGGCGCAGTGGTGAGCGCCGCTCTTTCCTTAGTTTTCCTATTGTTTTTATACGCCACCAACAAGAGAATTTCTAAAAGTTCAAGTGCCATAGTAATGGATAGCCGTGTGGAAGTCCGAAGTATGCCAGGCGAACTAGGGATGAGTTTATTCCAACTTCACGAAGGGACCAAGGCCTGCATAGTTAGCAAGGAAAACGAATGGACCCAGGTGAAATTAGATAACGGAAATGTGGGATGGGTATTAACCTCTGCTATAGAGCCTATCTAAGAACTTCGAATTTTATAGAGGCGTTTCTCGAGTTTGAATCTATCAGCTGAGCGTTATACATTCCAGGTGAGAAGTCGTTTACAGAAATTGTGATTTTTCCGTCTTGCAAAATTTTCCCTATGTAAATCATTTGACCTTTGATATTGAAGATTCTGATAGTAGCATTCGGAAGTCCGCCATGAATAGATATATTTTCTGATGCGGGGTTGGGATTTGCACTCACAACAGCATTAGAAATTGAGGAGTCTTGAACGTTATCTATTGTGGGTAAGACATCGTATAGAACGATATCGTCTAAAGCAGCTTCAATTAAACTTCCTCCGTCTAAATACTCTCCTATAGTGGTGCTGTCTGAGGCGATAAATCTCATTTGGAATTCATCTGTCAGATCTAAGTAGTCTGCGACTCTAAAGGCATTTCTTCTCCAACGGATATCCTGTTGGAGCGTGTTTTCTAGGTACTGCCAAGAATCTCCACCATTACTTGAAATTTCTACCTGCCACCAATCAGTAGCGGGATTCGCTCCAGTTGCAGGAGCATTTGCATACCATCTCCAATAAGAAAATACTGGGTTTTCGTACTGTGTTAAATCTATCACTGGAGAAAGAAGTGTTGTATGTCCAGCATCAACATCATTGGCACCTATACCCGCGTCCGACCCAGGACTTACTCCTGTAAGGAAGCAATATCCACCAAAGCCTTCTGTATGATCTTGTTGGGGAGCTACTATTGACGAAGGCACGCCTGGCTCTCCAAAAGAGCCTACAGGAATGGTCTCTTCCCACTCTCCCGTACTTGCGTTATCTGTTGGGGAACCTAGTTGCCAATTTCCAAGCTCAGCATACTCGTCAGAGTCATTTATGAGGTGTGGGTAACAGCCTACAATGATTTGGTATGGCAAGTTGCTGTTAGAGACTTTGTTTGCGGCAAACGGAGTTACTCCACTTATACCACCAAATACATCGTGTATTTCCATGTAGTATTCTACCACCGTCCCAGGTGGTAGAGCGCCTAGATCAGCGGTAAACACATCACCATTTTCATCCATCAAGACTTCAGAATAATCATCGTTTGTGTTTGTTCTGTATTTAAGGTAAACTCCGTCAAAATACAGATTGTAAGGGAAGACTATATCTACCTCTGATTCAATTTCAAGAACCTGATCAGCATCTGAGAACAACAAAGGGAAGTGATCTACTGTTGCGTAGCTGAATAGTGTAATTCCGTGAATCGCAAAACCTTCGATAATATCAAGAGCGTTTGGAGTCCCATTCATTAAATCGTCGTCGTCGTCGTCAGCCTGAAGGACATCTAAAAGGACATCTGTGAAAGCCTGACCTTCGTTGCCATCAACTGCAGTGGCTTGTAATCCGGGAAATGCATCTATAAAAAGAGAAAGCGTTTCAGACCAATCCCCGCCCATCAATAAATGGGTATCATACCAAGCTCCAGCAATAATTTCACCATCAGCATGAACTTCTCCAACTAAGTCTTCAGGGTAGACCTTAGGATTCTCATCATATCGTCTGATCCCATCATTATTGTCTTCGTAAAACCCCTTCCCTATCTCAGCGATATCTCCTAATGACATTGCCCAAAAATCTGCATAACCCTCATTCATGGCTCCATTACTAAAGCCTGAACCTAGAGAATTATAAAAATAGCCATTGATAGCATGGCCATATTCGTGATACACTACATCCGCAATTAAAGAGGTCGGATTACAGCCCCCACCTGTATCGAAAAAGTTAATACTTCCGCCATCGAAAAAAGCGTTACACTCACCCTCCACGTCAATATTAGTCGTTAAGGGGAAATCCAATCCTGTAAATTCAGGCATCCATAATTTCATGTGGTCATGAATTAAATTCACACTCCTATACGCACTGGTTTCCTTCACATTGCCAGGCACATTTATCTCGTTGTTTCCTTCTTGTAAATCAATGTTCTCAGAAGGAATGACACCGTCTGTATACACCTGACTCCACCTACCCTCTAAAGCAAATGGTACACTTAAAATGTCCCCTGATTCTCCCGATGTAAATCCCCCAGCCGCATCTGTGTAATATGTTGTTCCATTAAGAATCACCTTTAGATGTGGCATTGGTAATTCCTCAGGGGAATCAAATGGATAAGAAGGGTGTGCTTGAGCGTAAGTCTGGCCTGAAACTATAGGTAATTCTTGCACTGGCGTCACATTCTCCTTCAAAGCCTTTACATTCGTTATTGGTATCCCCATACTCCTTGTTACGTGTTTACCGACGTGGTGAACCACTTCGTTTTTTCTTAACCAAACCTGACCCGTTATCGCATCCACCCAAGTTGAATACTTTCTCAACAACCCATCAATATATCCCTCAATGATAACTTTTCTCACAAGCCTGAATTCTCCTTCTGCGTAATCATCTGGCAAAATTCCCCAACCGTTCCAAGTTGATTCGATGTTATTCATCGGAAGGTTATCTATGGCAAAAGCTAGAATTTCATCATCAGATAAAATTTGTCCTTCTGGAACTATAGCATCTGGCCACCAATCTAGTCCCCACATCACGAGCTTCCCGTCACGCCATTTCGTGGTGAGTGAACTTAACAGGACATCATAACCTTCTATAGTTTGGTTAGAAAACGCTCGTTCGTGAATGGCGCCACTAGATTTATATGCGTACCTCGCATCGCCGAGTTGATCAACATCCACCCCGAACATACTCATCTCTCCTTGAACAAAGACGGCGTGCCTCATCTCCAATCCCTCACCTTCTATTTCAATCCCTCCTCCCCAAGCTCTATGCGGCAACTTCGTTCCCCCACCCATTACCACTCTCCACCCCTCGTGTTCACTCGCCCAAACTTCCCACTCTGATTCCGCCCTCAACGCAGCCTGATCAACCTCATCTACCATTAAAGATATATCCCCCAAGCTAAGACGCACCTCGTATGTATCAATATTTTGAGCATCTACAACAAAGTGAAAACACACTAAACTAAAAGCAATCGCAATCAAATTTTTCATGCGACAAATTTAAGATAATGTTACTGGCAAATCGAACCGAAGTTTCCAAGTAATTGTAAAATGTCATTCACGGTTACACTTGAGTCACCATCTACATCTCCCGTGCAGTCTGGATTACAGGGTGCGAATAAACACGACCCATCATCCCAAGATGCATCTGGCTGATAATTCAATGCCTGTATATAGGTACACCCACCAGGTACATCGTTACATGGTCCAGGTGTGAAAGATGTCACTCCAGCCAAGTTAATAGCGTAACAATCATTTGAGTATGTAACGCCATCACATCCACAAACTGGATCCCAAAGATCGTAGCATACTGCATTAAGGTCAATAAGCGAAGTGTCGATACAGTCATTCGGTTCACAGTCATCAATCACCATTATCGCTGACCAATCCATATCTCCTTCGCATAGTAAATACTCACACTCACTTATTTGGTATAAGGCTCCAACTGGGAAAAACTCACCCCCTTCGAAACAACCCAGATTAGGATCTATTTCACACTCCAATGGATATAAATCAGAGTTTATAATAAACATGAATCCAGCAAATCCAGCAATACAAGTGTAATTTTCACACCAGATATCACTCACTTCTAAGACTTCTCCAGGCAAGTAAAATGTACCATCATCAGCATAACATCCGTCTTCCCAAATAGGGTCACACTCCCAGGGATTTAAAATCGAATTTAAAATAAAATCGTAATTTACTTCTGGAACATCAACTGGAGAACAAGTGTAATTTTCACACCAAATGTCACTTACCTCCATCATTTCACCAGGCAAGTAAAAGTCTCCATTAGGAGATATACAACCTACCACATTGTCTCCACAATCAGCATTACAAGCGTCGATAGAATCAAAGAAGGCTGGACTATAGTCCACACCATTAACTTCCCATCCGCATCCACTAAGATAAGTACATCCACCATTTACCATAGCTACCCCTAAAACCATATCGCACAATCCGAAGTCAACTTCCCCTAGGTCATCACAAGGAGAAACTACTCCATCATTTTCACAAGTACCTTCAGTAAAAGATGTTATCCCAAAGAAATTTGTCGCCACACAGTCATTCGCGTAAGTAATACCATCGCAACCACAAACCGGATCGAAAACTTCAATGCATACATCAAAAATATTAATCAAGCTTTCATCAATACATAAATTCTGGCTAAATACATCACTATTAAACATGAGTGCAACAACGATGAATAATAGAGAAATCTGTTTCATAGCATTTAAATTATTAGAATAAAAGTACGGCTTTCTATAATGAAATCAAAGTCGTACTTTTACATTAAGTTATATATCGTAAACTCCTCAGATGATATTCCCAATTATCAAATTAACTATTTCACACTCTCTTAAAAGTACTCTGCTCTTTTTCACTTTTGTTTTTTTCTTTGAATGTTCAGCCCAAACAGACATTCTCGGTTGTATAGATTCTACAGCTTGTAACTATAACCTTGACGCTACTGTTGATGATGGTACTTGTGATTTCTGCTCATGTAGTGGCGGCACATGGTTCGAAACTTCTGAGGTAGAATACGGTGTAGAAATTGAAGCAATAGCTGAGCATTCTGAAGGTTACCTTTCGGGAATGACGACTTACAGGCTTTATTTAACTGTACCCTCTGAAAACGATGAAATAACTAGCTTTATTGGTCATGACGAGTTTGCTCTATCTCTTGCGACAACGACAAGCTTCTACCAAGAACCTATTTTCGGTGGAGTAACTCCAGAAAATGTTTCTGCAGTAGCTATTGGTTTCATACCAAACCTAGCATATGACTCTTGGGTGACTGTAGGACTTGATGGACCTGCTTCTTCATTACAAACAACAACAAGTCTGCTACCTGGCACATGGTCTTCTCAATTTGAAAATGGTAATAGCTTTTCTGTAGATGGTGGAACCGGATCAGGTTGGTACGTTCTTCCAGGTGCTACAAATAGTGTTGCTGGTTCTGATTTACGTATTCTTTTCGCGCAGTTAACTACTGATGGAATTGTTTCAGGTTCATTCAGATCTCAAGTTTTCCCGGAGGGAGACCAAATCAATGATGTAAGGCCTGACATTGAATTTCTCGAGGGAAATTCAGACAACATCTGTGGATGTATGGATGATGCAGCTTGTAACTATAATCCCTTAGCAGATTATGACGACGACTCTTGTGAGTACTCTGACACCCTTTATGATTGTAATGGAATCTGCCTCACAGACCTCGACGAATGTGGAGTATGTGGCGGTTCAGGAATTGCAGAAGGTGATTGCAATTGTAACGGTGAACAACTTGATGTACTGGGCGAATGTGGAGGGGGTTGTGCGGAGGATGTAGACTCCGATGGTGTGTGCGATGACGTTGACAACTGTGTAGGTGAGTACGACTCATGTGGAGTGTGTAACGGACCAGGAGAAATATACGAGTGTGGGTGCGCAGAGTTACCAGAAGGGGATTGCAATTGTGACGGAGAACAACTTGATGAGTGTGGAGTTTGTAACGGACCTGGGGCCATATACGAGTGTGGTTGCGCAGAGTTACCCGAAGTGGATTGCAATTGTGACGGAGAACAACTTGATGAGTGTGGAGTGTGTAACGGACCTGGGGCCATATACGAGTGTGGTTGCGCAGAGTTACCAGAAGGGGATTGCAATTGTGACGGAGAACAACTTGATGTATTGGGCGAATGTGGAGGCGATTGCACTGAGGATGATAACGAAAATGGTATATGTGATATAGATGAGTATGGTTGTACAGACTCTTCCAACCCTAACTTCAATCCCAACGCAGCTTTTGATGATGGTTCATGTTTCATCGGCGGCTGTCTCTCTGAAAATGCATGTAACTACAATCCTGAAGCTGAATATCAAATATTTGGAGCCTGTGACTTTACTTCTTGCTTGGGGTGTATTGACACAGAAGCTTGCAACTACAATCCTACAGCATCAATTGATAACGGATCTTGCAATTACGCGAACCTAAATTACAATTGTGACGGATTGTGCATTAACGATACTGATTCTGATAACATTTGTGACGAAAATGAAATCGAAGGATGTACCGATGTATCTAATCCCGGATACGATACTTATGCTACTGATGATGATGGATCTTGCTTAACAGGAGGGTGTACCCTTCCGATTGCATGCAACTACGATTCTTCTGCAGGATATTTAGACATTACCTTATGTGACTTCATTATCTGTCTAGGTTGCATGGACCCGAATGCCTGTAACTATGACCCTGAAGCCACATTATCATCTCCAGCTTCTTGCACTTTCCCACCTGTACCATTTCGTGACTGCAGCGGAATATGTGATAACGATAGTGACGGAGATGGAATTTGTGACGAACAAGAAATTGGGGGATGTACAGACATACAAGCTGTAAATTTTAATCCTAATGCAACTGATGATAATGGATCCTGTGTAATTCAAGTAGGAGGATGTATTCTACCATTTGCATGTAACTACAACCCCTTAGCTGATTATTATCTTCCTGGATCATGTGACTTTAGTTGCTTAGGTGGATCGATTGATTAAACGAAGAAAACTCTCAATTGTTTTGGGTTTCATAATCAACAGCTAGATGAACTTTATTTATTATTACACCACTCTGCGCAAAATAACAAGTCCATTGGACCGCATCATGGGTTCTGATCCCAATAAAGATAAGGAGTCCCACAAAACACTATATTAGCAGCTAAACACCATTGGCGTTTAGCGGTGTGTTAGGCTCTATTAGTAAAAAAGACTTAGGTGGGGGTAGGGTAAAGTTTTAGGAAGCTGTTTTATGATTAGCAGAACGATGAAACATTGTGTTAAACAAAAATATAGTAAATATCAAGATGCAAATAGCAAGCTTCAAATATCACGTTTTCTTTATAGGTTTTTGCTGTTAATACAAACTAATAGCGATGCTCAAACAATTTTAAAAACCTCCAATGCATCTATTTTAGAAGAACAGTAAGGACAGCAGAAATGTTTTAGCATTACTAATGGCAATTGGAGAATTTGGACTTGCAATTTGGCTATTGATTAAGGGTGGAAAAGAAACAAGAGTAAAAAATGAAACCAGAAGCTAATAATGTATACGAAATCATAGCTCCCATTAGGTCGCTACGCTTCATATACTAAACTTTACCAACTATAAGAAGGTCAAAAAGTTATTATATAAAATAACTTTAGTAGCCTCGCCAGGAATCGAACCTGGATTTTAGGTACCGGAAACCTATGCACTATCCATTGTACTACGAGGCCAAATAAAACTCAATACGAGTCTTAAAAGAAAGAGAAACACTCAGACAAAGTAGC
>Ga0209630_10000159_pt1 | contig 77214 bp, 83 predicted proteins | sample COG_01_FD_184745 | JGI IMG/M metagenome (GOLD analysis project Ga0209630, IMG submission 184745) | Pelagic Microbial community sample from North Sea - COGITO 998_met_01 (SPAdes) (version 2) | ecosystem: Environmental > Aquatic > Marine > Neritic zone/Coastal water | place: Helgoland, sampling...
ATGTCGCAGGTACTTCTTGGGGAGTAGAAAATAGAAGTTATATTCAAAAAGATGGTGCTTCAGGACAAGTAGTTAGGCTAGTTTTAGATCTAATTGGCGCCTAATTAATGAATAAGTTAAAAGCTATTAATACTGTTCAGTATTCTTTACAGCTACTAACAGCATTATTGCTACTCTACTTTACTATCAATTCTGATACGCCTGAAAGAATTACTATTCCGATTCTTTTAATTTTTGGTTGGACCCTAGGGTTTGCTCAACGAAGAATTACTAGAAGAAGAGTAAATAGATTAAGAAAAAATGATAAAAAAGATGTTTTACATGAAGGGTAGTAAAATCGATAATGAATGAATTATTTTCCAACAATATTTCTCTAGATCAAGAAAATCATAAATATGAATTAAAAGATAGTCCTGACTTTCATTTTTCAAGTGTAACTGAATTTATACATCATTTTTTTGAAAAATTCGATCAAGTAGGTATTGCTCAAAAATTAATTAACACTCATCCTAAATATAGCGGCAAGACAGTTGATGAGGTCATTAAAGAATGGGGTAAGGGTGCAATAAGAGGAACAATTGTTCATAATGAGCTAGAAGCATTCATAAAAGAAAATATCACACCAGAACACGAGATGTCTATTATTGGAGCTGAGTGGATTAAGGAAAAGCAGAAAGATCCCGATAATACATTCTTTTCTGAAGTAATTATCTACTCTAAAGAACTAGGCATTGCTGGAACAATTGATGTTTTGGTATATAATAAAAAACAGGATGCATACCATCTTGTTGACTGGAAAACAAATAAACGTATTGATAAAACATCATATAAAAAGAAGATAGGTATTTTAAACTCTACGAAACATATGCAAGATTGTAATTTTAATCATTATTCTTTACAGCTCTCATTTTATCGATATATCTTAGAACGTTATTATGGTATTAATGTTGGTAGTCAAACCCTTTTTCATTTAAAAGAAAACAGATATGAAATTTATCCTGTAAATTATCACGAAGAAGAATTAATAAATATGCTAAGAGAGAAAGAGTTAATATAGGTGCTATAGAAACAATGGAATATCTAAATACAATCTTATTAATCGTAATTGCTATACTAGCTGGAATGTCTTTTTTTCGCAAAAAAGATGATAGCAGCATCAATAAGGAGCAGTTAGAAAAAGATTTTAAAGCGATTGCCGATGATTTGTTAGTAAATCAAACAGAGGTTACAGAAAAAAAAGTTGAAGATAAACTTGATACAATCTTAGAGGGATTTGGAAAGGTCCAAAAAGAAAAATTTGATACTATGAGCAGCAAAACAAAAGATATGACTGATTTGATTACAAGGATGGAGCAAGATAGAAAAGAGTCCGTAGGTAAGCAAACAGAGTTAATTCGTACGATGCTATCGAGTACTGACAATATAAGTCGTGTTATGAATTCTCCAGGTCCAAGAGGTAAATGGGGTGAAATGCGTGTACGTCAAATTTTAGAAGCTGCTGGATTTAAAGAGGATGTTCACTTTATTCATAATAAGAAATCTGAATTAGGTGCCGATCGCCCTGACTTTGTTATAAATGGCGCAGATGGTAAAAAAATTATTCTTGATGCAAAAGTTCCTTTTACCGCATTCGAAGAATCAACTAAGACTGAAGACTTAAATGAAGTAAAGCGTTTACATAAAAAACATGCAACAGAAACTCGTGGACACATGGATAAACTAGCAAAAAGCTCTTACTGGAATCAATATGAAGATGCAGCCCCATTTGTATTAATGGTTCTACCGGCAGAAGCATTGCTGTATGCAGCTTTTCAAGCAGATGACTCTTTATTTAAAGATGGTATTGATAAGCAAATATATATATGCTCTCCATTAAACTTGCTAGCTACGATGCAAGTTATCGCTCAAGGACATGTGCATATCAAGCAAAACGAGGATGCTCGCAAAATCACCACAGCTGCTCGCGACCTCTTAAAGGTGATTTCTATTTTTAATGGTCATTTTAAAGCTATCGGAATGCATACTGAGCGCTTATTTAAGTCCTTTAACAAGGGAGCAAAAACCTTAGAAGTAAAGGTCAAACCTAAATTGGAAAAATTGAGTGATATGGGTATAGAGCTTGAAAAAGGGAAAGAAGTTGATCCTGGCATTAAAATGATTGAAGATGGTCCAATAAATATTTTTGAAGACGAAGATGTTGAACTTTCTGAAAACTCAGAATAATAATTTTATCTTACAGTCCTGCAAAATAGAAAAAATCTATAAGCGTAAATAAAAATAGATAACCAATTACTTCCCATAATCTCTTATTAATACTTTTAATTCTTACTTGAATCACATCTGCAGATTCTGTCTTTTTATATTTAAAAAGATTTGGTAGAAGTCGTGGCGTTGATTCATAATAGGCTCTATAAGACTCATCATGGGTGCTTAATAGCACTTTTTCTTCATTTAGTATAGTTGGGACATGAAATAGAACAAATACTAACAATAGAGCTACTGATATAGCTATAGACTTGATTGCAAAACACATCCCTAGAAATAGCATTAGACTGAAAAAATATAATGGATTTCTTACCATTGAATATGGACCTTCTTTAATTAATTTTTTGGTTTTAAATCCTTCAAGATAAAGTGATGCCCAAATTCTTCCAAATCCTCCCAAAACAACAAAAGTAAATCCTATACAACTGAATAAGACTGATGTATTTATATCTATATCTAGGGTATAAGCAGAAAAATTATTATCAAGAATAATAAATATAATAATTAATATGACTGATATTCTTAGTATTGTCATTCTCTTGCTAGCTATTTTGTTGATTAACATAGTTTTCTATTTCTTTCTTTTAATTATTATTTAATTGCAACGCGCTTTTCTTGAATGAGCTGACAGCCTGGAACATCTTCTCCATTCTTTAACGCTTCTTTAATCTTAGTTTTATCAATTGATTGTGTTTCTTTAGTTTCAAGAAACTCATCAGGGATAGCACCTTCGTTGGTGATAACAACTTTATGAGGATTATTCTGAATAGTGATTGTGATTTCAGAGCTCTCTACTTTTTGTGTATTTGTTTTTTCTAAATTATATCTTAAATATTCTTTTAGATGTTTTATTTTAGATTCAATAGACGTTCTTCTTTTATGCTGTCTAGATTCGACTTCTTTAATGCCTTCAGCAGTATGCTCTAAATTTTTGATATACTTAGCAACATTAGTAGTTTTAAGCTTGAATTCACCTTTAAGAGATTCTAAAGTGTCTTTTACCGACTGATCATCCAAGTCGGTTAAGCTTTCTAAAGCTTCTTGAAATTCATCTGCAAGTTCATATAGACTAGGTAGTGACATGGATTAATATAAAAAAAATACCCTGAAATAATGAGGGTATTTTTAAAATACAGTTAAGTAGTTAGTTTGAAATGTCTATTATTTAGATTTCTATAACTTGTTTGCCAAAATTCTTTCCCGTCAAAACATCCCTTAGAGCTTGAGGTGCATTCTCAAAGCCTTTTGTAATAGTTTCTCTATAAAATAGCTTTTTATCTATAATTAATTTAGATATTTCACTTGTTGCTTTTGCCCATTCGCTCATCCATTCAGTAACTACAAAGAATCTATGTTCTGGCTTAGGGTCGAGAATGCCAAGCACATGAAAAGGTGTTTCCATTTTAGACATGTCTTCAGCATTATATTGAGATATAAATCCACAGATTGGAACTCTTGCATCCTTATTTAAGAGGGGAGCAATTGCTCTAGTTACTAGACCACCAACATTTTCAAAATAGACATCTATACCATTCTTACAAGCATTTTTAAGGTCTTCTTCTAGATTTCCAGCTTTATAATCAATGCATTCATCAAAATTTAAAGTATCTTTTACATAAGAGCATTTATCTGGACCACCAGCTATACCAACTACATAACATCCATAAGACTTTGCTAGTTGTCCAACAACGCTTCCTACAGCTCCTGAAGCCGCTGAAACAACTACAGTTTCTCCAGACTTAGGATTTCCAACTCTGTTTAGACCGAAGTAAGCAGTTCTTCCAGGCATTCCAACCGTTCCTAAATAAGTAGATAACGGTATCTTTGTTTCGGGTACTTTATATAAAGTGGGGTCATTATCTTTAACTTTGATAAACGTTTGCCAGCCTTTATGAGCACATACTTTGTCACCAATACTATATGAATCAGAATTAGTTTCAACAACAACACCCACCGTTTCACCTGTCATAGGTTCTCCAATTTTAGCTGGTTCAGCATATGAAGATCCATCATTCATTCGACCTCTCATATACGGATCAATCGATAGGTATTTAACTTGAATAAGAATTTCATTATCCGCGAGCGATGTTATCATTTCATGGTTCATTTTCCAGCAATCATCCTCCGGCATTCCTTTTGGTCTTTTATCTAAAAGTAATTGTGAGTTTTTATATTGCATCATTTATTCTCTTTATTAGTTAGGTTAAATTTAATTGATTGAATAGAGTTGTTTATAGTAAGAAATACGATTATAATTCTTTGATTTCTTTAAGAAGATCATTTAGCATATCTTTTGCATCACCAAACACCATGATAGAATTATCATAACCAAACAATTCATTTTGAACACCCGCAAATCCAGGGTTCATACTTCTTTTATTGATAATAACTGTACGAGATTTATCTACATTTAAAATTGGCATACCATAAATAGGACTAGATTCATCATGTCTTGCAGCTGGATTAACAACATCATTTGCTCCAAGAATTAATGCAACATCGCAGTCTTCAAATTCAGGATTAATCTCATCTAAATCTTTAAGTACATCATAAGAAACATTTGCTTCAGCTAATAGAACATTCATATGTCCTGGCATTCTACCAGCAACTGGATGAATAGCATATAAGACTTTTTTTCCTTGAGCTTCTAATGTATCAGCTACTTCTCTTGCAACATGTTGTGCTTGCGCTACAGCTAGTCCATAACCTGGTACAATAATAATTTTTTCAGCAGCATCAAGAATCATTGCAGCTTCCGTTGTTGAATAACTTTTAATATTCATTTCTTGTTGAGTCGATCCTGCAGAGCTAGTCTCAGAACCAACAGCGCCAAAAATTACATTTGCTAGAGATCTATTCATTCCTTTGCACATAATGTTGGTTAAGATTAATCCAGAGGCACCAACCAAGGAACCACTAATTATAAGTGCATTATTCCCAAGTAAAAAACCTGTTGCTGCAGCTGCTATTCCGGAATATGAATTCAAGAGCGATATAACAACTGGCATATCAGCTCCTCCAATAGGAATGGTAAGGCCAACTCCAAGAAGTAGGGCGAGAACTATAACAATATAAAATGCATTCAAATATCCAGCATAAATAGATGATTCAAAAAATAAGCCTGGAGCAAGAATTATAGATACAGACAGTAAGGCAATTATTGCATTTGTAACTTGCTGGCCTTTAAAAGTGATTGCTCTTCCGGAAATGAAACCTTGAAGTTTTCCAAATGCAACAAAGCTTCCCGTAAATGTCAAAGAACCAATGAAAACACTTAAGCAAACAATAATAAAAGGACTGTCTGGAGAGGATAAAAACTCTGAAGATGCTACAAAAGCTGATGCTGCTCCTCCTAATCCATTAAAAATGGCAACCATTTGAGGCATCTCAGTCATTTGAACCCTAGTTGCAAAAATTAAACCAATCACAGTTCCAATAGCTACACCGCTTAATATTAAAGTAAAGTCAAATTCTTTTCCTGGATAAGTTAGGGTTGCAATGACGGCAATTAACATCCCAAGAGATGATAAAAGATTTCCACTTCTTGCAGTTTTAGGATGAGACAATCTTTTGATTCCTAAAATAAAAGCAATAGCTGAAACTAAATAAAGTATATTTGTTATTTGTATAGCTTCCATATTATTTCTTCTTAAACATTTTTAACATTCTATCAGTAACTAAAAAACCACCAACTACATTGATTGTAGCACAGATTAAAGCAGCAAGACCTATATACTTACTTGCATTTCCTCCATCAACTAAAATTGCAAGAATAGCACCAACAATAGCGATACCTGAGATTGCGTTAGATCCTGACATTAGAGGAGTATGAAGTGTTGGTGGGACTTTATTAATAATTTCGTTACCAACAAAAACAGCGAGAATAAAAATCGTAATTAAGCTTACTATATCAATTTGCATTACATAGCCTCCTTTGTAGGCTCATGGCGTACCACGCCATTTTCTAAAAATAACATCCCATCAATAATTTCATCTTCTTTATTAAGTTTAAATTGATCTTCACCATGACAATGTTCAATAATAGCCTGTACATTTTTAGAGAATAGCTGGCTAGCGTCTGTTGCCATTGTACTTGGGAAATTAGTATTACCATCAATTAATACATCATTGTGAAATATTATCTCATCAGGTTTTGTTAATTCACAATTTCCACCATTCTCAGATGCTAAATCCATAATTGCTGAACCAGGTTTCATACCTTCAATCATTTCCCTTGGAATAAGAACTGGTGCTGGCCTGTTAGGAATTAAGGCTGTAGTAATAACTAAATCAGACTTTGAAATTCTTTCTTTCATCACTTCTTGCTGACGTAATTTATAAGCATCACTAGTTTCTTTTGCATATCCACCGGATCCTACACCATCGTCACTATCATTTTCTACTTCGACAAATTTAGCTCCTAAACTTTCAACCTGTTCTTTAACCTCAGGTCTTACATCAAATGCTTCAACTTGAGCTCCTAATCTCTTAGCCGTTGCAATTGCTTGCAATCCAGCAACACCTGCTCCAATAACGAGAGTTCTTGATGGAGATATAGTTCCTGCTGCTGTCATTAGAAGTGGCATATATTTTCCAATATGATTCGCACCAATTAAGACAGCTTTGTACCCAGCAATATTTGCTTGAGAGCTTAGAATGTCCATTTTTTGAGCTAAGGTTGTTCTTGGGAGTAGATTTAAAGAAAATGCAGAACATTTAGTTTTCTGTAGGTCTTTAACTAGATCAATATCTTTTATTGTTTGAAATAGTGAAATTAGTAAGCAATCTTCTTTTAAAAAATTAATCTCATCTTTTATTGGAGAATTAACTTTTGCTATAATATTACAATCAAATACTTCGCCTTTTTCAACAATTTTTGCACCAGCTTCAACATAAAGATCATCAGAGTAGTTTGATGCTTGTCCGGCATTTTTTTCTATAAAGAAAGAATAACCCTTTTTTGTGAGGGATGAGACTGTAGAGGGTATAATTGCAACCCTTTTCTCGCCAGATTTATTTTCTTTTAATACGCCAATTTTCATATCGATTTCAACGGTGTAAAATTACACAATTCTTATTAATCATCAACAAATTTATTATGTATTAAAAAATTAATTTATATTAATTAAGTTATATCATGAATTTATACCCAACTGCAGAACTATTTAACTCTTTTCAACTACCTGTATCTGATAGGCATAGTCTATATGTTGAAGAGTCAGGTAATAGGAATGGAAAGCCAGTTATTTTTCTACATGGAGGACCTGGAGGTGGAATTGATCCTTCATACAGGCAATATTTTAATCCTGAGAAATGGCGTATTATTATGTTTGATCAGCGAGGATGTGGTAAGAGTACTCCATTTGCTGATTTAAATCAAAATACTACATGGGATTTAGTGGAAGATATTGAAAAAATAAGAAAGCATCTTTGCGTTGAATCTTGGGTTGTGTTTGGTGGAAGCTGGGGAAGCACTTTATCTTTAGCTTACAGTCAATCGCACCCAACTGTTTGTAAGGCTTTAATTTTAAGAGGAATATTTTTATTAAGAAAAAAAGAGATTCGTTGGTTTTATCAAGAAGGTGCAAGCAAGATATTTCCTGATGCTTGGGAAAATTTTTTAAAGCCAATTCCAGTTGATAAGCAAGATAACCTTCTTAAAGCTTATTATGAGCTATTAACACATGAAGATTCCTCAAAAAGAATTGAAGCAGCAAAAGCATGGAGTGTTTGGGAAGGTAGTACAGTTAAGTTGATTCAGAATAAGGCATTAATGGAACATTCTTCTGATGCGCAGTTTGCAGAAGCTTTTTCAAGAATAGAATGCCATTATTTTACAAACAATGGATGGTTTGATACAGATAATTACTTAATTGAAAATGTAGATAAAATTAGACATATACCCGCAGTAATAGTTCATGGCAGATATGATGTTGTTTGTCCAGTAGAAAATGCTTGGGAACTTCATAAGGCTTGGCCTGAGTCAGACTTGCATATTATTCCAGATTCAGGACATGCAATGTCAGAAGAGGGTATAAAAAATAAGCTAATTGAGTATACAGATAAATTTTTGAAATTATAGATTAGAAAAACATAGTTGATAAAGCTATAATTGCTCCAAAAAGAAATGTAGTTGGATTAGCAATGTCACTCATAGCTACAATAGCCCCCAACAACGACAGTTCTACAGCTCTATCACTTCTATTCCCTGAATTACTTTTCTTAGATTGTTTAGTAGTTTTTGTTCCATCAAATTCATTGTCATTATCTGAAAACTGTTCAATATTGTCATCCATTTCAATACTTTTCTTAGCCTCTTCTTGAGACAACCTTAATAAGAATGATATATTTTTTCTTGTTGGATTTGTTATTTCAAAAGATTCAATCTCTTTCCTTAGTTTTAAAGCTATTTGTGTAGATTCTTCATTGTTTGCTATTTCAATCTTAGTAATAGCTTTATCAAGTTTTTGATTTGATACTTTAGTACTATCGGTTTTAGCATTATATATTGTAAGGTAAAACCATTCGGATGAGTACCATGCAGTCACATTTTCTAAATCAATTTTTTTTGTACTGCTTATATTAATTAAAGTACCATTTTGTCTAGAATCAATTTCAAGATTATTTATAGTAATTTCCTGTCCGAAGGTGAACGAGAAAAAAAATAATAATAGAATACTTATTGTTAGATTATTTTTCATCTAATGAATATATTATTTGTTTAGATTCATATGAAACAATTTATCTATGAAAAGTAAAGAAATTAGAAAATCATTTATCAAATTTTTTGAGGGAAAGAACCATCATAAAATTGATAGCGCTCCTGTATTACCTTATGGAGACAAATCCCTTTTATTCACCAACGCTGGAATGAATCAATTTAAACCAATTTTTTTAGATACCGAGAAGCCAAAACATTTACGAGTAGTTAATAGTCAAAAATGTATTAGAGTAAGTGGTAAACACAATGATCTAGAGGAAGTTGGTAGAGATGGATTTCACCATACATTTTTTGAAATGCTCGGTAATTGGTCTTTCGGAGATTATTATAAAAAAGAAGCTATTCAATGGTCATGGGAGCTCTTTACGGATGTTTGGAAGTTGGACAAAGATCGTCTTTGGGTTACAGTATTTGAAGATGATGATGAAGCCTACGAATTATGGGAAAAAGAAACAGACATCGATAAGAGTCGCATAATACGATCTGGAGCAAAAGATAATTTTTGGGAAATGGCTGAGACCGGTCCATGTGGTCCATGTTCTGAAATTCACTACTATGTAGGAGATAATCCAGATGCTCAAAAGGGTAAATATGTAAATAATTCTGATGAATATTGGGAGTTGTGGAACTTAGTGTTCATACAAAGTAATCGCTTAAAAGATGGAACATTCGAAGATTTGCCAAAAAAGCATGTAGATACTGGAGCTGGACTTGAAAGAATTTGTTCAGTGCTTCAAAATAAGAATTCAAATTATAAAACAGATTTATTTGAAAAAACTATATTTGATTTAGAGAAAATATCCGATACTAAATACGATGATCATGAAGTTTCATATCAAGTCATATGCGACCATATTAGAATGTTATCATTTGCAATAGCTGATGGAGTTTTACCCTCGAACGAAGGTAGAGGTTATGTTATAAGAAGAGTTCTTAGGAGAGGTTCCCGATTTGCAATGAATTTGGACAGCAAAGAACCTATTTTATATAAATTAGTTCAGTCAGTAGTTTCAACCATGTCAGACACTTATCCTGAATTAAAAGATAAACAAAAACATATAGAACAGACTATTTTGAGTGAAGAAGAATCTTTCTTAACTACTCTAGAAAAAGGAATTCTTCAATTTGAAAAAATTATTAAGAATTCGCCATCTGACAATATCAATGGTTCGGATGCATTTAAGTTATATGATACTTATGGATTTCCTCTAGATTTGACGGAATTAATGGCATCTGAAAAAGGAAAGACTGTGGACAAAGAAGGCTTTGAAAGTGAAATGAAAAAACAGAAGGAGCTTGCAAAAAGGAATCAAAAATTTGTTATGGACAGCCAAGATATCAAATGGAAACTTGCTAATGATTTACCACATTCTCATTTCATTGGTTATACTGATTATAATAGTTCAAGCAAAATTATAAATTGGGCCAATATTGATGATAAGGTCTTTATCGTATTAGAAAACACTCCATTTTATGCCGAATCTGGAGGTCAGATTGGAGATATAGGATTTATTGAAAATAAAGATTTTTCTGCTAAAGTAGTAGATACACAAAAAAATGGAGATTTTATCATTCATATATGCAGTCTTGTGTCAGGAAATATTCTAGAAAATATGAATGTATCCTGTAAAATAGATTCAATCAGAAGGAAAGATATTAAAATTAATCATTCAGCAACTCACCTACTACATCAGGCGCTTAAAGATGTTTTAGGTAATCATATTAACCAAGCGGGGTCTTTAGTACACCCAGATTATTTACGACTCGACATTACTCATCCTTCTAAAATTGATACAAAAGATATTGCTGCAATAGAGTTACTTGTAAATAATAAAATTGCTGAAAATATTTCTGTGGAAACAGATATCAAAAGCTTAGAAGATGCAAAAAAAGAAGGTGCAACTGCTTTATTTGGAGAAAAGTATGGCGATACGGTAAGGGTTGTAACTATGGATTCTTTTTCAAAAGAATTATGTGGTGGTACTCATGTTGACTCTACAATAGAAATTGATAAGTTTATTATAAAGAATGAGAAAGCTATTGCTTCAGGAGTAAGAAGAATACATGCTCTTACTGGAAAACATGTTGAAGATTATCTTCAGGATAGGATTAAGGCTAATGAGCTGCTAGAGCAAGCATCTAAAAAAAGAATACTTGATAAAGAAGATCAATCAAAGATGTTAGACGCCATTGATATTGAAAAAATGATTGACAATCAAAAGTATGCGAATAGTATTCCATTCATTAATGAAGAAATTATTTTAGGATCTAAGAATGACTTAAAAAAACTAAATGCAAAATTGAATACAGTATTTCATTCAGGTATTGCAGTTTTTTCAGTAATGATTAATGAGAAACCTGTAGTTTCTATTAGTGTATCAAAAGACTTAATTGAACAATCTGTTTCTGCATCTTCCTTGGCAAAACTTATTGGAAGCGAGTTGAATGGTGGGGGTGGCGGTAAAGATAGCTTTGCTACAGCAGGAGCATCAACAGATTTTTCTTTAAATGAAATTAGAAATAAAGTTCAAAGACTGATAACATCTGAAATGGAGAAATTATAATGCAATTTCAAAAAATTGATAGTTCATATATAGTACACGTAGAAAAGGGTGAAAAAGTGATGGAAAAACTTACACAATTTTGTATTGATCGAAACATTACATCCGGTCAGCTTTCTGGTATAGGAGCAGTTAAGAATGTTGATATTGGAGCTTATGACTTGGCTTCAAAAGATTACATTCATAAGACATATGATTCAATACTTGAGTTACTTTCATTTCAAGGTAACGTAGCAATCAAAGATAATGAACCATTTATACATGCTCATATTACCTTAGGTAATCATCATATGGAAGTGTCAGGCGGTCATCTCTTTGAGATGGAAGTGGCAGCGGTAGGAGAATTTATAATACATGATTTTAAAGATAAAACACACAGAGAGCTCGATAAAGACATTGGATTAGCTACATTGAGTCTTTGTAAAATTTAAAAGGAAATAATAATGACTAATTTAAAAGCACCAACACCTGTTGGACCATATTCAATGTTTAGATATTTAGGTAATGATTCTAGTTGGATTATGGCTGGATCAATTCCGATAGATCCTTTATCTGGAAAATTAAATAATGATACAGTTGAAGATGAAGTCAGTCAAGTATTTGATAATATTGAAGCTGTGCTAGCAGATAATGATAAAACTTTAGAAGATATAAGAAAATTTACTGTTTTTTTAATGGACTTAAGTTATACCCCGTTAGTAAATGCTGAAATTGAAAAAAGATTCAAAGGAGAATATCCAGCACGTTCTACAATTCAAGTAGCAGGGCTTCCAATGGGATCAAGAGTAGAAATTGAATGCTTAGGCTAATAAAGATATCCATTTTTTCTGTCATTATTTTTTCAAGTCTTTTTTCTCAACAAAAAGTTGATTTTCGTACAGAAGAAGAGCAGTTGAAAGATCCAAAGATTGCTTTGAAACGTTCACTAACTATACCAGGCGCTGGACAACTTTATAATGATCAAAAGGTTAAAGGATATGCTTTAATGGCTAGTGAAGTTTTAGCATTATGGAGTTTTAACGATAATAGAAAAAAATATAATAACTATGAAGATTCTGATTCGAATTCTAAAGAACATTACTTAAGAGAAAGAAATCGCTTTGCATGGATTGCAATTGGTTTGTACTTTTATGGAGTTCTGGATGCTGTAGTCGAGGCTCATCTGGATAATTTCGATGAAGTTGTAAAAGAAAGTGATCCCTTAAATAATAAAGGAAAAGATAATGAGTAACCCTAGAGAGCAATGGAGTTCAAAAGCAAGTTTCATTTTAGCTGCTGCTGGTTCAGCGGTAGGACTAGGTAATATCTGGAAATTTCCTTATATAGCTGGAGAAAATGGTGGAGCAGCATTCTTGTTCATTTATATGATTTGTATTGTAATGATAGGGCTGCCAATATTAAATATTGAAATTTTATTAGGAAGAGCAACGCAGAAAAATCCAGTCGGAGCATTTAAAGCGCTATCGGGAAAGCCATTTTGGACATATGTAGGTGCATTAGGAGTGCTAGCTAGCTTTACCATCCTTTCATTCTATAGTGTTGTAGGTGGATGGTCTATAGCATATACAGTAGAGGCGTTAAAGGGTTTTACATTTGAAACACCTCAAGTTGCAGGAGAATTTTTTGATCTTAAGAATAGTAATCCAATGTGGGTTGTTGGCTACCATACACTTTTTTTTCTAATGGTACTTGGAATTATTTTGTCTGGTGTTAGAGCTGGATTAGAAAAAGCGAGTAAGTATTTGATGCCAGCATTGTTTGCAATCTTAGCTATTTTAGTAGTTCAAGGCCTAATGTTATCTGGCGCAGATCGTGGAGTATCATTTCTGTTTGATCCAGATTGGTCAAAAATTAATGCACAAACTTTTTTATTGGCACTAGGACATGCATTTTTCACTTTGAGTTTAGGGATGGGTGCAATGATGACCTATGGAAGTTACTTATCTGAAAAAGATGATATTGTAAATGCCTCGTATCTCGTAGCTTTTCTTGACACATTTATTGCTATAATGGCTGGTGTTGCAATATTTACCGTTGTTTTTTCATCAGGATACGATCCTACAGCAGGACCTGGACTTGTATTTCATGTTTTACCACCATTACTTTCCCAGCTAGCTGGTGGATACTTCTTTGCACTTTTATTCTTTGTATTGTTATCAATTGCGGCAGTTACTTCTGCGATTTCAATTTTAGAAGTCAGCGTCGCTTATTTAACAGATGAATTAAAATATTCTAGAAAAAAAGCCACTTTAACCATGGGTGCATTAGTGTACTTTGCTGCGATTCCATGCGCTCTTTCATTCAACGTTCTTTCCGATTTTACATTATTTGGAACAGGATTCACTTTCTTTGATATGGCAGATTACTTGGCATCAAATGTGTTGCTTCCATTAGGTGGATTTTTCCTAGCAATTTTTGCAGGATATGTATGGAAAGTTGATGAGGTTGTCAGGAACTTGCTAATAGGAGAATCACAATCTACATACTTTGGAAACTCTATTTTAAAATCAAAATCTTTTGTAGCGATATTTAGTTTTTTAGTTCGATACATAAGTCCAATATCAATTTTTCTTGTGTTTTTATATCAATTTGGATGGATTTAAGCTGAATGCTAAAGAGACTTTTTCCATCTAAATCTACTCGATATAAGCACATTCAGAATTTAGTTAAAAGAATTAATACGGATATAATTGATCGATTAGAAATATTTTTTCCAATGTGGATTATGCTTGCTTTCCAACACTATTTGATCAAATCCTATGATATAGCAGTATTTAGTGGACTGAAAATTGATTATGATAGGTATTATATATTTTCAATGATCATTGAAGACTGGGCTGGTATAGTAAATATTTTATTCCATTCACTGTTATTTTTATGGCTTATGAAAAGGTATGAGTCTTTTGGACCTTTTCGAAGTGTAAAAATAGATTGTCAAACCAACTTCTTATTATTTTTAGCAATTTATTCCTTTATAGATATACTAATTTTTGGAAAAATGATGATGGGTTTGTTTTTAATGTTTCTTGTACTATATATAATATACCGATCAGATAGCATGCGCAGTAAGATTTCTACTATAATTTTAACTATGATTGTACTACTATTTTCTATATATCAAGATGAACCAATTTTGTCTACTAGTGCAATGTTATATTTGCCATTTTTGTTCGCTACATTAGCATTAAAATCCAAAGAATATCTTTATTATGCTCAAAAATATTTGTTATTCATCGTTTTTATATTTCTATCAACAAAAGAGCTATGGGTTGGGTTTGTCGGATTAGGGTACTTTATATTCTTCTATTCTTATTACTATTTCTCGACGAATGAGAAGTATAATTGGCTAAAATTTGATAGCCATTAATAATCTGCTGGATTTTCTTATCTTTTTCATTAAATTGTTCAATGTTGACCTTAATAAAAACTTTTTATCTTAAGAAGTTTATCACAATAATCATTCCAACCCTTACGCTCGGAGCTTTTTATGTCTAAAAATACTATTGAAAAAACATTAACATTTGATGACGTCCTTTTGGTTCCTCAAAAATCAGCTGTGCTACCTAAAGAAGTTGATTGTTCTACGCATCTTACAAGAAATATAAAACTAAATATACCTGTGATGAGCGCAGCAATGGATACTGTGACAGAATCTGATATGGCAATTGCTTTAGCAAGACAAGGAGGGATTGGCGTAATTCATAAAAACTTGAGCATAGAAGAGCAAGCTTTAATGGTTGATAAGGTAAAGAGATATGAAAGTGGAATGATTAAGAATCCTATCACTCTTGATCAGGGTAAGTCTATTGGCGATGCTAAGCAATTAATGGAACAGTACTCAATTGGAGGATTACCAGTATTAGCAGAAGGAAAATTAGTTGGTATTATTACAAAAAGAGATATCAGATTTGAATCAGACCTAAGTGTTCTAGTAAAAGACAGAATGACAGCAAAAAATTTAGTAACTGTTCAAATGGATACTAGTAATGATGAAGCAAAAAAAATATTACAGAAACATAGGATAGAAAGACTCTTAGTTGTTGATGGTGATGATAATTTAGCGGGATTAATTACAGTAAAAGATTTAACTAAAAAAGAAGAATTTCCCAATTCTTCAAAAGATAAAAATGGAAGACTGAGAGTGGCAGCTGCGGTAAGTGTTAGAGATGATTGGTCCGATAGAATTAAGGCACTTTCTGATGTTGGTGTTGATGCAATTGTAGTAGATACTGCTCACGGTCATTCTGAGTATGTATTAGACTTAGTAAAAAAGGTTAAAAAAGCATTTCCTAAGCTTGACTTGATAGCTGGTAATGTTGCTACAGCAGAAGCGACTGAAGATTTAATTAAAGCAGGAGTTGATTGTGTTAAGGTTGGTATAGGAGCAGGATCTAGTTGTACAACAAGAATTGTTGCTGGAGTAGGAGTGCCTCAACTTTCAGCTATTATTGATTGTGCTAAGGTTGGTTTGAAGTATAATATACCAATTATAGCTGATGGTGGAATACGCTATAGCGGTGATATTGCAAAGTCATTAGCTGCTGGAGCGAGCGTTGTTATGCTGGGAGGTATGTTAGCTGGTATGGATGAAAGTCCAGGAGAAACTATTGTTTATGAAGGAAGAAGATATAAGTCATACCGAGGTATGGGTTCCTTAGCTGCTATGAAAGAAGGTGGAGGTGAAAGATATTTTCAACAAGAAAAGGATGAACTAAAATTGGTACCTGAAGGTATTGAGGGGATGGTTCCATTTAGAGGTCCTGTAAATAATACTGTTTTTCAGTTAATTGGTGGATTGAAATCATCTATGGGATACTGTGGAGCTAAAAATCTTTCTTTATTCCAAAAAAATAAAAAATTTATTGAGATATCAGCAGCAGCTGGAAGAGAAAGTCATCCTCATGAAGTTAGCATTGTGAAAGAGGCGCCTAACTATCAAGGTCACGACAAATAATTGTCAATAAATAAAAAAATCATAATTATTGAGATTTAATCTCAACAATCAATAAAAGTATACTTAAATTACGTCATTAATAACTAGGGGAGACTTACAATATCATGAAAAAAATAGGTTTATTTTGGGGAAGTACAACTGGAAATCAGGAAGAAGCTTCCGAATTGCTCCAAGGTCACATGGAAGAAGCGGGATACGAAGTAGATTCATACGATATTAGATCAACTGATTTATCTAAAATGCTTGAATATTCAAATCTTATTATTGGTTGCCCAACATGGAATGTAGGTGAGTTACAAGAAGACTGGGAAGAGGTATTTTTAGAGTATCGTAAAATGGACTTCAGTAATATTACAGGAGCATTTTTTGGTGCTGGAGATCAGATTTCATATAGTTTTAATTACTTAGATGCTGTTGGTTTGCTAGCAAAGCCTTTCATAGAAAATGGTGGTAAGCTAATAGGTAAATGGTCTACTGACGGGTATGAATTTGATGAATCTGAAGCACTTCAAGGAGATGAGTTTTTAGGTTTGGGAGTTGATAATGATAATGAAGAAGAATTAACAGAAGAACGAATAGCTAATTGGGCTCAACTTATTAAAGATAAGTTTCAATAAGTATTAGAGCTTGTAAATATTAGAAGAAATAAAAGAAATAAATATTTATGCACTTAAAGAATTGAAGTAATTAGTCAATCTTGATTTTTGTCTAGCAGCATTATTTTTATGAATTAAATTTTTGCTTGCCATCTTATCGATAAAGGAAATCGCACTAGTATAAGGCTCTGTTGCTTTTTTAGCGTCGTCCTGAGACATGACATTTTTAATCAATGTTCTCATCTTAGATTTGTTCTGAGCATTAATTGCTCTGCGTTTCAAATCTTGTCGATCTCGTTTAATCTGTTGTTTATGTCTATCCATAAATTGCGATTGCAACTTATCTCATTACAAATGCGATGTCAATAAATTTCTAGTTTTGATTATTGTTTTAAAATTATAGCAATTAAATTAGAATATGAGTTTAAAAAATCTAAACAAGATTCTAGAAAATGCTAAAGCGAATGATTTTATAGCAATTTCTGAATTGATGACAGGTATTGAAACAGGATTCTTGTCAAGAAAAGAAGTCTCAAGTCATATTTTTAAACATTCTTTCAATTCAATTAAGATTGGTATTACTGGGCCACCCGGAGCCGGTAAGAGCTCATTAATGAATCAGCTTATTCCTAAAATTAGAGAAAAAAACTTATCTGTTGGTATTATTGCAATTGATCCTTCTAGTCCAATTACGGGAGGATCTTTTTTAGGAGATAGGGTACGTATCAATAATGCCATGAATGATAATGAAGTATTTGTAAGAAGTATGGGTTCTAGAGCTGAGCTTGGGGGTGTTACAGATTTAGCAGAAGATTTTAGCGATATTCTCGCGTTTAGCGGTAAAGATATAATATTTATTGAAACAGTAGGTGTGGGACAATCTGAATATAGTGTATCTGAAATTACAGATTTAACTACATTAGTATTTGTTCCTGAATCTGGGGATGAAATCCAATTATTGAAAGCTGGAATACTTGAGTTAGCAGACTTATTTGTAGTCAACAAATCAGATAGAAAGGATGCTAATCTATTAGTTCGATCAATTAATAATATTATTTCTGCAACTAAGAAAAATATTAAAAAAATACCTATTTTTAGAACTAGCTGTAAATCTGGTGATGGAATTGAAGATTTTGCAACAGCAATTATAGACTATCACGGCTCTATGAAAGAAAATGATCAAATCAAGAGTCGTCAATTATCACGTTTTTCTCGAAGAATGAAAAACATTATAGAAAAAGATATCATAAAAGAATTTTGGTCTAAAGATCGATTAGAGTTTGTTGAAAAATTAAGCAAGGAAGAGATCAAGATGAAATCTCCTTATGAAATTGTTGATAAAGTAAAGAAATTAAAATGAGTAAAAATGATATGTCAATAGTAGATCATCTTGAAGAGCTTAGATGGAGGATATTAAAATCGCTTGGTTCAATATTTTTGATGTCTATTATTACATTCAACTTCGCAAACTACCTAGTTGACTTATTGATTGAGCCGGCTAATCAGATTAGCGGAGAAATGAACTTACAAGTTTTGACTATCCAAGGAATGTTTTTGCTAAAATGGAATTTAGCAATTATAGGAGGTATTATATTTTCAATACCTGTTATTACAATTCAAATTTGGAAATTTCTATCTCCTGGACTATATGATAAAGAAAGGAAAATACTACTCCCTTTAATTTTAACTGCATTTGTATGCTTTATGTTGGGTGGAATGTTTGCCTATAAGGTGATATTACCATTTTCCTTAGATTTTTTTGCATCAATGATTACTGGAGGAATTGAAAATAATTTTTCTATTAATTATTATTTCAATTTTGTTTTGGCATTAATTATTGGCTCAGGAATTATATTTGAACTACCAGTTGCTTCCTTTTTATTTTCATCCATAGGTTTAATAAATCCTACATTTTTAAGACAATATAGAAGAGAAGCAATAATGGGTACGGTGGTGTTATCAGCAATAATTACGCCTCCAGATCCAATTAGTTTAATTATTATGTCAATACCGATGATTATCCTATATGAAATCAGTATTTTTGTTTCATGGTTTGCAAATAAACTGTTCAATCAAGATTCATAATGAAAAAGATTCTTATTATAAGAATGAGCTCCATAGGAGATATTGTTTTATCAACGTCATTCTTGCAATCAGTTAAAACAAAATTTCCAGATTCACAAATTGATTTTCTGATTAAGTCAGAATTTGCTGATATTATGCGTCATCACCCTTTAATCGATGATTTGATTACTTTTAAGAAAAAAACAGGTTTTAAGGGTCTAATAGAGCTCGGAAAGGCGCTTAGGAGCAATGATTATGATATGGTTTATGACATCCATAGCGTATTTAGAACAAGAGTACTATCTTTTTTTCTAAGAAAGAGATTTTTTAAGCAAATTAAAAAACCACGATTAAGAAGATTCCTTCTTTTTTATGGTTATCAGAATTTTTTCGAAAAGAGTTTTAGTCATATTAAGATGTATCATTCATTATTAGAAAAAACAGATTCATTTCCAGAAACAGAATTGCATGTATCGAATAAGGAAATTCAAGAAACAAAAATTTTTTTGCTAAATAACAATATTAGTAAAAATTATATTACGATAGTACCTGGAGCTGCGTGGAGTCAAAAGCAATGGTCTATTGAAAATTATAATAATCTAATAACAAGATTAATAGATTCATTTGATGCAACAATTTTAATCTTAGGTGCAACAAATGATATTATATGCGATCAAATTATCCAGCATAATAGGATTATAAATCTTAAAGATAAAACTAGTCTAAGAATGGCAATGGGAATCTTAAAGTCTTCACAACATACAATTGGTAGCGATACCGGATTGCTTCATATTTCTGAGGCGTTAGGTACTCCAGTGACTATGATTCTTGGTCCTACATCTCTTGAAACTGGAGCAAGAATTGTGTTGCCCGAATCTAAGATTATTGAAAACAAAAGTTTATGGTGTAGACCTTGTTCTCAAAATGGAAGTAGGCCATGTTATCGAAAAGAACAATATTGTATGTCAGAAATTGATAGTAATAAAGTTTTTGAACATGTTAACAAATCAATTGCCTTATGAATTCATTATGGTTAATTATTTATAACATTATTCTTTATCCAGTATTTTTCATAACTACTTTATTATTACTGCCTTTTAATTTAAAAATTAGATCAGGTTTTCTTGGTAGATTTTACTCTTTAAACAAACTGAGAGAGTTCAAAGAGACAAATTCCTTTTCTGAAATATACTGGTTTCATGTCTCATCTTTTGGAGAATTTCAACAGATAGAATCAATTATTTCAAAAATAAAAAGCAGTAATGATAATGCTGGAATTGTTGTATCATTTTTTTCACCATCTGGTTATACTAATGTTGATAATAAGAATATTGACTGTAAGATATATATCCCATTTGACTTTCTGTGGTCAGCTTTCAGAGCTTTTAAAATAATTAAGCCTAAGAAATTGATACTTGCTTCATATGATATTTGGCCAAACATTCTTGTTGTTGCACGTTTTTTAAACATCAAAACGATTTTAATTTCGGCAAGAATTCATAGTAACAGTTTCAAGTTGACTCGAACAGGAAAAAGCATTTATAAGTGTATTTACAATCTTGTTGACCAAATATTTACTGTTAACAAAACTGATTTAGGTAATATGAAATTAATTGTCCCAAACAAGACAATTGAGGCATTGGGAAATCCTCGTTTTGACATAGCCTTTGATAAAGAATCAAGCATAGGTATCAAATTTGATATGGATTATAGGTTGAAGAATAAACTATTTCTTTTTGCTAGTTTATGGCCCGAAGATGATTCAGTGCTTTTTCCAACAATTTTTGATCTATTGCAATACGATAATAGAGCAAAAATTATTCTTGTTCCACACGAATTATCTGATAAATCAATTAACTATTATCAAAAACAAGCAAGCAGGAAAAACTTATCTTCTATCGTTATAGAAGATTATATCGATCTATCTAAATTGAAAGAAAGGGTAGTCATTGTAAATACTGTAGGAATTTTATATAAATTATATTGGCAAGCATATATAGCATACATAGGTGGAGGATTTTCAAAAAATGGCATACACAATATTATGGAGCCAGCGGTTGCTTCTAACCCAGTTATATTTGGACCAAATTACTCAAACGGTAATTTTTTTGAAGCAGAAGAGTTATTGAAAGCTTCTTCAGCATATATTGTTAAATCACCTAAACAATTAATGGAGTCTTTTGCTAAGCTTAACCATATAAATACATATGATTCTGCAAGCAAGTCTTCTAGGAGAGTGATAAAAAATAACTTAGGATCAACAGATAAACTTTTATCAAGGATAGTAGAATGAGTAAGCTATTTAAATACAGCGATATATTTCTTGTGCCAAATTTAATTACTTATTTAAGATTTCTATTAATTGCTCCAATGATTATCACTTTTAATCTTGATATGAAAATGTATTTCTATATCATATTATTTGTTTCTCTTCTATCTGATTTCTTAGATGGTGTTGCTGCAAGAAAATTAAATCAACACTCAGAACTAGGAAAGGCCTTAGACCCTATTGCAGATGGAATAACTTTATTTGCATTCATAATTCTATTAAATAGAAGGGGAGATATCGCCGATTGGTTTTGCATTTTTTACTTTGCTAGGCAAATGACTATACTAATATTTTCTCTCGTTTATTTACCAAAGATAGAAAAAATATATGGTTCTAATATAATAGGAAAAACAGGTGTATGTTTTCTTGGCGCTGTTTTATCAATTTATGCTTTAGATCTAACAAATTTCTTTTATTTAACTGAATATTTAATTCTTATTTCAGCAGTTCTACTTTTTATTAGCTTGCTAGATTATATACGTTTTTTCCTTAACTTAGACTATAAAAAATAAAACTTATTGTCATACTTTATAAATTGTTATTTTTCTTAATAAATATTATATTTATTGGACAATATGGCAGACTTTAAATTAGTATCAAATTTCCAACCATCCGGTGATCAGCCAGAGGCAATCAATGAGCTTGTCGATGGTATAAAAAATAAATTAAACCATCAAACCTTGTTAGGTGTTACAGGTTCTGGTAAAACCTACACTATAGGAAAAGTTATTGAACAGATTCAAAAACCTACATTGATCATTTCTCATAATAAAACCTTAGCAGCACAATTGTATGGAGAGTTCAAAAGTCTGTTTCCAAATAATGCGGTTGAATATTTTATTAGCTACTATGATTACTATCAACCTGAGTCTTATATGCCAATTACTGATACATTTATAGAGAAAGATTTTTCAATGAATGACGAAATTGATCGATTGAGATTGAAAGCAACTAGTTCATTATTGCAGAGAAATGACGTTATTGTTGTCAGTTCAGTATCATGCATATATGGTTTAGGATCTCCAAAGGAGTGGAAAAATCAAGTGGTTCATCTTAAAAAAAATGATTCTATAAGTAGAAGAAGCCTTACTGAAGCCTTGATTGATATTTATTACAAAAGAAATGATCAAGTTTTAGAAAGATGTAACTTTAGAGTTATGGGAGATATTTTTGAAATATTTCCAGCATACGAAGAAACAGCTATTCGAGTTGATATTTTTTCGGACACTATTCAATCTATAGTTACTTTTGATCCATTAACGGGCGAAGAGACGGCAGAAGTAGATGAGTCACATCTCTTTCCCGCAAGACACTTTGTATCCGATAAGTCAAAAAATAAAAGTGTAATTAAAGAGATTAAAAAGGATTTAAAAGATAGAATAAAATTTTTCAATAAAAACGAAAAGTTTTTAGAAGAGCAAAGAATTACTCAACGTACAAATTTTGATATAGAAATGATTGATGAAATAGGATATTGTTCTGGTATTGAAAATTATTCTAGATATTTTGATGGAAGAAAAGAAGGTGAAAGGCCTTCAACTCTAATAGACTTCTTTCCAAAAGATTTTTTAACTGTAATTGATGAGTCTCATGTCACACTTCCACAAATAAAGGGTATGTACAATGGCGATAGAAAAAGGAAAGAAAATTTGATTGAGCATGGGTTTAGACTTCCAGCAGCATTTGATAATAGACCATTGAGATCCGAAGAATTTGAATCAATTCAAAATCAGATAATCTATGCTTCTGCAACCCCGGCAGATAAAGAACTTGAACTATCTTCGGGCGCTATAACAGAGTTAATTAATCGTCCTACAGGTTTAGTGGACCCTGAGATTATTGTAAAGCCTTCCGCTGGTCAGATAGATGATCTAATAAGTGAAATAAAGACTCGTGTAGTCAAAAAAGAAAGATGCTTAGTGACTACTTTAACAAAAAAAATGTCAGAAGATTTATCTGAATATCTAAGTACTGTAGGTATAAAAGTTAGATATTTGCATTCAGAGGTTAAGACAATTGAAAGAGTAAAAATACTTAGAGATTTACGTCTAGGAGATTTTGATGTATTAGTTGGAATAAATCTATTGAGAGAAGGTCTTGATCTTCCAGAAGTTTCTTTGGTAGCAATACTTGATGCAGATAAAGAAGGGTTTCTAAGGTCAAAGAGCTCGCTTGTTCAAACTTCAGGTAGGGCGGCAAGACATATAGATGGTAAGGTTATTTTATATGGAGATAGAGTTACAGATTCAATGCAGTATTTACTTGATGAAACTGATAGAAGGAGAGACATACAGCTTGCCTTCAATAAAAGAAATAATATTGTTCCAAAATCTATTAAAAAATCAATTGATGAAATAATGGATACTACAAGTGTAGCAGAATCATTTAAAAGCAATGACATTGAAATTAAGAGAGATATAAAAACTGATCGATTCTTGAATGAAGATAAAAAAATTGTTTTAGAAATGCTCAGACAAGAGATGTTAGAAGCAGCTGACAACTTAGAGTTTGAAAAAGCAGCAAGCTTAAGAGATGAAATTAAAAAATTAGATAAAGAAATTAGAATAAGTAGCTAAGAGGTTAATTATGAATATTGAATTAATTAAACAAAAGTCAGGTATCATTGGTGAAAGCGATGAAATTAATCATGTTTTAGATATGGTTAGTCAAGTTGCAGATGTAGATATATCTGTTTTAATTAATGGAGAATCTGGTACAGGAAAGGAGCTTATAAGTAAGGCAATACATTTAGGCAGTAAGAGAGCATCTAAAGAGTTAGTTATTGTTAATTGCGGAGCTATTCCAGAAGGAATTATTGAAAGCGAATTATTTGGTCATAAAAAAGGTGCTTATACAGATGCTAGCGAATCTAGGAAAGGTTATTTTGAGACTGCAGATAAGGGAACAATATTTCTTGATGAAATTGGAGATATGCCCTTAGAAACTCAGGTCAAAGTTTTGAGAGTACTCGAAGCGGGAGAGTATATGAGAGTAGGTGATTCTTCTGCAAAAAAAACAGATACTAGGGTTATAGCTGCTACCAATAAAGATTTAGCAAGGCTAGTAAAAGAGGGAAAGTTTCGACAAGATCTTTATTATAGACTTAAAACGGTTACCATTAATTTACCCCCGTTACGACAAAGAAAGAACGATATCCGATTATTAGTAGATAGGTTTGCGCTGCAGTTTAGTCGAACAAATAGTATTAAGTACAAAGGGTTTACTCCAGAAGCAATTAAGGTCATGCAAAAATGTGAATGGCCAGGCAATGTCAGAGAGCTAAGAAATTTTGTAGAAAGTGTATTGATCCTTCAAAAGGGTGAGAGGATTACTGGCGAAATTATCGAAAAGCAGTTAGAGAATGAAAATATAGTAGACTTCTCTGATAATCCAGCTTTACCAGTATTGGTAAATCGAGATCCAGATCAAGCAGAAAGAGAATTAATCTTAAGACAATTATTATTCCTCAGGCAGGATATAGAAGATATGAAATTATTGATAAAACAATCTGATTTTTCCAGCTTAAATTCTTCTAGAAATATAAATGCAGATTTTGAAAATCGTATTCAAGATAATGAAATTAATAGTCCTGATAATGACAACTTAATAAAGGGTGAAGCTATTGGAGCTTTTAATACTAGAGACTTAGAAAAAGAGATGATTATTCGTACATTAGAGCACTATAATAATAACAGAAGAGCTGCCGCAAAATCATTAGATATGAGCGAAAGAACTCTTTACAGAAAAATAAATGACTATGGAATTGAAAAAAAGATTAACAAAGATAATTAGCCTCAACTTAATTTTTTTATTATTTGGATGTGCTTATTATTCAATGGCAGGATCAATTCCTGCTAATATTAAGAATGTATCTATACCATTGTTTAATAATGAGACAGTAGAGTTTGAATTATCAGAAAAATTAACATCAGGTATTATTCAAGAGATAAGCAGCCAGAATATTATCAAAATAACAAATGATATCGATAGCGATAGCATTATTAATGGAGTAATTAGTTCTGTATCAGATGGACCATATGCCTTCAATAATAATGAACAAGTAAGTGAGTATAGATTTTCACTCTCTGTAAAGGTTTCCTGGATAGATAATAGTAATGATAGTGCTTTATTTGATAAAATATTTTCTGCGTTCGGAACTTATAGTATAGATGATGATCCTTCATCTGATGGATTAGATAATGACAATGACGGAATTATTGATGGAGATGACAGTGATGAATTTGGAGATTCAAGGGAATTGGCGATTAATGTTGCAATTAATAAAATTGCAGTTGATATTGTGAACACAGTTCTTTCAACATGGTAAAGTTATGAGCGAAATAAGCATTAAAAATTTAAAAAATTCAATCGGAAAAGACGTCCAAATTAATGGGTGGGTTTATAATATTAGATCAATTGGAAAAATTTGGTTTGTAATTGTTAGAGACGGCACAGGTTATGTTCAGTGCGTAGTAACAAAAAATGATGTTTCAGATAAAGTTTTTGAACTAGAAAGTTCATTAACTCAAGAGTCTTCATTGAAAATTAAAGGTATAGTTCAAGCAGACACTAGATCTGATAGCGGTGTTGAAATTCTTGTTACTGATATAGAGGTAGTTCATGTAGCAGACGAATATCCTATATCTCTTAAAGAGCATGGAGTTAGTTTTTTAATGGATAATAGACATTTATGGTTAAGGTCTAAAAAACAATTCGCAATAATGAAAATTAGACAACAATTAATTAGATCGATAAGAAACTTTTTCGATGATAGAGATTTTGTATTACTTGACTCTCCTATCTTTACTGCAAATGCAGTTGAAGGAACTACAACACTTTTTGAAACAGATTACTTTAATCGTTCTGCATATTTATCTCAAAGTGGACAGTTGTATCAAGAGGTGGGAGCAATAGCTTTTGGCAAAACATATTGTTTTGGACCAGTTTTTAGAGCAGAGAAATCAAAGACTAGAAAACATTTAACTGAATTTTGGATGGTAGAGCCTGAAATGGCGTACTGTGATATAAACCAAAATATGGACATTATTGAAGAGTTTATGTCTAATGTGATTAAGGATACTCTAGATAATTGTACCGATGAATTCAAAATTTTAGAAAGAGATGTTTCAAAGCTTGAAAATATATCCGCTCCATTTCCTCGCATATCTTATGATGAGGCTGTCGATATTTTGACTAAAAAAGGACATGAATTTGAATATGGCAGTGATTTTGGAGCACCAGACGAAGAAGTGTTAGCTGCACAATTTGATAAGCCAGTAATGGTTCATTCATGGCCTCATGAAACAAAAGCATTTTATATGAAAAGAGATAAATCTGATAAGTTTGCACTAGGAGTTGATGTTATAGCCCCAGAAGGCTACGGAGAGATTGTTGGTGGCGCACAAAGAGAAGATGACTATGACGTTCTTGTAAAGCGTATTGAAGAGCATGATCTTCCAATAGATGCTTTTAAATGGTATCTTGATTTAAGGAAATACGGCTCAGTTCCTCATTCAGGTTTTGGTCTCGGATTAGAGAGGTTAGTGGCTTGGGTTTGTGGAATTGATCATATTAGACAAACTATCCCTTTTCCTAGAACTATGGGGAGGCTAGAACCATAATGAAATTTAAAGGAAGAATTGCTGTTTTTGGTGGAAGGGTCATCACCGATTCCATTTATAATGATACAGTTGAGATTGGTAAAAGGATGGCAGATGAGAATTGGTTAGTATTTTGTGGTGGAGGTGAGGGAGTAATGGAGGCTATTGCCAAAGGGGTTTCAATGAAAAATGGTGTTTGTATTGGAATTCTTAAAGATAAAGATTTTAAATCTGGTAATGATTTTTTATCTATTCCAATTTCAACAGGCCTAGACATAACAAGAAATGCTTTAATCAGCTATAATTGCGATGTTGGAGTAGCAATTTCTGGAGCTTATGGAACCTTAAGTGAAATAGCATTTACTCTAGCTCAAGATAAGCCTTTAATTGCATATAATAGTTGGGATATACCAAAATCTATTAATACGAATTCTGTTGATTCATTAATAACGGAAGTAAAAAATTGTCTAAATCAATAAAAGTTGGCATCTGCCAGATTAACCCTAAACTAGGAAATTTTGATTATAATTATCAAAAAATACTAGAAAATTATAACAAAGCTATTGATGAAGGTGCAAATTTAGTGGTTTTTCCTGAAATGGTTACTACGGGATATCCTCCACAAGATTTGCTTTTCTCAAAATCTTTTATTAAAAACAATTTAGATATATTAGATAAATTTTCTAAAAAAGTTTCTTCCCCGTGTATTGTAGGTTTTATTGACGAAAAGAATGGAAATTTATTTAATGCAGCTGCAGTTTGTGAGAATGGAAAAGTAGTTAAGGTTTACCATAAAATTCTTCTCCCAAATTATGATGTTTTTGATGAAAATCGTTATTTTGAAAATGGATCTAAAATTGGTGATTTTAAAATAAATGTTAATGGAGAAAATTTTGATTGTATTATCCAAATATGTGAAGATTTATGGGAAGATAATTACGATAGAAAACTTTCCAAAGAAATTGTATCAATGAGTCCAGATCTTGTTATAAATATTTCAGCTTCTCCGTATCATAAGAATCGTAAGAATATTCGAAAAGATTTAATAATGAAAAAATTTAAAAATGCTAAATGCTCTTTTGTTTACTGTAATCTTGTAGGTGGACAAGATGAACTTATTTTTGATGGAAATTCTATGGCATTTAGTTCAGATATGAATATGATAGCTGAAGGTAAAAATTTTGAAGAAGATTTAATTATTGTTGATATGGCTTCTAAGCCAATCGATAATAAAGATTTAGATATTAATAATGATATTTATAATGCACTAACTCTAGGAATTAAAGATTATTTTTCTAAAACAGGTCATAAAAAAGCAGTAATAGGTTTAAGCGGTGGAATAGATTCTGCATTAGTTGCATGCCTTGCTGTTGATGCTCTTGGATCAGATAATGTGTACCTGGTTTCTATGCCTTCAAGATTTTCCAGTGAACACAGCAAGACTGATGCCAAAAATCTAGCATATAATTTAAATGCACACTTTGATACTGTTGACATAGATAGCCTATTTGAAAAGTATTTAGAAATACTTAATCCTAAATTTGAAGGGTTGGAAAGTAATGTTGCAGAAGAGAATATTCAGTCAAGGATTAGAGGCAATATATTAATGGCACTTTCTAACAAGTTTGGCTGTTTAGTGCTCTCAACAGGAAATAAAACAGAACTTGCTCTAGGTTATTGTACGCTTTATGGAGATATGAGTGGCGGATTATCAGCTATTGGTGATTTGTCAAAAACAGAAGTTTATAATCTTGCGAAATGGAAAAATAAAACAAGTAATAATGTTATCCCTGAAAGCTCTATTACAAAGCCTCCATCTGCAGAATTAGCTCCAAATCAAGTAGATCCATTTGATTATGATTTAATTAGTCCCATAGTTGATAAAATAGTATTGGGAGAGGATGCATCAAAAGATATAAGTCATAATGCCAATCTTCAAGATATTGCATTAAGAATTAACCGCAATGAACATAAAAGAAGACAAGCTGCACCTGTATTGCGTGTAAGTAAAAAAGCTTTTGGAATGGGTAGAAGAATGCCGATTGTGAATCATTTTGATGAGTGATATTAGTTCAATAAGAAATTTTTGTATCATTGCTCATATCGATCATGGTAAATCAACCTTAGCTGATAGATTGCTAGAAGATACTGGTACAATTTCTAAAAAAAATATGCAAGATCAGGTTCTTGATAATATGGAGTTAGAACGTGAAAGAGGGATTACTATTAAGAGCCACTCAATCCGTATTGATTATAAAGATCATATATTAAATCTTATTGATACTCCAGGCCATGTTGATTTTACATATGAAGTTTCTAGAACATTATCTGCTAGTGAAGGAGCATTATTGATTGTAGATGCTGCACAGGGAATAGAAGCTCAAACTGTAACTAATTACTTACTAGCACTAGAAAACGATTTAACAATTATCCCAGTCATTAATAAAGTTGACTTACCAAATGCAGATATTGAAAATGTAACAAATCAGATTATTGAACTCACTAGCTGTGAAGAAGAAGATATATTATTTGCTAGTGCAAAAACTGGAGAAGGAATACAAAAAATAATTGATACAGTTATTGAAAAAATTCCACCCCCAGAACCTCCAAAAAATGACGCTTTTAAAGCATTAATTTTTGATTCGAAATATGATAGATATCGTGGAGTTGTAGCTTATATCCGCGTTTATGAAGGGTCTATTAGTCGAGGAAGTAAAATTAAATTTTTTTCCCATGATACTTATTATGATGTTGATGAAGTGGGACATTTTGTAATAGATAGAAAGAAGTCTGATTCTTTAAAAACTGGAGAAGTTGGGTATATTATTGCAAATGTTAGAGACATTGAGCATGTTTTACCCGGCGATACTGTAACCAATGTAAATAAACCTTGTAAGAATGCACTTCCTGGATTTCAAAAGATTAAACCAATGGTTTTCTCTGGATTATTTCCAGCAGATGCTGGAGAGTATGATGATTTACGAACTGCGCTTGAAAAACTCAAACTTAATGATGCTTCTCTTTCATTCGAGCCGGAGGTGAGCGATGCATTAGGTTTTGGATATCGATGTGGCTTCTTAGGGTTATTGCATATGGAAATAATTCAAGAAAGATTAGAGAGAGAATTCAATCTTTCAATTGTTACTACTAGCCCAAATGTTAAGTATTTAGCAAACCTTAGAGACGGTAGTCAGATAGAAGTACAAAGACCTGCCCTTTTACCAGAACCAAAGATTCTAGAAAGTATAATGGAACCAATTGTTACAGCAGAAATTCTAACTCCTGTAGATTATATAGGAAATATCATGAAAATCTGCCAAGAAAAGAGGGGAAAGTATAAATCTACTTCTTATCTTTCTAGCTCTAAAGTTCAATTAATATATGATCTACCATTAGGTGAAATATTATTTGATTTCTATGATAGTATTAAGTCTGGATCAAAAGGCTATGCATCATTTGATTATACTTTTAAGGAATATAAAGAAAGCAAGTTAGATAAGTTGGATATTCTTATAAATAAGGAGCCAGTAGATGCTCTATCAATGATTTGCTCAAAAAAAGATTCTTATCATAGAGGATTAGCTCTTTGTCAAAAGCTTAAAGAGCTCATTCCTAGACATCAGATTCAAATTCCAATTCAAGCATCTATTGGTACAAGAGTAATTGCACGTACTAATATTGCTCCATTTAGGAAAAATGTAACCGAAAAACTCTATGGCGGAGATGTTACGCGAAAGAATAAGCTGTTACAAAAGCAAAAAAAAGGAAAAAAGAGAATGAGAATGATCGGAAGAGTTGAAGTTCCACAAGAGGCATTATTAGCTGTTTTAAAGATTTGATATGATCAAAGATTATTTTCAGAAATCTGAATCTCCTTTTTATAGTTTTATCATCACCCTACCTATGTTCTTAGTATATGAATTAGGGCTATTCTTAATGAGAGGTACCGAATTCAGTTACATTAAAAATGGAGCAGATGTTTTAATAGAAGAAGCGATTTCAACATTAGGATTTGATATTTTTTATATATCTTCAAGCTTATTCTTATTAGTATTTTTTGTTATAGCCTATTACCAAAAGAAAAATTATCAATCTTTTACTATCTTTAAATCATATCTAGCAATAATGTTGCTGGAATCTTTTATTTATGCTTCTTTGTTGTTGGTGTTTCTTGGAAATATGGGACTTTATTTAATGGATATTTCTGTAGAAAATATACAATTTAATTTAATTTTATCTCTTGGAGCTGGAATTTATGAGGAGTTGATCTTTAGAGTATTTTTCCTCTTTATTATTTATCGATTAATACAATTTATTTTTAAATCAATGAGTCATTTTTCTACGCAGTTTTTTGCTTTATTTATTTCTTCTATTTTATTTTCTTTATTTCATTTCATGGGTTCAGAGTCGTTTAGTCAGGACGCATTTACTATTCGATTCATTGCTGGAATTTTATTAGGATTATTGTACATCAATAGAGGTTTTGGAATTACAGCTATTACTCATTCATTTTATGATATATTTGTTATTTTTCAGTTAACTTAGTATATGAAAAAAATAATTTTTCTTTTCCTGTGTTCAGGACCAATTTTTGGGCAGTCTATTATTGATACGCTCTCTGTAACTGTTTATCCAGAATTCTCTTATCCTGGAGTAGCAATAGAATATAAATTTGACACAGATGCAGTATCACAATATGATTTTCAAATACCAAGCGGAATTGATTCGGTGTTATATACCATATCTAACAACGAATCTGAGTTTGAAAAAATTGTAGAAATAGACAATAATATTTTGACTAGCATAAAGCAAGCTGGTAATCATACTATTTATTTATTTTTAGATAAATTTATTAATGCTCCAGGTCCCAGAGATTTTTTATATTTATTTGAATCTGCCGCGGACGTAGATGCTTTGATATTAAGCTTTCAAGTACCTTTTGCTGCAAAAGATTTTCTTGCAGATGCAGGAGATATTAAATTAGAGAAGATTCGTGATCAAAATGGGCTAACTTTTATGCAGGGCATAGGAACCGATTATTCAAAATTCGGTAAAAAAGCATTATTTTTTAGTTATTACAACCCACATGGCTTTACATCTATTCAGTATGCTGCCAATATAAGCACTGAAAACACCCCATTAGAGCCACCAATTACTGCAAGTGAAAGATTTGTTAGGTATCCCTTTTTAACGTGGGAGCCAATGGTTATTTTTCTATTATTAACTTTAGTATTAGTATTTTTATATGAATCATCGAACAAAAAAGAAAAACGTAATTAAATATTTATTACTTTCTTTTTTTTGCATAGCATTTTTTAGCTGTGATATAAAGAAGGATGCAATAGGAGCAAACGACGATTTAGTTGTGCTTGCTGCAAAAGAAGATAGGGAGGATATAAGAAGTCTGCTATCTATTGTATTTAATGACACTCTTTTAACCCCTGCTCCAGAACCATTTTATAATGTGAAATTTGCAGACCCTAGTAGCTTTGATGCGTTAAAAACTCAGACAAATCTTATTATTGCTTCCATTGGTGACTATGAACTGAATCCTGCTACAAAGCTTGCCAGAGATTTATTGGGTAAAAAGGCATTTGTTAACACATTAGAAAATAATCCAGTGGTTTTATCAAAAGACCAGTTTGCTAAGAATCAACTTTTTATGATATTGAGCGGTTATAAAGAAAGTGATATTAGAGAATATTTGAAGAGAAATGGTAGCTCAATTAAAAATGAATTTGATGAAAATTTTGACCAAAAACAGTCTCAATATTTTTTAGAATCTAAACGACAAGAGGATATAGAAGCCCAATTATTATCAGATTATGGCTGGAGTATTAATTTACCTTGGGGTTGGGAAATGATAAGAAATAATCCTGATTCAAATTTTGTATGGATTGGACAAGAAATGCCATTTAGATGGATGGCCGTACATTGGAAAGATGGAAATCATTTCTCAGAACAAGATGCGATTGATCTAGGAGATAATTTTCCACAAACATATTTTAAATCGCAGCAATATAATAAAGAGTTTCTATCAATTGATTGGGTCGATTATCGAGGTGATGCAGCTTATAGGTTAGCTGGGCTATGGGAATCTATTGACCAAGCAAAAGGCGGCCCATTTGTAGGTTATCTATTTTATGATTACGAATCAGATAGAACATTCTATGTGACTTATATGGTGTTCAATCCAGGCGGTAGAAAAGCATTTTATATGAAGCAAATGGAACTATTTATTAAAACATTAAATACAGAATGATAAAAAAATTAGTCATACTTCCGACATATAATGAATCAAAGAATATCATTAATATTATAGATATGCTTTTAAAGCTAGATATTGATCTAGATATCTTAGTTATTGATGATAATTCTCCAGATAATACAGCTCAAATCGTTAAGAAATATAATAGTGATAAAGTTTTTATTGAAGAGCGAGCAGAAAAAAATGGTTTAGGTACTGCCTATGTACATAGTTTCAATTGGGCTTTAAAAAATGAGTATGATAAAATTATTCAGATGGATGCTGATTTATCCCATGACCCAAAAGAAGTCCCCGATATGTTTGATTTACTAGATAATTACGATCTCGTTATAGGTAGTAGGTATAATAATGGATTAAGAGTAATAAATTGGCCAATTAGTAGACTTTATATCAGTTATTTTGCCAACCTTTATGCAAGGATAATAACAGGCGTTCCAGTGAAAGACTTAACCGCTGGATTTAAAGGGTGGAAATCTGAAGCTCTACATTTAATTAATTTTAACGAATGCTCATCGCAAGGTTACTGCTTTCAAATTGAAACATCATTTCGAGCCCATCAAAAAGCTTGTAAATTAGTTGAACATCCAATAGTATTTACAGATCGTACTGTTGGTGAATCTAAAATGAGTAAGAATGTTATGATTGAAGCAATTTTAAAAGTGTGGTTATTTGGATTTTGGAGATTATTTAGACTAAAAAAATAAATGAAAAAACATTACTTAACATTTGAAAAATCTTTAAAAGATTTAGACCTTGATATCGAGAATCTAATTTCTCTTGATTCAGAATCTGATAAATTAAACCAACTTAGGATTGAGAGAGAAGAAAAGGAAAAAGAAATCTTTTCAGATCTAAGTGCATGGCAGACGGTACAGTTAGCTAGACACCCTAATAGACCTTACACATTAGACTATATTCATGCGTGGTGTGATGACTTTATTGAGCTTCATGGCGATAAAGCATTTGCAGATGATCATGCTGTAGTGGCAGGTATTGGTACAATTGGTACGCATCGAGCAGTTATTATAGGACAACAAAAAGGTAGAAATACAAAAGAAAATTTATTTAGAAATTTTGGTATGATGAAACCTGAGGGTTATCGTAAAGCACTACGAGTTATGAAAATTGCAGAAAAATTTCATCTACCAATAGTTACTTTAGTTGATACTCCAGGAGCAGATCCTGGTATTGCAGCAGAAGAAAGAGGTCAAGGCTTTGCTATTGCCAACAATTTGATGGAGATGGCATCTATTGATACACCAATTTTGACTATTGTGATTGGGGAAGGTGCTAGTGGCGGTGCTCTAGGTATTGGGCTATGCGATAAAATGCTAATGCTACAAAATACTTGGTTTTCAGTAATTAGCCCAGAAGGATGCGCTTCAATTTTATGGAAGGACTCTTCAAAAGCTCCAGAAGCAGCAGAAGCTTTGAAATTAACACCTAAAGATTTAATGGAGCATGATATTTGTAATATGATTATTCATGAGCCAGTAGGCGGTGCACACCGTCATTTTGATGAGACTATTTTAATTGTAAAAAAAGCTCTTATTGAAGAGATAGATTCTTTTAAAAAGGATGCAAGTATTAGTTATTTAGATTCTAGAGTAGCTAGATATGATAAATTAGGTTCTTTCAGAGAGTTTTAATAAAAGTCAAAGCGATAATCTTCAATATCAGATTCATCACGAAGTGCTTGCAACCAATTACCCCAAATCAAATTTTGGCGCTGGATAATTAAACTAAATTTTAAAGACTCTTCCTTTTCTTCAAAATCTGATTGATTGATTTCACCAATTTCTAATACTTTAATAAATGTTTGACCTCTCAATGTTGGAAACGGTCCAAGAATATCATTTACGCTTGCATTAAGTAATGCACCAGAAACATAGTTACTTTTTCCGATTGACTCAAAACTTCCTACTAAATTTCCGGTATCTTCAGCGATATATTCAAATTCAGGATTTTTATTATATATGTCAGCTAAAGTCATAGCTCCATTTAAATCTTTCGATATATCAAGTGCAATATTTTCAATATTTTTTTTCTTAGTTTTCACTAAATAATCTGTTTTTAATTCTTCTTTTACTTCATCAAAATCCATTGTTTTTTCTTCTGAAATAGAGTCCAAATAGAAGATAAGAAAGAAGTTGTCATTGCTTACTACATCAGAAATATCACCGAGTTCACTATTAAAAGCAAATCTTACTGCATCTCTTGCTACCCCAATATCTTGGATAAAGATAGATTCTTTTTGTACTCCGCTAGCATCATTGACAGTCATTCCTAGAGAATCAGCCAATTGAGTAAAACCACTTTCTTTGGCATCTAATGAGAAAATACTAGCAGTATCGCTTAAATTGCTCTCAGTATCTTTACCGGGTGATACAGTTAAAAGGATGTGAGAGGCATTAACTTGTTCTGTACCATCGTCTAATGTTTTTTTATCATTTATATTAATTATATGATAGCCAAAATTTGTTAATACGGGACCAATTAAGTCACCTTTTTTAGCTTCAAAAGCTGCCTTGTCAAATTCAGATATCATTATACCTTTATTGAACCATCCAAGATCTCCGCCTTTAGGAGCATCTTCACCCATATTATTACTAGGATCTTCAGTGTACATATTTGCTATAGTGCTAAAGCTTTCTCCTTGATTAATACGATACATAAGATTTTCAGCTTCAAGTTTTGTACGTAATGAATCATTTGAGCTGGAAACTATAGGCCACTTAATATACTTCATATAACGCATTTCTGATTGCTGATAGTCTTCAATATTTTCATCATAAAGTTCACTTAGCTCTTGGTCAGTAGGTCTACCTTCCATCATACTATCAAAGAATTCATTATCCTCTAAGGATTTATCTGTAATGTGTAGTATCTCAACTTTATAATCTATGAATCGAGATCTATAGCTGTCTATGACATCTTGTTTTGATGTAGAGGCGCTATTTACTACCATTTGTTGAAGTTTATAATTCGGAAGATATATTTCTTGCATAAACTGTTCAATTGGACGCCATTCATCACCCTGTGGATTAAGAATTGCATCTAAATATTTTTCTAAATCAAAATTTCCGGCAGTTTGGAAAGCAGGGCTTCCTTGTAAGAATGCAGGAGGATTGTTTTTAAGTTGGTATAGAACTTCTTCGTCACTTACTACAATATTATTTTCTTCAATTTGCTCTTGAATAAGCAGGTCTTGAATCATTCTTTCCCAAACAACTGCACGAATGTATTCTCTGTCTTCATCAGATATGTCTTGTCCAGATTGGGATTGAACTCTAGTAATTTCATCATTTACTAAGCGATTGAAATTTTCATATAAAATTGGTTTACCATTTAACGAACCAACATGGTTCCCATTTTGTTGACCAAAGATATCACCAATACTGGCTCCACCTACAAGGCCTCCAATAGCCATGCTTGTAACAAAGAGGACTAGAATAGTCCACATCACTACTTGCATTCGATTTCGCATATTTGTAATAATACCCATAAGCATGGAATTTATATAAGCATAGATGGGAAAGCAAAACTATTTACATAAAGTATTTACGTGTTTTTGTTTAAAAAACTCTTTATAATTGTTCTATGCGTTTTTTATTAACTATATTGCTACTAACACTTGGTTTTTCCCAAGATAAAACTATTGAATTAAGTGATGTTTTAGATGGTACATTTCGTACATCTGGAATTGGTAGTTATAATTGGGTTAATGGAGAAGATGCATATTATTTCTCAAAAAAAGATTCATCAGGAATGAATTTCTTCAAGTACAATATAGTTTCGGATGACACCACCAAAACCTTTTCTGTTGACAAAGAAAAAATTAATCAATTCAGCTATTCTTTTAGTGCAGACCAAACAAAATTATTATTGAAAACAAATATAATAAAGCAATGGAGACATTCTTCTTATGCAACATATCATATATATGATATTCAAACTAAGAATCTTGATCCTGTATCAAGCGACGCAGATAGATTAAGGAATGTTAAATTTTCACCAAATAGTAAATATGTTGCTTATGTTCGTGAGGATAATAATTTATATCTTTATACTCTAGAAACTAGAGAAGAGTCACAGTTAACATTTGATGGCAGTGATACGATATTAAATGGACATTTCGGCTGGGTTTATGAGGAAGAATTTGGGAGTTATGATGCCTATCGATGGAGCCCTAATAGTCAGTATATTTCGTTCTTTCGAGAAGATCAGTCTATGGTAAAAAAGTATCCATTAGTTGATTATGAAACTAAATACCCAACAATAAAATATATTTATTACCCTAAATCTGGAGAAGATAATCCTGAAGTTTCTATTGGATTATTAGACATAATTAATCAAACTTCTGATATTAGAACCTTACCTGAAGATGCTTATTATACTCCAGATATGGTATGGCAAAAAGGTACCAACAACCTTTTTATTGGAACCTTAAATCGTAAGCAGAATAATTGGAAGCTTTACAGGCATGATCTTGACCTAAATCAAAACACCTTAATATTGAATGATACTAGCGATACATGGATAGACAATGACGCATTTCTTATACCCGAAAATCTAGGTAGCTGGTCTGCTAGAGGAGGATTTAGTTTTGCCATTATGGAAGACGGTACAATAGTATGGACATCTGAAAGAGATGGCTTTAATCATATATATCGTAGCCGATCAGATGGTCGCTTTATCAATCAAGTAACCCGAGGTAATTGGGAAGTAAATGGAATCAGTGCAATTGATGATCAAAATCAGATAATTTATTTTTCAGGCAAAAAAGAATCTGAAATGGAGAACCATATTTACTCAGTTAGATTTAACGGTTCGAAGCTTAGAAAAATAACTAAAGAAGAAGGAACTCATTCAAGCAGTTTTTCTCCAACTACAAATTATTTTATTGACTCATTTTCAAGTTTAGATACTCCTCCAAAAGTAGTTGTAAGGAATAGCTTAGGAAGTATTAAAAAAGTTTTAGCTCAAACAGATAGAAAGAATTTTGACGACTTTGGATTTACATATCCAAAGCTTATGAATATATTTTCTGATGATGGATCAAGATTAAACGCGATGATTACATTACCGCATAATTTTGACCCAATGGAACAATACCCAGTTATCCTTTATAACTATGGAGGTCCTGGATCTCAAATGGTCATTAATAGATGGGGCGCAGGAAATCACACTCTTCATCAATATTTTGCACAAAGAGGATTTATTATTTTTTCTTTTGACAATAGAGGAACAGGTGGTAGAGGAAAAGACTTTAAAGATTTTGCTTATGGAGATTATGGAAAATATCTTGTCATAGATCATATTGCAGCAGCTGAACATTTAAAAACTCTTACTTATGTCGATGGAAATAATATTGGAGTATGGGGATGGAGCGGCGGCGGTTATTTGACAAATATGTGTATGACTTTAGCAAGTGATTACTTTAAAGCTGGCATATCTATTGCACCAAATGTAGACCCTATGTTATATGATACAATATGGACAGAAAGATATATGGGATTAGTAGATGAAAATCCTGAAGGCTATAAAAATGCATCCGTTTTAACTCATGTTGATAAAGCAGATGGTTTTTTACTTCAAATTCATGGTAATGCAGATGATAATGTACATCATCAACATAGCTTGAGATTAGCAAAAGCTTATGCAGAAAAAGGTAAGCATATGGAGATGTTTATGTATCCAAATGCAAATCATGGAATGTCAAATAACAACTTTCTTTCTATGGATAATCAAGCTAATGGATGGATGAATAGAATACATCTTTATAATAAAATGGCTAGTTTTTTTATGGAACATTTAAATAAAGATTATAAAAACTAGTTCTTAATCAAGACAAAGACTGATTTTTTTGAGTATCTTTTTTTTCAGCTCGCAATGCAATCTTCTTAAACTGTTTCATAGAATCTTTATGCTCGTTTGTAATATCAATTAATTCATCAGCCCAACCAATATTATCATTTCCTACTAATTCATTTAACCTGTCAATAGTATTTGTAAACATCTTTGGGAGAAAGGACGGTGTAGGAGATCCACCAGTCCCTTTAGCTTTTGTTTGATGTCTATATGGGTCAGGTGCTCTTAGAATATACCCAACAACCATCTTATAATGGTCTATACGATGCTGAATAATCCACCGAACAGAGCTAGCAAGACTCTTTTTTAAATTTGGATCAGATTCAATTGTATTAAAGTAAGATGAATTTTGAAGCTTTTCTCGAGTTTTTACAATCATTGCATGATGTGCTGGGGGTCTATAGCCTACTCTAAATGATTTCAGAAGCTTAGTAAGAGAGTCAATTTCGCAATTAACTGGCAAGTCTTCATCAGCTATAAATCCTTTACTTAGAATATTCTCAATAATACATGCATCTATCTCACCATCACATATGTATGCATTAGTATGTGCGCCTACTCCCGTTATTTCGTCTGCAATAGGGTGATATGAGCTATTAGCACCAGTTTGTCCATGCAGCTTTCCAATGTAAAGACCTTTTTTATCATATGTCTCACTGTAAGTCTTTCCGCATCCTTCAAAGAATAAACCTTTGTCATTGTAAATACTTCCTTGATTTCCATAAAGTCCTTGAATGAAAATACGCACTTCTTTATTATAGAGAAGAGGCTCACTTACACTCCACATGCAATTAAAAAGCTGATTTGATTGCTTAAGAGCTAATTGAATTTTTTCAAGATTTTCTGAAATATTATTTCCATTTATAGCATCAAGCGAATTTTGAATCATCATTTTTGACGTTCGTTCCATTGCTAAGTGTGTCATTCTAAAGCCTTGTTCATTTCCATCAAAATCATGAAATGAAACTACAGGTTTAATTGATCTTATATAGTCAATTGTGTCTTTCGTATTATCAAAGTTATCTAAGCTATCATCTGGTAATATTCCTGATCGCAAAACATAGTCTGCAGCATATTCAAATTCAGCTTGCTGACCTGTAATTCTTGATGAAAGTAGTAGTAGTCCAGATAATGGCCAAGGTATGAGGGAGCACGCTTTTTTCTCTCCATTAAAAATTGGTTCAATTTTAATGCCGTTTGCTAACCAAGAAGTCCAACACCTTACATCTGCAATAAGTTGCGCAGATTCTCTAGTAGGTTGTTCGATATGATTTTTAACATGTAATATAAAATGATCCATTAGGCTATCATCCAGAAGTAAAACTTCGTCAAATAACTGTTTTTTTCCAATGAGACCAGTTTTTCCATGGTTGTGCACAGCCATCTCGTTAGCAAGATCACTGATACTGGAAAAAGGGTGTGGTAAAGGTTTTAGCGTGCTGTATGGTAATGTTGAATTAGGCTGCCAAATTAATTCTGAAGTTTTTTGTATTATTGATGAATCAAACTTGAGGTTGAAGCATGTTTCATTAAAGCTAATACCTTTCCCTAGGTAGGGAAAATTATGATCTGAATTTATAGTAATGTTTTGCTTCATATCATTTATAATATATTATTGAGATAGTCTATTACAGATTGATCACTCCATATTGCAGATCCAACATCTTTTACTACCACTTCACCTGAAGAGTCTACTATAAATGTAGTTGGAATACCTCGAGTACTAAATAGTTCATCATCGCTAATTATTTTATATAATGGTAATTGTGATAATGTTTCATCTTTCGGTATGTAGTTAATAATTGTATTTCTATTTTCTTTAGAAAGGTATAAAAATACAATATCTTCATTATATTTATAGTGATTATATAGTTCAACCATTGATGGCATTTCTGCTAAGCAAGGGTTGCACCAAGTTGCCCAGTAGTTAATAAATAATGTTTTACCTCTGAAATCTCGTAGAGAAAATTGAAATCCTTCTAAATCTTCAAATTGTAGCAAGTTGACATCAAAATCAATCAAAGTTATATCCATTTCTTTTGGATCGGGCGCTTTCAGTTCTGGAGGTTCCATTATTGCTTGTACATTTGAAATAGCTATTGAATTATAGTAGTTTTTCCATTTATCAAGCTCTTTATTCAGTTTATATTGTTTATAAGATAAATATGAAAGAGAAATAACCATTAAGACTATAATTAAGTATAAGTTCTTTTTGCTCATGATGATTGATAATATTGTAGTTTATTATAAAAAACTAGTTAAATTTCTTTAATAAGGCTCTACATATGGAAAAATTAGGATATATATTAATTTTAGCATTTTATGTATACATGTCATATTTAATCATCAATGAAATCGAAACATTTTTTCCAGAAGGACTATTAGTAATTCTCATATGCACTGGAGCTATTCTGCTTTTTATAAAGGTATTACGAGAAAGATGGAATAATAAGGAAGATGATTATTATTCAAAGGAGGTTGACAAATGATTATTACAACTCAAGACAAGATTGAAAATAAAGATATAATAGAAGTGCTAGGGGTTGTTAGCGGTCAATCAATAAGAGCTAGACATGTAGGAAAAGACATTATAGCCGGATTGAGAAATCTTGTTGGAGGAGAAATTATAGAATATTCTAAATTGATGGCTGAATCAAGGGAGCAAGCTATGGATAGGATGAAGTCTCAGGCAGAGGAATTAAATGCAGATGCTATTGTTGGTATAAGATTCACTACATCTATGCTTCAGGCAGGTGCATCTGAAATCTTTATCTATGGAACTGCTGTTAAGCTAAGTTAATGCACCGCATTCCTAAAGACGTAAGCAGATGTTTTGCTGTTATTTTTTCATACCAATTAAGTGACAACCTAAGTGGATATAGCGACATGGATATCAAAACCCTTGAATTAGTTCAAGACATTGATGGTTATTTAGGTTATGAAAAATACGGGAATGGCAAACAAAACACATTTATTTCTTATTGGAAAAATTTACATAGTATAAATACTTGGAAAGACAATTTGACTCATATTAAAGCAAAAAAAGAAGGACCGAGATGGTATAAAAATTATCGCGTTCAAATTGTTGAAATTCATGAAGATATTAATCACTGGTTATGAATCATAAAATATTTCAAACATCCAACCTTCATTTTTATTTTAAAATTTTTTTTAAAAATGATAAACTATTCAGATTAACTTTTTCTGATAATAAAAAAGATTTAATCAACCCACAGTTTTCGTTAAAAATTAATGAAGGTAAGCCTTCTAGGTTTGCAAAGGATGTTGAAAATCAATTAGATAGTTACTTTAAAAGGAAGCTTAAAAAATTTGATATACCATTGAAGGTAGAGGGTACAGAGTTTACAAAAAATGTTTTAAGAGAAATTATAAAAATTCCTTATGGAAAAACAAAAAGCTATAAACATGTAGCAGAAAAGATTAAAAAACCGAAAGCCGCACGAGCAGTTGGAAGGGCTAGTGGAGCTAATCGTATTCCTATTATCATTCCTTGCCATAGAGTGGTAGGCAGTAATGGCGAGCTTACTGGTTATAGTGGAGGTGGAGGCCTTTTATTTAAATCTTATTTACAGCTTTTGGAGAAAAAATGAAATTTTATATATATGTTATTATTATTCTAGGATATTCTTGTTTGTATGCACAAGAGCTAACATGGAATCAAGAAGTCGTTACTTTTAAAAGTGCAAATCCATTTTCTTTTCAAGAAATTATTACCAATTTAGATAATGAGCCTGTTCAAGATGTTTCAGGCATATTAACGCTACCTATAGACTTTGATCCAAATATCAAATATCCTTTAATTATCGGCGTAGCAGGAAGTCTGAATTGGGGTACCCACCATCTAGAATACTTAAAAATGTTTCAAGAAATGGGGTTTGCAACTTTTCAATTACAAAGTTTTGATAGTCGTGATGTTCAATCAACAGTTGGTTCTCAGGTAGAAGTAACAACAGCTATGGTTATTTTAGATAGCTATCGTGCTTTAGAAATGCTTAGCGGTCATCCAAATATTGACACTAATCACGCAGGGATTACAGGATGGAGTCTTGGAGGTGGAGTATCATTATATTCCGCGTGGCTTCCATTGATTAATGCAATTAATGGCGGAAAGTTTATGTTTTCTGCTCATTTGCCTGTTTATCCACCATGTATGGCATATCCATATCCGAGCGAAAATATGCAATTCAGTTCAGCTCCGATTCACATTCTTATTGGAGAGCTAGATAATTGGGTACCTGCAGCAGCCTGTACTGAATTAATAGATAAAATGTATGCGAGTGAACTTCCAATTAATATTGATATTACGATTTATAAAGATTCTCATCATTCGTTTGACCGAGCTTCCGAAGTCATGGTTAATAAAGATGGTTATTCACTAGGCGACTGTCGTTTTCCAATGAATAAAGAAGGAGCGCTTTGGTTGAGCGAATATTGGAATATTCCTATTAATACACCTTTACGACAAAAATTAGCATTATTGACTTGTGCTGGTCGTGGGCCTAGCATGGGAGGAAACAAAGAAGCGCGTGAGGCATCATTCAAGTTTTCAGGCGAATTTTTTTCCAAATATCTAAAAAATTAGTATTCTTATATTTTAAATATTTTTTATCAAAGTTTTTATGTTGTAATTTGGTTCATGAAAAAACTCCCTTTAATATTGTCAACTAGTCTTTTTCTACTATTTATTGTTTATTATTCTTTTCAATCTTTTCTTGCACCCACATCGATTCCATATGAAGGAACAATTTCAGATTTAGATGTTGAAGATACGGTTGAGGTTTATTTTGATGACTATGGCGTCCCTAGCGTATTTGCTTCAAATGATTCAGATATGTTCAAAGCAGCTGGTTACATAGGAGCAAGAGATAGATTGTTCCAAATGTCATTTATGAAATATGCATATAAGGGCCAGCTAAGCTTAGTGCTTAACGATTCATTATTTGCTGAAGATACGTTTTTACGTACATTGGGATTTGAAAAGATTGCCAAAGAGACCTTAGAAAAAGTTCCTTCATCAACATTACAACACTTAGAAGATACATGTTTTGGTATTAACACCTACGTCCAATCTTTGTCTCCTCAAGATTATCCTTTAGAATTCAAATTGATAGGAGTAGAAAAGTTACCAATTTTTGAGCCATTAGATATAGTTGCTTTATCAACAATGATGGCTTGGGAGTTGCAAGGAGGATGGGACTCAGAGTTATTTTTTGGTGCTATTAATGAACAGTTAGGTTCAGACTATCTAAACGAAATACTTCCATTTTATAATGACAGCTTTATTACTATTGCTTCAAACGATGTATTGCTTAAGAGTTATCAAGATTTTGCTAGTGACACTAAAAAAATTAGAGAAATACTTAAAACGGATAGAGATGGTTATGGATCAAATGCATGGGTGGTTTCAGGTTCCAAAACCGATACAGGGTTTCCACTTTTAGCTAATGATCCTCATTTAAGTTACGGTCAGCCTCCTTGGTGGTATGAAATTAGATTAAAAAGCGATAATTATAATTTTGGAGGATATGGTCTCTATGGATTTCCACTACCGGTCATAGGTCATAATGATCATATTGGTTGGGGCTTTACTAATGTCATGACTGATGATATGGATTTCTATGTTGAAACATTAAATGAAGATAAAACGCAATATATGCTAGATGGTATATGGAAAGATTTAAAGATTGAGCAAGAAACAATAAGCTTGAAATCTGGTGACAAGAAAACTATAATTATCAGATCGACCCACAGAGGTCCTATTGTAAGTGATATTCATCCAGATGCCAAAGGGCAAAGCAAGGCTATTTCTTTTAAGTGGACTGAGTTCGATGCATTTGATGAAACAACAGCTTTATTTATGCTAGCTAAGGCAACCAATTGGGATGAATTTTCAGATGCGTCTAAGTTATTTGGAGCGCCTGGACAAAATTGGACTTATGCAGATAAAGGTGGTAATATTGGATGGAGACCTAACTCCAAAATCCCCATTAGATTAGGAGCAGAACAATTAATACCTTTTGATGGCAGTACAAGTAAGCATGACTGGACAGGGTATGTACCCTTTGATGAAATGCCATATGTATATAATCCTGAAAAAGGATATATATCCAATGGAAATAACAAAACAATCGATGATGACTATCCTTACTATATTTCTCGATATTGGGCAGATCCTAGCAGAGGAGAGCAGATAGATAGGAGATTAAAAGTCAATTCTAAATTAGATGTAGAAGATATGAAGTCTATATTAAATGAAATTACTTCTCCTTTTTCCCAAGAGTATTCAACATTATTTATTAAAAATTATTCGGGAGGTTTCTCTGAAAAGGGAGACGAAATATACGATATCTTAAATGGTTGGGATGGAGTCGAATCTATAGACTCAGATGCTACAGTTGTTTTTCATGCCATATACATTCAATTAGTCCAGAATTTATTTCAAGATGAACTACAAAGTTTTGGTAACGACTCATTTGATACTTTTTATAGTTTAAAATATATCCGTTCATTAGCTATTAGAAGCATTTTTGATCGAAATGCAACATTGTGGGTAGATAATGTTTTAACAAGTAAAAAAGAAACACTTAATGATATTGTTAATCAGTCTTTCGATGATGCTCATGATTTTTTAACAAAAAACTATGGCAATCCTAAAGAATTGACATGGGGCGATGTTCATCAAGTAACTTATCGTCATAGATTAAACGGCGATCCGCTAGTTAAAAGATTTATCAATTTTAGTATAGGTCCTTTTCCAATGGCTGGATCTGGAATGACACCAAGAGCTGCTAGTTATTCAGTTAGCGATCCATTTGATGTTAGAGCGGGATCTTCCATGAGAAGAGTTATTGATTTTGCTAATTTTGATAATGGATTTAGTATTCTTCCTACAGGCCAATCTGGGGTTTTCAAATCACCGCATTACAGAGATCAAACTTCACTTTATAATAAAGGAAAATTTAAGCCTTTTAAATTCTCAGAGTCTGTTATAAAAGAGGATAGTACAATGCGAAAATTGATTTTTGTAAAATAATTAATTTACCTTGCTAACTGCATTCACCCATGTTTAAACTCTATGAAATGAAGAACTTTTTTAACTATTATTATTTTAGAAGCAGGGGGACTGTAGAGGCCTAATAATAGGACTATATAAAAAACTACACGAACCCTAGTATCAGTCGCTAGGGTTTTTTGTTATATGGAGGTAATTATGAATAAAGACATACAAAAGAATAGAGATAAAATAGATGCAATTGATAATCAAATATTTGAATTATTAATCGACAGATTGGATGCAGTAACAACTATTGGATATATTAAAAAAGAAGAAGGTTTTCCAGTATTAGACCAAGGAAGAGAAAATGCAATTTATGCAAAAATTGATGCAAAATTTTCAGCTATTGAGGCAGATTTTTTGAAAAATATTTATCAATCAGTTATTACGGAATCAAAAAGGGTGGAGGAGAAATAATGAGCAATTGGACTAAAGATTCATGGAAAAACTTTGATATAAAGCATATTCCTAAATATAAAGATCAAGACGAATTAAATCAGGCTTTACAGAGGTTAAATACATTCCCCCCTTTAGTTTTTGCTGGAGAGTGCAAAAATCTTAAGTCAGAATTGGCAAAGGCAGTAGAAGGTAAGGCTTTTTTGGTACAAGGAGGAGATTGTGCTGAAAGTTTCAAAGAGTTTAATGCCAATAACATTCGTGATACTTTCCGCGTTCTTTTACAAATGAGCGCAGTGATTACTTCAAAAATGAAAGTACCTGTTATCAAATTAGGAAGAATTGCTGGACAATTTGCAAAACCAAGATCCTCAGATACTGAAACAGTAGACGGCGTTACACTAAATAGCTATTACGGAGATTCAATTAATGGAATAGAATTTACAGAAAAAGATAGAAATCCTAATCCTGCTCGACTGTTACATGCATATTCTCAATCTGCATCTACTCTAAATTTATTACGATCTTTTGCTCAAGGAGGATTTGCAAATTTACGCAAAGTAAATTCTTGGAATATGGGGTTTGTTAAGGCGAGTAAAGAAGGAAAAAAATATGAAGAAATTGCAAATAAAATTACGGAATACTTAGACTTTATGGATGCTGTAGGTGTTGATACACAAAAAGTAGTTGATTTAAATACGGTAGATTTTTATACAAGTCATGAAGGATTGCATTTACCTTATGAGCAAGCATTAACCCGCAAAGATTCTTTATCAAATGATGTTTACTGCACATCAGCTCATTTTATTTGGATTGGAGATAGAACCCGTTTTATCAATAGTGCACATGTAGAATACTGTAGAGGTATTAGTAATCCTATTGGTATTAAGTGTGGACCATCATTAGATCCAGATGAATTGATTAAAATTATTGATATCATTAATCCGAATAATGAAGTGGGAAAAATTTCATTAATTTTTCGCTATGGAGAAGAAAATATCGAATCATATTTACCAAAACTGGTTGATGCAATTAATAAACATAAAAAGTCTGTATTATGGATTTCAGATCCAATGCATGGAAATACTGTAAAGTCTTCTTCTGGTCTTAAAACCAGAGATTTTTCATCATTATTGAATGAAACTTCAAAGGCAATAGAAATCTTAAGATCAAAGGGATGTCACTTAGGTGGAATGCATCTAGAGATGACCGGTCAAAATGTAACAGAATGTACAGGAGGAATATATAAACTAAGCGATGATGATTTAAATTCTAGATATCATACACATTGTGACCCGAGATTAAATGCCAATCAAGCATTAGAACTCTCCTTTAATATTGCCGAGGAAATGACAAAGTAATGATTGTTAATTCTACTATTTCATTGCCAGGGGATAAGTCAATTTCTCATCGATCTATTATGCTGGCCTCTATTGCAAGCGGAATAAGTCACATTACGAACTTGAATGATGGAAAAGATTTACATTCTACTATTAAAGCAATGCAATCATGTGGAGCATTAATAAAACAAGAAAAAGATACAGTAGTTGTAACGGGTTCAAGCTTAGCAAACCCTAAAAAGCCTATTGATTGTGGAAACTCAGGCACAACTTCTCGTTTACTGACAGGGCTACTATCATCACAACATCTTTCATTTTCATTAATAGGCGATGAATCATTGTCAAAGAGACCTATGAATAGAGTTATTAAGCCATTGAAAGAGATGGGCTGTATAATTAAATCAAATGACGGATTATTGCCTTTACATATTGATGCATCGAAAAGCTTTAATGGCATTGATTATAAAATGCCTATTGCAAGCGCTCAAGTAAAGTCAGCAATAATCTTAGCTGGATTAGGAGCTAATAATGCATCTCAGGTAAAAGAATTAAAACATTCTAGAGACCATTCAGAGATTATGTTAGAAAGTATGGGAGCTAATATTATAGTAGATGGTGATAATATTACAGTAAATCCCCTTTCTTCTAAGCTAAAATCATTTAATATGGATATTCCTGCCGATCCTTCATCTGCAGCGTTTTTCATTGCATTAGCAGCTTTACAAAAGGGTTCTGATCTTACTATAAACAATATTTTGTTAAACCCTACACGCACTGGCTTTATTGATGTACTTGCAAAAATGGGTGTTCAGGGGTTGGTATCAAATCCAACTATTAATAACGGGGAATCTTGTGGAGATATACAATTTATTGGTTCCAATATTAAAAGTTGTGATGTGCCAGCACATATGATTCCTTCAATTATTGATGAAATTCCTATTTTAGCAGTAATAGCAGCATTTGCCAAGGGCAGAACAGTCTTTCATCAGGTAGAAGAATTAAGATATAAAGAGAGCGATAGATTAGATGCGATTATTCAAAATCTACAATCATTTGGTATTAATGCATTTGAAGAAAAAAATAATTTAATAGTTGATGGAGGAAAGCCAACAAAAATGACTAAAATTTTGTCTTTTGAAGACCATAGAATTGCAATGGCTTTTATTATACTAAGTCTGGTAGCCTTTAAAGATTTTGACATTGATAATTCAGATTGTATTGATATTTCCTTACCTGGATTTTTTGATATTCTTGAGGAGATTCAAAGATGAATCTAGGATTAATAGGCAACCCAGTAGAAAAAAGTATTAGTCCGCAATTACAAAAGATTCTATTTAAAGAGTTAGACTTGAGTAATTTTCGATATGAAAAATATGAGATTACCCCTGAAAATCTTCCTTCTTTTTTTGAAAAATTTGATAAAAAAAAATTTGATGGTATTAATATTACCATTCCACACAAAGAATCAAGTTTGCAATACATACATGAAGTTGATGCAAATGCAAAGATACTTGGAAATATAAATTGTATCAAAAGGACAGATAATATTTTAAAAGGATATAATACCGATTCATATGGATTTGAAATGCTTCTTAAGAATAATAATATTTCCATCAAATCTTTTCGCTGTCTTGTATTAGGCTCTGGTGGTTCAGCCAAGACTATTATCAAGATATTAATTGACCAAGGAGCTGAATCAATTACAATAAAAAACAAATCAAGTGAAAATGCATTAAAAATTAAGCTATATGCAGAAAAGTTAGGTGGTAAAAATATTGAAATTTATACTAAATCTGACAGGAGGTTTGATATTGCAATCAATACGACACCTTTAGGAATGTATCAAGATGAACAAGATAAAAGTTTTTTTGATATTCCAGTAGATAAAAATAGTATTCTTGTTGATTTGATTTATGTATCAAGTCACACGCTGTTTTTAAATCGATATAAAAATAAAGTAAAGAAATCAGTAAACGGACTAGAGATGCTTATTTTTCAAGCTATCAAGTCTATTGAAATTTGGACAGAAACTACCTATAATGTGGACCAAAAATTGGATTCCATTAAAAAACAATTGGAGAAAGTAATATGTTAAAGAAGATATCATATATGACCGCGGGAGAATCTCATGGAAAAGGATTAATTGGAATTATTGAAGGCATACCAGCTGGTATGAATATTTCTGAAGAGTATATTGAAAAAGATTTACTTAGAAGGATGCAAGGGCATGGTAGAGGCGGTCGAATGAAGATAGAAAAAGATCATGCAGAAATATTTTCTGGAGTACGTCATACTGTTACTTTGGGATCACCAATATCTTTGTTGATTAAGAATTTTGATTGGGTGAATTGGGAGGATAGGATGGCTACCGGAAAACCAAAAAAAGAGCATAGAAAAGTATCAATGCCTCGTCCTGGACATGCAGATTTAGCGGGAGTGATGAAATATGGATTAGATGATATTAGAAATGTTTTAGAGCGCTCTTCAGCAAGAGAAACAGCAATGCGTGTAGCAATTGGAGCTGTTTGTAGAAAATTGTTAGAAGAAGTAGGTATTACTGTTGGGAGTCGTGTATATCAAATTCATAATATAGTAGACAATACTCCCGTTTCGAACGATATGGGTCTTAAAGAATTAAATGACACAGTAGACGCATCGCCTGTAAGATGTTTTGATAAAGATGCAGAGAAAAAAATGATGGATGTTATTGATGAAGCGAGGAACAACGGAGACTCTGTTGGAGGGTCTTTTGAAGTTATTGCTAAAGGATTACCATATGGATTGGGTACATATATCAATGCCGATGGGAAGCTTCAGGCGAGAATTTCGCAGGCTATGATGTCTGTAAATGCATTTAAGGGAGTAGAGCTAGGAGCAGGTTTTGCTTCTTCAGCGGTATTTGGTAGCGAATTGCATGATGAGATCTTATATGAAGATAGTAAAATAACCCGTGCAAGCAATAATGCTGGAGGTATTGAGGGTGGAATGAGTAATGCTCAGCCAATTCATGTGAAAGTGAGTATGAAGCCTATCTCAACGCTTATAAAGCCATTACGATCTATTGATTTGAAAACGATGGAACCTAAGTTAGCTCACAAGGAAAGAACTGACTCTTGTGCTGTTCCAGCTGCTTCAATTATTGGCGAATCTATGCTAGCTATTGTTTTAGCTGATGCCTTATTAGAAAAGTTTGGTGGAGATAATTTAGATCAACTTAAAAAACACATAAAAGCTAGTGGAAAATATTAAACAAATATTTTTAATAGGAATGATGGGTTCAGGTAAATCTACTTTAGGGTCTATGTTAGCAGATAAGCTTAATTGGACTTTCATAGACATTGATACCGAACTTGAAAAAGACCATGGTCTTTCAATAAATGATATGTTCAATAATGGAGAAAGTAATTTTCGTTCTTTGGAAAGTAAGAAATTAGAAAAAATAGTATTAAAAAATCATATTGTTTGTGCTACTGGCGGAGGAATTGTTGAAGAAGATGTTAATCGTAAAATCTTAAATCAATCTTTTTGTGTTTATTTAGACACATCACTTGATGTCCTTCATGAAAGAGTTAAGCATGATAGTAGTAGGCCTTTATTATTAAAGGGAGATAAAAAAGATTTATTGAGAGATATTTTTAACAATAGAGAAGAAAAATATAAATCGCTATCTAAGCTCAATATCAATACTAATAATATTGATATCAGCGATAGCTGCAAAACGATTATGGAATATATAAGTGAGTAGCACCATAAAAGTAAATCTTGAAAAAGATAGTTACGATATCATCTTTGATGATAATTTTGTTGAATCTGCTATGGCATTGATAGCAACTTCTTCAAAATGTATGATTATAACTCAAGAAGTAATATATGAAGCATTCGAAAAGAAGTTTTCTGTATTAAAATCTTTACCGAATGTAGAGTTTCATTTTATTGGACAGGGCGAAGAAGCCAAATCGATTGAAACTGCAATAGAAATCTGTGATAAGATGACTTTGATGCACTATGACCGCTCCTCTACTATTTTTGCAATAGGTGGTGGGGTTGTTGGCGATACAGCTGGTTTTGTAGCTTCTATTTTTATGCGAGGAATTGATTATATACAATATCCTACTACATTATTAGCTATGGTAGATTCTTCCATTGGAGGAAAAACTGGTGTAAACCTGACAAGCGGAAAGAATCTGATAGGTAGAATACATCAACCAAAAGCAGTTATTATTGATTTATCTTTTTTAGATACATTGCCACAGCGAGAAATAAATGCTTCATTAGCTGAAGTAATTAAGTATGGATTTATCTATGATAGAGAGTTATTTAACTATATTGTAGAAAATATATCAGATATTCTTATTGGAAAAAATCATACAGTTCTAAAAAAAATTATATTACGATCCTGTGAAATTAAGAGTGAAGTAGTAAGCAAAGATGTCAATGAAGATAATATTAGAATGATTCTAAATTTTGGTCATACTATTGGTCATGCTCTAGAAGGTTATTTTGAGTATAAAAAATTGCTCCATGGTGAAGCTATTCTTTATGGAATGAAATGCGCATTATACCTATCACATACTATCGGTAATTTGAACAAGAAAGATTATCTTGCAAGCTTAAAAGCTTTATCTGCTTTTACATTACCTGCTATTGATCTAAAAGATAAGGGATCAATTATTGAATTTGTAAAAAGAGATAAAAAGTTTAGAGAATCACAAATAAGATTTATCTTAATTTCAGAAATTGGAAAGGCTGAGCTGAACACAGAGATAACATTAAATCATATTGAAGAAAGTTTAGGAGTATTATGAATATTATTATTGTAAACGGCCCAAATTTAAATTTATTAGGAGAAAGAGAGCCAAAAATATATGGATCAGAATCCTTGTCGGAGATTAATCTTTGGATAAAAAATCATGAAGCATGTACTAATTTGAACTTAGAGTTCTTTCAGTCTAACTCTGAGGGATCAATTATTGATTTTATCCATTCAAAGCGTAAAGATGTAGACTATCTTATTATTAATCCGGGCGCATTAACTCATTATTCATATGCATTGAGAGATGCAATTATTAGTACTCAATTTAAGGCAATTGAGGTACACTTATCTGATATCCATGATCGGGAAAATTTTAGAAAAATATCAGTAATAAAGAGTGTTTGTCTAGCTCAGTTCTATGGCGAAGGCAAGCATGGATATATTACAGCAATTAAGCATATATTGGAGCAAGAATGAAAAAAATAGGCATACAAGGAATTGAAGGAAGTTTTAGCGAAGAAGCAGCAAAATCTTATTGTAATAAATTTAATATAGAAGCATTTGAATTAGACTACCTGGTTACCTCAATGAATGTGCTAGATGGCTTAACATCAGAAGTAATTGATATTGGAATTTTTGCGATGGAAAATGCACAAGGAGGCGTAGTCATTGAAAGTGTTGAAGCGCTTGCTAAAAATCAATGTAAAATTATAGATATGTTCTATGTAGAGATTAGCCAAAATTTATTAGCAAAAGATGGTATCGCTCTAGGAGATATTGAAGAAATCCATTCACATGAACAGGCTTTAAAGCAATGTAAAGACTATTTAGCTGAAAAATTTTGGTCAAAAAAACTTGTTGAAGAAGATGATACTGCTAAGGCAGCACAAGATCTTGCCGAAGGAAAATTATCAAATAATACCGCAGTGATTGCAAGTAAAAATTCTGCAAAAAAATATGGACTAAATATTATTGAAAGTGATATTCATGATTTAAAGAAAAATTTAACATTATTTTTAGCAGTAGAAAGGATTAATAGCAATGAATAGAGTGAGCATTATTGGATTTGGAAGATTTGGAACGATGCTTCATCAGTTACTTATTAAAGGGTTTGAAGTGGATGTTTTTGATATCAAGCCTGTTAGTCAGTCAGATATTAATTTTGTGTCTCTTGATGATGTACTAAAAAATGATACAATATTTATTGCAGTCCCCATTAGAGATTTTGAAGGATTAATGAGTAGTTTATCAAGTAAGATAAACGGTAGAAAGACTATAATAGATGTTTGTTCGGTTAAGGTACATCCAAAGCAAGCGATGTTAGAACATCTTCCAAATGAGATAGATATCATTGCAACACATCCATTATTTGGACCTGACTCTCTTGAAGAGCGAGGTTCTATAATGATGATGGAAAAAGTACGAGATACTTATGATAGATATGAATTTTGGAAAGCTTATTTTGAAAGCCAGAATATTACAATCGAAGAAATTACTTCCGAACAACATGATATTATGGCAGCACGATCACAAGGACTAACTCATTTAGTAGGAAGAGTTATTGATGACTTTGGAACGCAGCAGACTAGTATTGATACCGTTGGTTATAAAGCACTCCATAAGCTTGTTAGTCAGACTTGTAATGATTCATGGGAGTTATTTGAGGATATTCAAAAATATAATCCTTATACTAAAAAGATGATTGTAGGATTAAATGAAAGTTTTAAAAAAGTAGTAGATAGTTTAGGTGATAATTAAAAGGAGGGAAAAATGAACGATATTTTTAAAAAAGCAGGTGGTGGTTTATTGTTTTTAGGAGTCAGTTTTTATGCTATAACACAAACAATTACAGCATTAATTCCAGGTTTTTTAGGTGGAATAATACTTCTATTAACCTTATTGTCTGATCGTTTCTCTAGTCAGAGTAGACATTTTGCTCATTTAATTTTACTTGTTCTACTTGCTGGAGCAGGAGCTACATATAAATCTGTAATCAGTATATTTGGTTATTTGGTTAGTGGAGATGCTTTATTAAGACCTCTTGCTACAATAGAGCAATTTACAGCCTTCATCATATGTTTGAGTGCAATTATCATGGGAGTTCAGTCTTTTATTGAGGCAAGAAAAAAATAATCTTTTACTTTTTAAATTTTAAATAGTCATACTTGTATGCCTGAAGATCATGATTTAATTAAGCAGTTTAATGATGGCGATCGAAAGGCGTTTGATAAACTTGTTACAAAACACATAGATATGACATATAATTATTACTATTCAATCACTCAAGATCAGTTAGAAGCAGATGATTTGACACAACGTGTATTTATTAAGCTTTATAAATCATTAAAAAGTTTCAGATTTGATGCTGCATTTACTACTTATTTATATCGCATTAAGGTAAATACATTAAATTCGTACTTTTTTAAAAATAAATGGCGTTCATTCCTGCATTTAGATCAAGCTCCAGAACTACAACACACTGATAAAAACTATGATAAAAAAGCATTAAGTATAGAGCTATGGAATGCAATTAGAACATTACCAAAGAAACAAAGAAATGTGATGAATCTACGCGTTGCTGAAGGACTATCTTTTAAAGAAGTTGGTGCTATTTTAAATATTTCAAAAGATGCAGCAAAAAATAATTATAGTCACGGAATAAAAAAATTACGCAAAATTATGGGTAAAAATAGATGAATGATCAATTAAGACAGCAGCATTTTAAAACTAATACATCAGTAGATACTGATGATTTTTTAAACAAGCTTAATCATAGAATTGATTCAGAGTCTTCGAGTAAACGAAAAGTAGGTATTGGATTTTCTACTTTAACTGTAGCGATTTTTTTATATATGTTTATTCCAATGGAAACTATTTATTCCAATGAAAACTTCTATACTGAAATAGATTATTTAGAAGATTCTAATGATTTAGACCAATTAGACTTAATTAATATCTTTGCAAGCTATGATATAGAGCTTGTAAGCAACAATGAGGAGTTTTAAATGAAAAGTATACTAATATTTTTAGCTTTGACTGTTGGGCTAGATGCGCAGGACAGCTGGAAAAAAGAAGTGATAGCGAAAAAAATAGAGCAAGGAAAAGAGCAGCGTGAAGCTTGGGTCGTTGGAACTTTAACAGAACACCTAAACCTTAATACTGAACAAGCTCAAAAATTTTTTCCATTGCAAAATGAATTTCACAACAAAGCAGATGGAGCAAAGAAAGCTCATCAGGAAAAATTAAGAGAATTACGATTGGCTGCTAAAGACGATCGATCAAAATTTGATGTAGATGCAGCAATAGATTCTAAAATGCGAATGAAAGATGCTCTAGTAAAATTGGAAAGTAAATTTTTGCAAGATACGAAAGATATTCTTACAGAGGAGCAACGAGCAAAATTACTATTTTTTGAAGAAAGAATGAAAGCTAACATAGCAAAAGAAATGAAGGGTAGTAAAGATTTTGATCGCAATAAGCGCGGAGCTAAAAGATTTTTTCACAGTGATAGAAAAAGATAACTAAATTGATTAACTATTAAAATAAAGGAATTATTAAAATGAAAAAAATATTATTAATGTTTGGAATGGCGTTCTTTATTTCTTCATGTCAAGACAATATGTCTTACATGGAAGCAGATATGATGAACGATGCACAGCTTATAGAAGCTATTGCTAGCGATTCAAACAAGATAGAGATAGACAATGTAGATTTACCAGTTCTTTCTCGATTGGTAGTTGAAACACAATACTTTGATCATATAGCCATTGAAGTAGAATTATCACCTAATTTCGGATATCAATTATCCTTAGGTGATATGGCTGTAGATGCTGGAGATGTTACAGAGGTATTTTTTGCTAAAGATGGTAGAAAGTTGGGTGACAGAGCTGGTGATGACAGAAAAAGACATGGAAAAAGAAAGTGTTTTAGATTTGTATTTCCACTATCATTCTCTTTCTCAGATGGCTCATCTTATACTGTAGCTGATCATAAAGAATTTTATGATGCATTAAAAGCACAATATGAAGCGACTGGAACCAAAGAAAAGCCAGCTTTCACATTTCCAATTCAAGTACAATTCAAACCTGAAGAAGAGGGTGAAGAAGGCGAAATTTTAACAGTCAATTCCGACGAAGAATTAAAAGAAGCATTTCAAGCATGTAGGGGAGAAGAAAATGACAAAAGATGTTTCTCTTTTGTATTCCCTGTAAGCTTTACAATGCCAGATGAATCAACACTTAGCGCATCAGATGAGGAAGACTTAGCCACACAAATGAAAGCATTCTTTGAGTCTTATGATGGTGAAAGAAAGAAACCGGAACTTGTATTTCCTGTTGATATAACTTTTGAAGATGGTAGTGTATTGACAGTGAATTCTCATGAAGAGATGAAGCAAGCATGGAAAGATAATTGTAGACGTAAAGGTGGAGATGAAGATGAAGGCGAAAGCGGTGGCACTCGCGGATAATTCTTTATCTTAAATTATAACAGATCAAAAAAAGGGCTATATTTTTATAGCCCTTTTTATTTTAGGATTTTTTATTAAATTGTTCGATAATGAAAATATTTTTAGATACTTCAGAAGTGGATGTCATTAGTAAGCACTGTGAATTAGGTCTTATAGATGGCGTGACTACTAATCCAACTTTAATGATGCAAGCAGAAAGAGACCCTGTTGATGTTATCAAAGATATTTCAGCGTTATTTCCTGATGATTCAAGTATTAGTGCTGAAGTAGTTGCTGATACAGCTGAAGAAATGATATCTCAAGCAAAACAATACTATTCAATTAGTTCTAATATCACTATTAAAGTACCATGCACTGAGCAAGGTTTAAAGGCATGTAAATTTCTATCGGATAAAGACATTCCAGTAAATGTGACTCTTATTTTTTCTGTTACTCAAGCAATTTTATGTGCCAAAGCTGGTGCAAAGTATGTATCACCTTTTGTAGGTCGTTGCGAAGATAATGATTTAAGTGGTATTGGATTAATAGAATCTATTCGAACTATCTATGATAGAAGTAACATTGGGCATCCGCCCGAAATTCTTGCTGCATCCATTCGAACTACTGATCATGTCACAAACGCTTTTATAGCAGGTACTGATATAGTAACACTTCCACCATCTATTTTGAAAGAAATGTATAAACACGATTTAACCGATCAAGGGATTGATCAGTTCGATAAAGACTGGAAACTAGTAAATCATAAATAATTTGGGGCTGTAGCTCAGTTGGTAGAGCGCGTGGATGGCATTCATGAGGTCGCAGGTTCAATCCCTGTCAGCTCCACTTAATATTTACTAGTGTATTGCTAAAAAATTTTTATTAAAATGTTTGGTACTACTTTGAGAAATAAAAGAAGGAAAAAGAGTTAAAAAAAATGAAATTAACAAAAGATACAATAATAGCATTTATAGTAGCCTTTATACTTGGGTTTATGCTCTTTAATGGTGAAAAACAAACATTAGATGACGTTGCGACAAAGTCAGCTGGTAAATTTATGCCTTTAAATGGTGATGAAAATCCATTGAATGGCAACGCATATGCTCTTGGTAGCGATGACTATATGAATAAAGCGATGGCATTTGTTGATGCGTATGTTGATTTAGATAAAGAAAAAGTACAATCTATGTTATCAGAGCAAATGCAACCATTTGCTGATCAAATGGACAAAAATGAATCATATTCATGGAAGCCATGGTCAATGATTCCTTTAAAAACTATTGACGGCAATGGATCATTTGTTATATCAATGTCCTATGATGAATCAAAGCAAAAGAATGGATCTAAATATGCTGCTGATTACATTGATGTATTATTTTTTAATGATGAAGATGAAGGTAAGGTTTCTGGTATTTGGAGTACATTTAGAGTTAACGAAGAAAACAGTGAATATGGTTTATCCGAAGGTGGTAAATTTTTTGGTAGAGGCGAAAGCGAATACGCAGGAAGCCCGCTTGTTTTTTCAAATAGGGGTGAGGTAGATACGCTTGAAAAAATGTTTGCCGACTATAATAATATGGACGGAGAAGCTGTGGCTGGATATTTTGCAGACACTTGGACCTTCAAACAAGCTGTAGGTGGAACTTCTGAAATGACAAGTGAAGCCATGAAAGCAGCTTTTGATAACTTAGAATCTGTGTCATGGACACCATTTTCTATGGTTCCCCTTAAGATTAAAGATACTGATCCAGCATCAGGTGTAACTGTTTATTCAACCGAAAAAAGAGTAAGTAAGGATGGAACAGTATGGGAAAAAGATTTAGTAGAGCTGTTTTATTTTGATCTTGATGGTAAGATTAGTGGTATTGAACAATACTCAAGAGATCTTGAGTAAATAGAAGATGAATCTGAATAATAAATCTTTAAGCGTTTTTTTACTAATGGTAGTGTGCTGTGCAAATTTAAATGCACAGCAACTATCTTCTGATAGAGGAATCAATTTTCCTGATTTAAAGGGTCATTTAACATTAGTATCTGATTTTCATTCTCATACAGTATTCTCAGATGCGGATGTATGGCCAACAATTAGAGTGGAAGAAGCAGATAGAGATCAGCTTGATATTTTAGCAATTACTGATCATTTATATAAAGATCCTAACTATATTGGCAATGGAAAGGATAATATTCTTCATCCCGATAAAAATAGGTCATTTGAAATAGCCAGAGATCATGTTAAAAATGATTTAGTACTAGTCAATGGTGTAGAGTTGTCTAGAAGTGTGCCTCTTGGCCATTGTAACGCTATTTTTATTACAGATTCAAATAAACTGATTATTGAGGACGAAGTTGAGGTTTTTGAAGCTGCAAACAAGCAAAATGCATTCACGTTCTGGAATCATCCATATAGAAAACAAGAACCCTACGGTTTATTAGAACTAAAAGATATCCATAAAGAACTTATTAGTAAAGGCTTGCTCCATGGCATAGAAGTGGTTAATAGGGGAAAATTTTCCGATGGCGCTCTTCAGATTGCTTTAGATAATAATTTAACTATTATGGGAAATTCTGATATCCATGGAATTATTGACTGGGAATATGAAGTCTATAACGGAGGACATAGACCAGTGACATTAGTTTTTGCCAAAGAAAGAAGTCAACAATCTATTAAAAAAGCTTTGTTCAATAGACAAACAGTTGTTTGGCATCAAAACAGTTTAATTGGAAGAAAAGAATGGCTTATTCCTTTAATTAATGCAAGCATTGAAATTGAATCTTTTGAATATAAATATGATAATTCAAGCTATAAAAAAGATTTAGCTTATGTCACAATTAAAAATAATTCTGATGCTAAATTTATTCTAAAAAATATAAGTGACTTTAGTTTTTTTATGGATATTGATGTGATAGAGATTCCTTCAAATGGAACGATTGAATTAGAAGTTATTACTAGAGCAAGATTAAAAAAATTCAACTTAGAATTTGAAGTGTTAAATGCTATATTTGCACCAAGACAACATCCAACAATTACAATGGAAGTTCAATAGGCGAAACAATGAAAAAAGTATTAGGATTAATATTATTAACATTATTAGTGATAGGGGTATTATTTATGACATATGAAAAAGAAAACGACGTAGCAGTAATTTCAACAAATTTTGGAGATATGGTAGTAGAGTTTTATCCGGATATTGCTCCAATGCATGTAGATAGTTTTATAGCATTAATAAATGAAGAATATTTTAATGGAACAACCTTTCATAGGGTGATTCCAGGATTTATGATTCAAGGAGGAGATCCTAACTCTAGAAATGAGAACAGAGCTACTCACGGTACAGGCGGTAGAGCTGGTAAATTTTTTGGTCTTGGCAATGAAGAGGATCCAAGTACTTGGCTTATTCCGCAGGAATTTAGTGACAGACCTCATGTTAAGGGAATTTTATCAATGGCTAGAACTAACGACCCTAATAGCGCTTCAAGTCAATTCTTTGTTTGTCATGATAATGCAAATTTTCTAGATAATAACTATACCGTATTTGGTAAAGTGATAGATGGATTAGATATTATTGATCAAATTGCAAATGTTGCAAAAGATCAGAATGATAATCCACTTGAAAGAGTAGAGATGTCTATTCGTATTGCTAAAAAAAGTGAAGTTTTATCTGAATAAAACTGTTTTATCTATTGATAAAAAAAGAACAAATTAATAGTCTATTCATTTAAGTGGGGGAGGATGATAAGATGCCTAGAGTACATTTAGAGAAATTTTCAACGCCTAATCGCAGGCTAATGGGTGCCGGTCCATCCAATATTTATCCTGAAGTATCCGAAGCCTTAACTCGTCATGAAATGGGTCATTTAGATCCTCTGTTTGTCAAGATGATGGATGAAGTAAAAAATATGTTGCGCTATATCTTTCAAACAAAAAATGAATTTGCAATAGCAGTATCTGCTCCTGGAAGCGCTGGTATGGAAGCATGTTTTGTTAATATGGTAGAGCCAGGAGATAAAGTTGTAGTATGCGTGAATGGTTTATTTGGTGGGCGAATGGTAGAGAATGTAGAACGTATTGGTGGAACAGCTGTAGTAATTCACGATGAATGGGGCACTCCTGTTTCCTTAGAGAAATTAGAAGTAGCACTCAATGAAAATCCTGATACTAAAATAGTTGCTTTTGTTCATGCAGAAACTTCTACTGGAGTAAGAAGTGATGCTGAAACAATTGCTAAGATTGCTAAATCGCATGATTGTCTGGTAATTGCTGACACAGTTACATCTTTAGCAGGGATACCTGTTATGACAGATGAATGGGGCTTGGACGGAGTATATTCAGGTAGTCAAAAATGCCTTTCAAGTGTTGCTGGACTATCTCCATTAACTTTTTCAAATAAGGCTATTGAAAAAATAACTAATCGTAAAGATAAAATTCAAAGCTGGTTTCTTGATCAAACATTAGTCCTTGACTATTGGAGCGGTGAAGGAAAAAGAAGTTATCATCACACAGCTCCTATTAATAGCGTTTATGCATTACATGAATCTTTGAGATTGGTATGTAATGAGGGGTTAGAAAATTCATGGCAGAAGCATCAAGATGCTCATTTAAGGCTCAAAAAGGGATTAGAAGAATTAAACTTCAAGTTTGTCGTTGAAAAAGAATATCGATTACCACAAATGAATTCAATTTATATACCACAAGGTATAGATGAATTAGCAGTACGTATGCAATTGCTGAATGATTTTAACTTAGAAATCGGAGCAGGTCTCGGGAAGCTTTCTGGAAAGATATGGCGTATTGGGCTAATGGGTTATAATGCACGAAAAGAAAGTGTTGATTATTGCTTAAATACATTAAAAAAAGTTTTAAATAAATAACTTATTTTCTAATAAAGACTTCTTGCCTTCTTCATAGCCAATATCAATTAATTCTTTTGCTCTATGAAAGTCATAACCTTTAAACTGGTCTATAGCAGGTTCAATCAATAAATCTGGTTTATTGAATTTAAAACTGAGGTGAGTAATATTATTTAAAACAATTTTTGCTGAGCGATCAATAATATCAATAATATTATATTTTTCATTTGTTTTTTCAGATGATTCTAGTCCATAAAGATTAACTGCAATTGTACGATCTGCGCCCATTTTGATAACGGACTCAAGAGGTACAGGGTCTATTAATCCACCGTCAACACATAGAATATCATTTACATATGTAGGACTCAATATGCCCGGTATAGCAATACTAGCTTTAATTGCATTAATTAAATCACCTGTATTACATTCTATTTTTTCATTTCTAATAATATCTGTTGCTACCGTAGTAAGGGGAATATCTAGTTCTTCGAACGTAGTGATATCAGTAAGTTTTTTGAATACATTTACTACTTCATTTCCATTCATAACTGCTAATTTTGGATAGATAGGATCTAGTTTGAATAATACATCTCTTATGAAACTATTTTTGTTTCTTATTTCCTCTTCAAATTGCGTAAGATTTCCAGATGCATATAAAGCACCAATAAAAGACCCAATACTTGTTCCAGAGATAAAATCGATTGGAATATTTAATTCATCAATAGCTTTTAAGACACCAATATGCGCATAGCCTCTAGCAGCACCCCCACCGAGCGCTATACCTATTTTATAATTTTCTTTCATATTTTTTTTCGCTATAATATGTGAATCTATATCTTAACAAATAAAGAAGGAACATTTACTATGTATTTTAGACTAATTATTTTTTATCTTTTCATCCTTATGGCTTGCGCTGAAAATAACGAATCATCAAATTTAGAAATACCCCTAAGATCTGAAATTGATTCAAAATATAAATGGGATCTTACAGCAGTATATGCAACAGATACTGAATGGGAGCTTGACTTAGAAAAGCTCAAAAATCTTTATCCTGAAATGGGTGATTTTAAAGGTAGATTACTCTCAAATCCTGAGACTTTATTAGAATCAATAAAATTAAGTGAAACCATTAATCAGTATTTTGGAAAACTGTATCACTATGCATCTAACTCATTAAATGCAGATTTAACAAACGAAAAGTATCAAGAGATGGTACAAAGAGTAAGAAATGTAGCCATCAAATCAGGAGAAGTGACAGCGTACTACACACCTGAAATGCTCGAATCTGATTATAGTGTATTAGAAGAGTTCATGAATAAAGAGCCTGAATTGAAAGTTTATGAGAAAGATTTTAAAGATATGTATATCGCTAAACCTTATATACTGTCAGAGAAAGAAGAAAGAATCTTAACTATGGCTGGAAAGTTGTCAGGAGTCCCAAATGAAGCTTATGATATAATGAGAGCTACAGATTTTAAGTGGGGAACATTTAAAGATGAAAATGGAAATGATTTAACTATGTCTCCTGGAAGGTATGGTAAGTATACTAAATCAACAGATAGAAGAGTTAGAGAAGATATGTATAAGGCGCTATATGTGCCTTTTAAGAGTTCATTGAATACGATGTCAGTATTGATGAAGGGTAATGTAGAAGGTCATATTTTTTATGCTAAATCAAGAGGCTATGAAAATACGCTCGAAGCTAAAATGAAAGGATCTGGAATATCGACGGATATTTATAAAAATTTAGTCAAGAGCGTAAACAATAATCTCCAGCCTTTACATAGATGGGCAGAGCTAAAAGCTGAGCTTCTTGGTGTAGATAAAATAAAGCCATTCGACACATATGCTCCTTTAGCAGCTTTTTCAAGAGAATATACATATGAAGAGGGTCAGCAAATGGTATTAGAGGCTTTACAACCATTATTGCAGGCTAACGATGGAGAATTACAAAAATTTACTGAAAAAATGTATAGTGAAAATTTAATTGACGTATTTGAAAACCAAGGAAAAGAAAGTGGTGCCTATATGTCTTCTACTTGGGATTTACCTCCAAGAATTAAGTTAAATTTTTCTGGTACTTTAGATGATATTTTTACATTAGCTCATGAGCTAGGTCACGCTTACCATTCTTATTTGAGTCAAAAGAATCAGCCATACCCATATTATGGATATGATACATTCAATGCAGAAGTAGCATCAGTGACTACCGAATCCCTACTTATGGATTATTTGTTAGCAAATGTAGAAAGCGATGAGGAGAAAGCTGTTTTACTCCAAAATTATATTCAAAATATTGGATCGACATACTACAGGCAGACGCGCTTTGCAGAATTTGAGTTACTAATACATGAAGCAGCAGAGAATGGCCAGATTTTAACTGAAGATTTTTTAACAACTAGTTTTGGTGAGATGTATAGCAGATATTGGGGTCCAAGCATGGAAATAACAGAAGAAGAAGCATATTCTTGGTCACGCATACCTCATTTTTATTATAACTATTACATGTATGCATATGCGACATCATTTGCCGCAGGAGAAAAAATTTCTGAAAGAGTTCAGAATGATGGGCAAAGCGGAATTGATGACTTTATTACATTTCTATCTAGTGGTAGTTCAGATTATCCTGTAGAGCTGCTTAATTTGGCAGGAGTAGATATGACGACATCTGAACCTTTTGAAGCCGTATCAAGAAAGATGAACTTCTTAATGGATGAACTAGAAAGCATTTTAAAATAATTTTGAAGGTAAGTAAGAAAATAAGACAAATTCATTATTGGATTTCTCCGTTTATTATTGTTCCTGTTATGCTAATTTTTACAACAGGAGTATTGCTTCAGTTAAAAAAACAATCAAATTGGATTCAGCCTAGTATCGAGAAGGTTAGTGCCAATAAACCTACTATGCTTATTAGCTATTTGGATGCAGCAAAGAGCGTCCCTGAAGCAGAAATTAAATCCTGGGATGATATAGATCGTATTGATATACGCCCAGATAAAGGAATTGCAAAAATAAGATCAAAAAATCATTGGGAAATTCAAATAGATAGTCAGACTGCTGAAGTTTTTTCTGCTAACTATAGAAGATCAGACGTTATTGAGTCAGTACATGATGGTTCTTTTTTTACAGACTATGTTAAATTTGGCTGGTTTTTACCTACGGGAATACTTTTGATTGTTCTTAGTATATCAGGTATTTATATGTTTTTGTTACCATTGATGATTAGAAAGAAAAGGACTAGATTAAAAAAATGAAAAAAATCTTTATAGTAATATTATTCAGCGTTTTATTTGCACAGAGCGAAGATACAATTAAAACAACAAAGAATGTTTCCCTTGTAGCTACATCAAACGTATTTGCAGAATATTATGACTGCGGTTGTCCGAAAGCTCCCTTAGGAGGATTGGCAAGAAAAGCATTTTTCTTCAAAAATATGATGTCAGAGAGAGAACCTCTTCTTGTTGATGCTGGAAATACCTTTTTTTCTCACGGTGTAATAAACCCCGATGGCCTTAGAGCAAATCAAAAAAAATATAAAGCTAGAAACTTTGTCGGCGCTCTCGAGCTTATTGGTTATGATGTTGTAAATATCGGATCAAATGATTTTAAGTTAGGATCAACTTTTATAAAGGAGATTACATCCCAATCATCAATAAACTTTATTTCAGCAAATCTTTATGATAAAAACACAAATGAATTACTTTTTAACCCTTATCATAATCTTGAATATGATGGAGTTAAAATTGGATTTATAGGATTAAGTGAAGCAACAAGATATGAATCTATTATTAATAAAAACTTTATATCTGAAGGTAATAAATATATCGAACTAGTAGATCCAAATGTAGATATTATAGTACTGTTAATTGATATCAGTTCTAGTAATGCTGTAGACTTGTCTAATGCATTTCCCAAAGCAGACTATATCTTTCTAAGTGGGGTAACCAAGAGAACTGAGCCGAGAAGTAAGCAGGCTCAAGATGGTCCATTAGTATATTCTACTGGTATTCAAGGAAAGCATTTAAGTATCGTTGATATAAGAATAAAAGATATTAATAAGCCTATAGAGGACGTTTCAGCGCCATTTAGTCGACTCCAAGAGATAGATTTCCGTTTAAAGAGATTGCAGGCAAAGAATCCATCAAAAACATTAGAACAAATATATGCTAACGATCCTAATGTGCTTAGCCTAGTTACAAAGTATCAAAAAGAAGCATTTGAATTAGGACAATCTTTGGCTAAGTATGGAGATCGTAGTATATTTTTTAGCGTTCCTCTTTCTCCTACGATTCCAGACGATAGGAGTGTAGCAGCGTTTATTGAGAAGATAGCAGATAGCGCAGATTTTTCTTTTGAAAAACCATAATTTTGTTTTATTATGAACCACACATGCGAGTGTAGCTCAGCTGGTAGAGCACAACCTTGCCAAGGTTGGGGTCGCGCGTTCGAATCGCGTCACTCGCTCAGTCTTTAGTCCAACCTAAAAAACCATTTATTATTCTCTTATGAACTATAAAAGAGCTAGTCTTTAATTTTTTCTCTCTTATTTCATAATACCATTTGAGTATATCATCGTCTATATGCTTCATCATGATACCTGAGCCATACCTTTTAACAATTATCTCTTTAAACTTGTCTAGGTGGTAGTTTTGAAGCTTTATTGAGCTGTTTTTAGGTGGTTTTATATTAAAGTGTATCATTTTATGTTTTAGATAGGTTGTAATAGCCTTATTTAGCTGCATTTCTTGTTTACCGCCTTTTTTGATATCAAAAACACGATCAAGCTCTTTTTTTTGTTTTAAGCAATCATCCCAGGTTAGGGCAGGGCCGATTTTTCCTAAAGTTATATTAAAATACCTTTTTTTATTTTTTAAAGGATCGTACGCATAAATCGAATACATTACATATCCATCATTTTTCCCATTTCTTTTTCGTTTATAAATACTACTCATAATTATATTTTCTCTTTAAGTTTTGGTATTAATATGTTACAAAAAAACTTAACACACAATTATTATACACACAATGTTGAAAACTTTGTATATGTAACAATATTTAAATTTAACAAAATAATATTAAAATAATACAACTTTTTTTATGAGCGAAAATATAGAGATTATCAGTAAAAATAGAAAAGCTTTTTATAGTTATACGATCATTGATACTTATGAAGCTGGAATGATTCTCCTCGGTAGTGAGGTTAAAAGCTTAAGAGAAAAGAAATTAAATTTAAAAGATAGTTTCGTTTCAATTAAAGACGGAAAAGTTTGGTTAATTGGAGCTCATATTAGTTCATATTCTCATACTGGTTTTTCAGGTCATTCCCCGACGAGAAATCGTGAATTATTACTACACAAAAAAGAGATGATTAGAATTAAGAATGTTGCTGCTCAAAAAGGATTAACTATTGTCCCCTTAAAGGCTTATTTTAAAGGAGGGATAGCGAAAATTGAATTTGCTACAGCAAAAGGCAAGAAAACATATCAGAAAAAAGACGCTTTAAAAATGAAAGATTTAGATAGAGAAGCTCGACGAGAAATGAGTAAAAAATAATGGGATTTTTACCAGTAGATGATCAATTAGAAATTATCTCTAAAGGGACAGAAGAGGTAATTCCGCTTCAAGATCTTAGACATAAGCTCGAATCTTCCATTAAAAACAATAAGCCTCTCGTCGTGAAACTTGGTTGTGATCCCAGTAGACCTGACTTACATATAGGACATAGTGTTGTTCTCCAAAAACTCAGAGATTTTCAAGATCTAGGACATCAGGCTATACTAGTAATCGGCGATTTTACAGCAATGATCGGAGATCCTTCTGAGCGCAATAAGACACGTCCACAACTTACTTTAGAAGAAGCAAAAGCTAATGCTGAATCATATATTGAACAATCTAAGGTCATACTTGATGTAAAAACCCTTAAAGTCTTATTTAACAGCACTTGGCTAAATAAAATGAACTTCTCTGATGTAATAAATATGAGTAGTAAGTACACAGTTGCTCGCATGATTGAAAGAGATGATTTCACAAAACGTTTTGAATCTGAGATACCTATTTCAATGCATGAGTTTTTGTACCCATTAGCGCAAGCGATGGATTCTGTTGAAATAAAATCCGATGTAGAACTCGGTGGTACAGATCAAAAATTTAATTTATTAGTTGGTAGAGATTTACAGCGAGAATACGATCAAGAACCTCAATCTATCATTACGTTACCTCTTCTTGAGGGAACGGATGGGATAGAAAAGATGTCTAAATCTTATGATAATTATATTGCTTTAGACGATTCAGCTCAAGATATGTATGGCAAACTAATGTCTATTAATGATTCTATGATTACAAAATATTATAAACTAGCCGTATTTGCAGAAAAAGAAAAAGTTTTATCCATTGAAGAGCAACTGAAAGATTCCTCTATAAATCCTAGAGACATCAAAAGAGATTTAGCCAAAGACTTGGTTGAGCGCTACTATGACAAAGAAACAGCATTAGAAGCTGAACAAGCATTTGACCAAATATTTGTTAAAAAATCTATCCCAGATGATATGCCTATTTTCCAAGTTAAGATTGACTCTAATATTCTAGATATATTATTGTCAGAAAAATTAATTGCTAGTAAGGCAGAAGGTAAGCGTTTAATAGGTCAGAATGCTATCAAAATTGACGGAGAAGTATGTTCTGATATAGGTTATGTTGTAAGTAAAGGGTGTGGTGAGCTTATTGTGAAGATTGGTAAAAGAAGATTTTTAAAAATTTCAGGCTAATCCTCATCTGAGAAATCATTTAACTTATTTTTTTGTTACTCAAATTCAATTATTCTTATAAATTCCAAGGTAATTATTAATATGATTTGGAAAACTTATGTCTGATAAAATTATCAAAATAACAGATCAAAACTTTGATGAGCTTGTAATTAAAGCAGAAAAGCTCGTAATTGTAGACTTTTGGGCTGAATGGTGCGGTCCATGTAAAGCTATAGCACCCATTTTAGATAAAATTTCTGATGAATTTAGCGATAACGTACTTGTAGGTAAGGTAAATGTCGATGAAGTCAAAGAAGTGCCCGTAAAATACGGTATTCGCAGTATTCCAACTCTCTTGTTTTTTTATAATGGTGAAATTGTAAAGCAAGAGGTTGGTCTTCAGTCTGAGCAGGCATTAGTTGATAGTATTAACCAAATCATAAAAAAAAGTTAATATTAAACAATTAATTTAAGTGACAGATAAAACTATTCATAAAACTATCATTATCGGTTCTGGTCCAGCTGGATTAACAGCTGCAATCTATGCTGCTCGTGCTAATTTAAGTCCAATTGTGTTTGAAGGGAATCAGCCTGGAGGGCAATTGACAATTACTACAGATGTAGAAAATTATCCAGGATTTCCTGACGGTATTTTAGGTCCAGACATGATGGATCTTTTCCGAAAGCAAGCTCAAAAATTTGGAGCCGAGTGTTTTTATAAGCACGTTTCAAAAGTTGATTTTTCCAGCTCTCCATTTAAAGTTTATGTTCTTGAGGAGGAGTATCTTGCTGAATCAGTAATAATTTCTACTGGTGCATCAGCAAGAATGTTAGGACTCGATGCAGAAAAAGAGCTAATGGGATACGGGGTAAGTACTTGTGCAACATGTGATGGTTATTTTTTCAAAGACAAAGAAATTGTAGTAGTGGGTGGAGGCGATTCTGCTATGGAAGAAGCAAGTTTTTTAACAAAGTTTGCTAGCAAGGTAACTCTTGTTCATCGAAGAGATGAGTTTCGTGCATCCAAGATTATGATTGATAGAGTTCTGGATAATCCAAAAATTGAAATTATTAAGAATGCAGTTGTATCTGATATTCTTGGTTCTCAAAAAGATGGAGTTTCTAGTATTATACTAAAAGACACTATTGACGGAAAAGAAAGAAATTTTGAGTGTGACGGTATATTCTATGGAATTGGCCATAAGCCAAATACTGATCAGTTTAAAGGTATTATCAATTTAAACGATCAAGGATATATAGTTACTAATCCAGGATCAACTTTGACTAATGTAGCTGGAGTATTTGCTTGCGGTGACGTACAAGACGATCATTATAGGCAAGCAATTACAGCAGCAGGCTCTGGTTGCATGGCCGCAATAGATGCAGAAAAATATTTAGAAGATTTATAGAATAGTTTTTCTGTCTTTTCAAGGAGAAAAAGATGGAATTAAAACAAATTTATGATATTAGTGGTCTAAAATTAAAATTTGGATCGAAAAAAGCACTAGAGATTAACACTCTAAAGTTTCACAACGGATTAATTTATGGCGTATGTGGTAATTTTGGATCTGGAAAATCTTCCTTACTTAAAGTTCTTTCAGGACTTCAAAAAGAATCAAATGGCGATGTTCTTTACCAAGGAGCTAAGTTCAAATCTGGTTTCTTCGGAGGCATTAAAAAGCATAAAGAGATTCAATATATTCATGTAGATATGCTTAAAGAGAGTTCTACTGTTGAACAATTCTTAAAAAGTATGTTTTCTAGTAAAATAAAACAGATTCAAACACGCCACTTTAAACACTTCAGTCTTGAGCATTTATGGAAAACACCTATAGGTAAGTTATCGGATGGTGAAAAGCATTGGTTGAAAATTGTTGTAGGGGTAGAAAAAGATCCTAGAGTTCTTATTATTGATGATTATGCTCTGCATCTTGATCCGAAAAATGAAATGATTCTTCGAAAGAAATTGATGAAAATGAACAATATTCTAGGGACTACAATCATTTTATCTTCCACAAATGATTATTTTGTGAAACAATTTGCAAATGTGGTCATATATTTAGATAACGGACATGTATCAAAAGTCAGAAAAGGATATAAGCGTAATAGCTTCAACAAAAGCAAATTCAAAAACAAAAAGTCGTAATATTTTCAATCTATTAGTTTTTGTTTTATTGATTGGACCTTTATTTAGTCAAATTGACAATAGGTTTAATATTTTTAGTTGGGAGCAGTATGGCGGGGTAGGTGCGATTAATTCTATATCAGAAGATTATTCATATTTCTACTTTGGCACAGAAGATGCAGGAATTCTTAGATTAAACAAATTCTCTCAGAAATTCGCGCGCCCTATTACTCAAGCTCAAGGACTAAAGTCCAATACAGTTGAACATGTTTATTTTGATAATAGTACAGGAATTTTATGGTCTATAGGAGATAATTTTATTGAGTATAGTTTTTCTAGACAGGGGAGTTGGAATAAAATAAATTATAATTTACTCTCACTAAAATCTGGAAATCAAATAATTGATATCGGTTCAAGTAAAGATTATTTATGGTTAAGAACAAATAGTAAATTTTTCAAATTAGATCATATAAATGGCATTCTATTAGGCGTTTATGCTTCACCGGATGAATCAAATATTTCTTGGGGAGATGTTTCTTCTAGAGAGTTGAGATGGAATGTATTTGATTTTAATGATTATTTTGTAGAAGATGCATGGCTTTTGACATCAAATGGGGCATCTGATAATAGGGGAAATTTTTCTAGATACTTATCTTACTATAAGTCAGATAATGGTATTAACTGGATGTCTCTTTCCAATGGATATATTTTAAAAATAGATGAGTTTAATAAGTTGATAACTCCAATATTCTATGGGCTTGCATCCGCTGTTCCAACATCAATGGTTTATGATGATATTTTATGGATTTCAGGTATTGGAAATAAGCTATCAAACGGTATTACTAAGTTTGATATTGATAATAATAATTTTGAAACTATTCTTTCAGATCATTACTCAAACTTTAGCAAAGATAACATTTATTCAAGTATCATGATTGATAATGAAATATGGCTTGGTTTAGATAGTTATATTATAGTATATAATAGAAAAAAAGATTCATTCAGATCTCTTGGTTTTGAGAAGGGCGTCCCTCGAGGTAAGATTACACATATAAGCCATAATAATGGATCAATATTTGCTGGATCTATTAATGGAGTTGTAGAGATAGATAGACTTTCAAAGACAAAAATAGATAGCCCCATAGAAAAATTTATTTTCTCTAGAAATTTACTTGTAAGTGATATTGAAAAATTTCAAGGAGATATGTTTTTTGTTCTAAGCAATAATGTTTTCAAATATGATAATGGAAGAAATAATATTTCAGCTGTCAATTGGAACGATGGAACTTTCGATCTTTCATTAAAAAATAATCAAATTGAAATAGCATCTAGATCTGTATCAAGGATTTTTTCGAGAGAAAATAATCTATATATAATTACAGATTTAGGAGTTATAGATTATAATGAAGGGTCTATGATTGTACCTTCAAATCTTTATTTTAATTACAAAGTAACCGATTTAGTTATTGTTGACAACTATCTCTTATTTTTATCAACATCGAGAGGTTTGGCTATTATAGATATGGAAACAAAAGAGCTTATTAATTACTATGATTTTTCCTTTTTAAGAAATATTTATCAAATGAAGTATATTTCAGAATATTTAGTGTTACTAACAAGTAAAGGATTAATTAAGTTTAACTTCAACTTATGAAACATTTTATATTCAGCTGTTTACTGTTATTTGGTGCAATTAATGCCCAAAGCTTGAATCAAAATATTGACCAGTTCAAGACCAATTCTTTTGTTAGGCCGGTGGCCAAAGACTCTATAGAAGTTTTATCTTTTCTGGAGGTATCAAATAATGCATTACAGTTTTTAAAAAAAGACGGTTTATTTGAAGCTCAATATGAAGCAAGTATTGCTATACTAGATACAGAAAAGGAAAAGCAGTCTTCTAAGCTATTTTCAGATACAATTACTACTCAAAAATTTGCCGACACAACATCTAAAGTAAAGAGAAAGATTATAACAACAGCATTTGTTTTACCTGTTGACAGCTATACCGTAACATCGAGCTTGAAAGATTTAGATATAAAGCTTTCTGGAAAAAAAGATCAAGAAATTGACTTAAAGAGTTTAATGGGTAGTACTTCACTTAAAATATATGATCCAATATTTGTCAAAGAAGAAAAAGGTTCATGGGGTTTTGGTTTAAATAAATTTCCTACTGATAATAGGAGGGTAATACCATTAAATGATAGTATCTCTTTTTATCAATATGTTGTTTTAAATCCAGGTAAATATAGCATTAAAATGAGTATTATTTCAGATAAGAAAGTTCAATGGGAAGATTCTATAAATGCAACCGTAGATGGTGATGTGATAGGACATTTAGTTAATGTTCCTATTAAGGATATCAGTAGGAGAGATTTAATTTTAAAAGTTGTAGTTAATCAAAATAATAATACCTCATCTAAATCATTTCCATTCAAGATAAAGAATACTATGATTTTTGATGGAATTGATAATATCGATACTGCATTACTTCAGATGAGTTATATCTTGACATCCGAAGAAAAGAAAGAGTTGAAAAATCTTAAGCAATCAGAAAAAGAAAAATTCTTTAGAAAAGTTTGGGCCAAAAGAGACCCTGTTGTTCAAACAAAAATTAATGAACTTATGGAAGAGTATTATACTAGAGTTGGTTTTGCAGAAGAAAACTTTTCTAGAGGAACTTCTGGAGGCTGGAAGTCAGATATGGGAATGGTTTATATTTTATTTGGTAAGCCAGATGATATGGTTCGATCGATGAATATGCAGGGTAGTTACAATTATGAAACATGGTATTACTTTCAAATTAATGAAGAATTTACTTTTATTGATGAATATGGGTTCGGAGATTATAGGCTTAGAACGCCTTTGCTATATTAAATTTTATGAAAAACGAAAAAAAATTAATCAAAATTTTAGAAAGATTTAGAGACAAGTTATCAAATGACGAGATCGATTTAATAGATAATATGTTTGAGTTGGGGAGTAGCACAAAAAATCTATGGAATAATAATGAATCCACTTATTCATTATTTACAGATGGCGCATCTCAGCTTGATAAAAAAAATGCAGGTATCGGGGGATTGCTTAAGAGTGGAGAGGAAACAATATTTTCTTTTGCTGAAAATGTAGGGGACTGTACAAACAATGAAGCAGAATATTTAGCTTTGATAAGAGGTATTGAGCTGTGTATAGAGAAAAAAATACTAGATGTAAATATTTTTTGTGACAGTGAATTAATTGTAAGACAGGTTAATGGAGATTATAAAGTTAAGAATGAAAGAATGATTAAATTGCATGCTAGAACTATAGATTTATGCTCAATCTTAGAAAATTGGACTGTGTCTCATGTTGTGAGAGAAAAAAATACAGAAGCAGATCTCTTAAGCAAAGAAGGTCTTACTAAATAAAAAAAACTAAGGAATGAGAATAAAATTTTATAACTTATAGACTATGAATTTCTTAAATAAAATTAAAAATGGATTTAGTGATAGCTTTAATTGGGTTAGTGGAGACATTGCAATTGACCTTGGAACAGCTAATACATTAATATGGTTAGCCGGAAAAGGAATAATCATTAATGAGCCATCTATTATTGCAAGATCTACAAAAACTGGAGCTGTTATTGCTGTTGGTGAAGATGCTAAACAAATGTTGGGTAAGACTCATGAAGGCATTGAAACTATTCGTCCGTTAAGAGATGGAGTAATTGCTGACTACACTGCAGTAGATGAGATGCTACAAGGTTTTATTAGAAAAGTGAATTTAAATCGTTTAACTAGGCCAAGAATGGTTATTTGTGTTCCATCTGGCGTAACCGAAGTAGAGCGCAGAGCTGTAAAAGATTCTGGAGAAAAACAAGCAGCTAGAGAAGTATTTCTTGTAGATGAGCCTGTTGCGGCGGCGATTGGTATCGGATTAGATATCAGTAAGCCTGTCGGAAATATTATTGTAGATATTGGTGGAGGAACCACTGAAGTAGCTGTAATATCATTAAACGGGGTGGTAACAAAGAAGGCAATTAGGGTTGCTGGAGATGAAATGGATGACGCCATACAGCATTGGTTTAGAAACGAACATAAACTAGAAATTGGAGCACAAACAGCTGAGCAGATTAAAATTACAGTTGGTTCAGCTATGAGATCGCGATCTAAGAACATTTTAGTAAAGGGTAGAGATTTGGTATCAGGTATACCTAAGACTATTGATATTAGATCTGACGAAATTAGACAAGCTTTGAAAGATCCTGTAAAAAGAATTTTAGACGTAATTAAAGATGCATTAGAAGCAACACCCGCTGAACTATCATCTGATATCATTGATAGAGGTATTGTTCTTGCTGGGGGAGGCTCCCAGTTAAGAGGTTTAGACCAAGTATTGCGTGAAAAAACAGGAGTACCTGTGAATGTAGCCGACGAACCACACTTGGCAATTGTTAAGGGCTGTGGAGCAGTAATAGAAGATTTAGAAAAATTTAAGCATGTTCTTCTTTAAGAATGGCTAAGACAGACTTATTTTTAAAAAAGAATATAGATACTTCAGTTTTATTTATCTGTATTCTAGCCTCATTTTCATTAATCTTCAGTAATAATAATCAAAAAATTCAAAAGTTTCGTTCTTCTACATTAGATGCATTTTCTTTTCTATATAAACCTTTTGACTGGTTAGATGATCAATTATTTTTAACAAAGAAACTAGAAGTTTTATCTCGTGAAAATTTAAAATTAAATCTTGAAAATCAGATTTTAGCATCCAATAAAGTTGAAAATAAAAGATTGAGAGATCTTTTGAAATTTAGAAAACGAAATGAGCTAGATTTTGTTGGGGCTGATATCTTATCTAAGGGTGTTAATTCTAATATGTCTTCTGTATTGCTAGATCGAGGCTTGGTTGATGGAATAAAAAATAATAGCCCAGTATTGTCTTCGAGAGGTGTTGTAGGTAGGGTAGTTTTTGTATCAAACGACCATTCAGGTGTACAGCTCGTAAGCGATGTAGACTTTAGGTTAAGCGTAAAAATAATTCCCTCTGAAACAGAGGGTATCATGCGCTGGGTTAAAAGTGATATATGTGAGGTTGCAGAGATTCAAACAACGTCAGATGTTCAAATTGGCGATGTTGTTTTAACTTCTAATCTCAGTATCTATTTTCCACCTAATTTACCTGTCGGTGAAGTGATTAGTGTGTATAAGAAGTCTAGTAGTTCAAATAAGATTATTCGAATGAAGCTCTTTGCTGATTTAACTACCTTAAATCAATTATTTATTGTTAAAGGAGATAAGTAGAGTATGAATTTCAACTTTAGCATATATCTTTTCATTGCAATTGTATTGCAGTTAATTTTTGCTGAGCTATTGACAGTTAATGGATTTCAGCCAAATATTATGCTGCTATTTGTTATTTTGTCTTCAATACCAATGGAAAGCACGTCTCGTGCAACAATTATCGGATTCTTTATTGGATTTTTTTCAGATTTAGTATTATTCAATGGGTTCTATTTAGGCTTATCAAGTCTTATATTTTCAGTATGTGCTTATTTTGCTTCACAGGTAAGTTTTAATTTTGCATATAGAAATTTTGATTTATACTGGTTTATTTTGGTGTTATTAGGTACTACTCTATATTCATTTTTTAGATACGATTTTTTCTTTTTTAACGATATATTTCTCTTCATAAAAAATTGGTTTTTTGTGTCAATATATACTTCTTTTGTGGGGCTTCTTATTACTAGAATTTTTGGAGTAAAACAATCGGTATTACAAGATGCTTAAAATAGAAAATAAGGCAGATATATTTCATTATAGAGCTTTGCTTTTTATACTATGCTTTTCTCTTTTTTCTCTTTTGGGAAGATATTTTTATTTACAAGTAATTGATTACGAAAGACACTTTTCTAAATCTCAAGTCAACAGTGTTAAAGCGCTTACAACCTATGCTCCAAGAGGTTTAATTTTAGATCGTCATGGAGAAATACTTGTTAATAATTATCCAACTTATATATTAACAGTGATACCCCATGAGCTTAAAGATAAAGATAGAGAGTTTGAAAAACTCTCATCAATTATCAATATTGATATAGAAGAGTTGAATAGAAGGTATAAAAAGTATTACAGAGGACGATTTCTTCCAACTACCATTGCAAAAAATTTAACATTCCAACAGATTTCTCAAATTGAAGAAATGAGATTAGAGTTTCCTGGGGTTCAATATGATCGATCTGATGAAAGAATATATTCCCCAATACTAAATGACGCTCATTTTCTT